>Ga0209341_10006801_pt1 | contig 10185 bp, 5 predicted proteins | sample RifCSP13_2_FD_184020 | JGI IMG/M metagenome (GOLD analysis project Ga0209341, IMG submission 184020) | Soil microbial communities from Rifle, Colorado - Rifle CSP2_sed 13_2 (SPAdes) (version 2) | ecosystem: Environmental > Terrestrial > Deep subsurface > Rock core/Sediment | place: Rifle... | reverse complement strand
CAACCGCCCCCTGGTTACCGGGACGATCTCGCTGCGCACGGCCTGGATCGGCACACTGATCTCGGCCGTCATCCTGGCGATTGCCGCCTTTCAGCTCAGCCCGCTGACCGTACGCTTGCTTCCCGGCGCATATCTATTCTTGATCGGTTATTCCTTCACCAAGCGCTTCACCTGGTTGAGCCATTTCATCCTGGGATTCACAGATGGCTTAGCCCCCATAGGCGCCTGGGCAGCTATCCGTAACTCGCTCCTCGCGGTCGAGGACCTGCCTGCCTGGATTTTGCTGGGCGTGGTGACCTTCTGGATCGGCGGGTTCGACTTGATCTACGCCTGCCAGGACGTCGAAGTCGACCGGGAGGAAGGGTTGAAATCCATCCCGGCCCGGTTTGGTGTGCACTTTGCTCTCAACCTTTCCTGGATCAGCCATGCGCTCACCATCCTGCTGCTGCTCCTGCTCGGCATCGTCTCCGGCCTCGGCTGGCCATATTGGGCCGGCATGTTCGTCGTCCTGGGTTTACTCGCTTGGGAGCACCTGCTCGTTCACCCGGACGACCTGTCCAACATCAACGTGGCTTTCTTCAACATCAACAGCTACATCAGTATCACGCTCTTCCTTGCGATCCTGATATCTTTATACATCGCTTAATCTTGCAGTCATTCGCTTGAATATATAATGGGTGTATGCACAACGATAATAGACTTTGGATAGCTCGGTCATTTATATTTGGGATTTCCTTGTTGGTGTTAATGTTTGGCGCGGTTGACGTGCGGGCAGCCGAGATTGAACAGGAGGATCCAGTCGAGAGCTTCACGGGAGACGTGATCTGCCTGCCAGGCGACTATCAGGCCCAAAGCGGAACCTGCTCCAGGCTTGGACCTTCCGCCTACCTGGAACGCATGTCCCGTCTGGGGATCTCCTTCCCTCTCCAGCCAGTGGATGCCACCTCGCCCGACCCCACCCTGACTTATGTTGAGATCCGTTATGGAGAGGTGGTTCACCAGAACGCACCCGTATTTGCCAGCCTGGAGGATGCGGTTAAGAAAGGTCAGGTAGTCCGCCGCATCGATTCACCTTTCAGCTTTATCTCTTACACCGACGAAGCGGTGGTGGATGGAAAACGATTCTACATGGTCGAATTTGGGGGATGGATGACAGCCAACGATGTCTCTCGCATCGGTTCCCCATCCTTGTTTCAGGGATTGCAGTTCGACCTGACTCCGGATAGGCCTTTTGGCTGGATCCTGTTCCCGATCCAGACCAAACGGACCCCCGGCTTTCAGAATGAGGATCCGACTGGCAGAGAGCTGTACCGCTACCAGGTGGTCCAGATCTACGCGGTCGAAAATATCGACGGGATAGAATGGTATATGATCCGCCCGGATGAATGGATCCCGGAGCGTCAGGACTACCAGCGGATTATCGGTCGTGTCCTTCCGAATCCCGTTCCACCAGAAGGTGTAGTTGGTGGGCGCTGGATTGAAGTCAATCTCCTGGACCAGACTATCGCAGCCTATGAAGACAACCAGCTCGTCTACGCTTCGCTGGTCGCCAGCGGGATCGAGCCTTTCTGGACCCGGCCTGGTGTTTTCCAGATCTACGATAAGCTGGACTCGACCCCGATGCGCGGTTCGTTCGAAGCGGACCGGTCAGACGCCTATTATTTAGAGGATGTGCCCTGGACGATGTACTACGATAAGGCGCGCGCCCTTCACGGAGCCTACTGGCATAACAGCTTCGGCTCTCCGCGCTCACATGGCTGCGTTAACCTTTCGGTGGGCGATTCGCGTTGGTTATTCGATTGGGCGAATGAAGGGGATTGGGTCTACGTCTGGGACCCATCTGGCAAGACCCCCACCGATCCCGCTCTCTACGGCGACGGCGGCGCCTGAAAAATATCGCCCAAGAACGTTCCTGTTCTACATGAGAAAAAAAAGCCAACTTTTCCTGCTGTTCCTGCTGTGGCTGGCATCAGCCTGTCAAACGTTCCCACGCCCTGGACAGGTTTCAGCTGTCTCGCCAGAAATCGCCGTTCTGCCTCCCAGTCTTACCATCGCAGCCAGCCCGACATCGACGGTCACCGCTTTTCCTTCAGCAACCCCAACCAAAACATTAATACCCACGCCTCTCCCGACCGCTACTCCAACGGTCGTGATAATCCCAGCTGCTCAACAGTTCGAGATCTTTGAGCAGCTCTGGAAAACGATCCGGGATGATTACCTGTACGCAGATCTCAATGGGTTGGACTGGGAGGCAGTGCACAACGACTATAGGAATCGCATGCAATCCGGGCTGGCCGAGGGCGGGTTCAGCCAGTTGATGAATGAAATGATTGGCCTGCTAGGAGACGACCACTCGATTTATCTGAGCCCGGATGACGTACGCGAGGAGGAAGCCAAGTTTGCGGGAGAGAATGAATATGTCGGCATCGGAGTGCTGATGACTGCCATCCCGGAAAGAGACCGGGCGGTTATCCTGACCATCTTCCCGGGCAGCCCGGCTGCTGAGGCGGGCTTGCTCAGCCGGGATAGCATCCTCCAAGTGGAAGGAGAGCCGATTCTTGACGAAGACGGTCTCGTGCGAGACGTTGTCCGTGGTCCCGAAGGATCCAGTTTGAGATTAACCATACAAACACCTGGTCAGGAGCCGCGCCAGTTAACCCTGCAGCGCCAACGCATCACCGGGCCTGCGCCGGTTCCTTACCAGCTGATTACCTCGCCCGATGGGAAGAGGATCGGATATATCCTGGTGGTCAACTTGAACGATAGCAGCATCGATGAACAGGTAAGCACCGCACTCTCCACGATGGCAGCCGAAGCGCCTCTCGACGGTCTGATCCTGGATAACCGCTTTAATACCGGGGGAGCCGATTCTGAACTACGCGGCTTGTTAAGCCTGTTCACCCGTGGAACCCTCGGGCATTTCATCAGCCGCACCGAAGAGAGACCTCTGGTAGTTGACGGCAGGGAGGTGGCTCGCTCACAGAACCTGCCTCTCGTCATCCTGGTCGGGCCCGGCACGGTCAGCTATGGAGAAATCCTCTCGGGAGTCCTAAGAGACATTGGGCGCGCCTACATTATCGGGGAAACCAGCGAGGGAAACGTCGAGACCCTGTGGGGTTACGACTTCGAGGATGAATCGCGTGCCTGGCTGGCCCACGAATCATTCCGGCCCCTTAATCGACCCGAGCAGAATTGGGAAGAGACCGGAATCATCCCGGACCTGACCGTCCCGAATCAGTGGGATCAGGCAACTGTGAACGATGATCCGGCAATCCTATCCAGCCTGGATTACTTCGATGGCCTACCCTAGCAGCAGTGCAACCTGGTTGCCCGCAACCGGTTTGCACCCTGAAATTGGCTATGGTAAACTTCTTTGCGTGGGGTGGTTCCTCGTGCAACAAAACAAGGATAAATCCGAGAACCGCAGAGGAAAGCTGTGCTGACACTACCCGAGAAAATCATATTCAGCCTAGCCGTCCTGCTTACCCTGTTCGTTGCCTGGCAGGCAGCAATCCGGATTATACGCACGATCGGACGAGGGCAAGGTCAGGTGGATTGGGGAGTCGTCCCCAAGCGTCTGGCCGGGGTGATCGGAAAGACTGCCAGCTTCCAGCCGGTCTTTCGTTTCCGGTTCTGGCCCAGCCTTTTTCACGCCTTCGTCGGCTGGGCGTTTATTTTCTACTTCCTGGTCAACCTTGGCGATGTAATCGAGGGGTTTCTTACCGGCTTTAAATTTCTCGGCACCGGCGGCCTTGGAAACGTATACCGGTTGATCGGTGATGTGCTGAGCGTCGCTGCCCTGGCTGGGATGGTCGCCCTGCTCATCCGCCGTTTCGGATTCAAACCAGCTAACCTGACCGCTCGTACGGACGTGTTGCTCTCACAGAAAGCCCGCGCCGGCATCCGCAGGGATTCGGCTATCGTGGGTACGTTCATCCTGGTACACGTCGGGGCCCGTTTCCTTGGTCAATCCTTTGAGATCGCCCTCGACGGACCCGATCGCTGGCAGCCATTCGCCACCGTAGTGGCGAACTTGTGGCAGGGATTCAGCCAGGCAGCCCTGCTCATCGGGGAGCACCTTTTCTTCTGGTTTGCCCTGGGCACCATCCTCGCCTTCATCCCCTACTTCCTTTATTCGAAACACTTGCACTTGTTCTTCGCCCCGATTAACTTCCTGATCCGCCCGGAACGCCGCTCGATGGGCGAGCTTGGTAAGCTGGATTTCGACGACGAGAGCATCGAGCAATTCGGTGCATCCCGGATCGAAGACCTGGAGTGGAAGCTGATCTTGGACGCCTATGCCTGCATCATGTGCTACCGCTGCCAGGAAGTTTGCCCGGCCTACAATACGGGGAAAGTACTTTCTCCGGCGGCGATGGAGATCAATAAACGCTACTATCTCAACTATGAAGGCGCCCGCCTGGCGAAGGGTGATCCCAGCCAGCAGCTGCTGACGGAATTTGCCATCCCTCCCGAGGCGATCTGGGCCTGTACGGCCTGTGGAGCCTGCGTGGATATTTGCCCGGTAGGCAATGAACCGATGCGCGATATTCTAGATATCCGGCGTTCACTGGTTTTAATGGAAAACGACTTCCCGGACCAACTGCAGACAGCCTTTCGCGGCATGGAGCGCACAGTGAATCCGTGGAACGTGCCGCCTCCGGAGCGGCTAAAGTGGGCAGATGGCTTGAACGTACCCACCATCGACTCCAATCTGGAGCCAGAACTCCTCTGGTGGGTTGGCTGTGCACCCTCTACGGATGTGCGCGCCCAAAAAACCGCCCGGGCGTTTGCCGAGTTATTGAGCATTGCCAGGGTGGATTATGCCGTTCTGGGCCAGATGGAACAGTGTACCGGGGATTCTGCCCGCAGGGCCGGCAATGAATTCCTCTTCAACGAGCTGGCTTCCGCGAACGTCGAGATGCTCAACGAGGTAGCTCCCAGGCGCATCGTGACCACCTGCCCGCACTGTCTGCACACGATTGGTAACGAATACCCCGCTTTCGGGGGGAACTATACAGTCATTCACCACACCCAACTGATCAACGAACTGATCACAGAAGGCCGGCTCAAGTTGAAGACTGATGGACAGGCAAGTCTGACCTTCCATGATCCTTGTTACCTGGGACGGCAGAACGACATCCTGATCGATCCTCGCAACGTTCTGGAGAAGACCGGGGTCGAGTTCATCGAACTCCCCCGGCATGGTAGAAAATCATTTTGCTGCGGAGCGGGTGGAGCCCAGATGTGGAAGGAAGAAGAGCACGGGGAAGAACGCGTCAATGCTGCCCGGTTCCGCGAGGTGCAGCTCAGCGGCGCCGACAAGCTGGCCGTTGGCTGCCCTTTCTGCATGGTGATGCTCAACGACGCAAGCAAGGATGCAGGCAGCCATATCGAAGTCCTCGACGTGGCTGAAATCGTGCTGCAGTCACTGGATCGATCATGAGTTTCTGGATGGGTGGCACACACTTTCATTTCGGGTTCGAGACATTGCATCGAATCCCGTACGGCGAGCGTTGCGCGCCGCTCCCCGTTCAATTCCGATAGTATAAGTTGGGCGCGGTCTCCGGACCACGCGTAAGGATTCGAAGACATTCGTATCAAAAAAGGTGAGGGGATGAATAGCCCAAGGAGTCGCACGAGGGAAAAGAAGGAAAAATCAGACGCCGCCCTTGCCGGTCTGGACCCTGAGGAAATCCTGGCTGACTACCGCCTGGCTTACCGAAGCCGGCAGGTGAGCCTGAGCGGCAGGCGAGAGGTGATGAGCGGGAAAGCCAAGTTCGGCATATTCGGAGATGGTAAAGAACTGGCGCAGATCGCCATGGCTAAAGCATTTCGAAAGGGGGATTTTCGCTCCGGGTATTATCGTGATCAGACCTTTATGTTCGCAGTCGAGTCTCTTACCATTCAACAGTTTTTCGCCCAGCTGTACGCCCACGTGGACATTGAAGCCGATCCCGCCTCCGCCGGTCGAGCGATGAACGCTCATTTCGGCACGCGCAGCCTGTACCCGGATGGGAGCTGGAAAGACTTAACCGGGCTGGCCAACTCTTCGGCAGACGTTTCCCCGACCGGGTCACAGATGCCGCGCCTGGTCGGCTTAGGATACGCCTCCCGGCTATACCGTGAGCTGGACGAACTGCACGGCTATACCCAGTTCTCGAACAACGGGGACGAGATCGCTTTCGGCACCATCGGTAACGCAACCACGGCAGAAGGGATGTTCTGGGAGGCGATCAACGCCATCGGCGTCCTCCAGGCGCCTGTGCTGCTCTCCATCTGGGATGATGGATTCGGGATATCGGTGACCAACGAGTACCAGATGGTCAAACAGGACATCTTCGAACTGCTCGAGGGATTCCGGCGGGAGCCTGGACCTGGACAGGGCTTCGACCTGTACCAGGTAAAAGGCTGGGATTACCCGGCGTTGATCAATATGTACCTGGAGGCAGCCCGAAAAGTCCGTGCGGAGCACATCCCCGCCATCGTACACGTCATCGAACTGACCCAGCCGCAAGGTCATTCCACCTCAGGAAGCCAAGAGCGTTACAAATCCAGGGAGCGGCTCGATTGGGAACAGGCGTTCGACTGCCTGACAAAGTTTCGCCAATATATCCTCGACCAGGCTCTTGCAGCCCCTGAAGAACTAGTCCTGTTAGAGAAAGAGGAGCAGCAGAATGTGGAGGCGGCGCGCAGAGAAGCCTGGCGGAGCTATCTCACACCCATCCAGGAGGAACGCAGAAAGGTGGCAGGCATACTGGAGAACATCGCCTCCAACTCCAGGCACTCCACTGAACTGACCAGGATTCGGGAAAAGCTGGCCAGCCTCCCGAATCCTCTTCGCCGGGACATCATGGCAGCTGTCATCCGCACTTTAACCATCGTCAGGGACGAAGCCCTGCCGGTAAAAAAAGACCTGATCGCCTGGAAGGCGGAACAGGAAGTGCTGAACGAGGATCGCTATAGCTCCCACCTGTACAACCAATCGGGGACTTCAGCCATAGAAGTAGCCGCGATCCCGGCACAATACTCGGAAGAATCTCCGTCCGTTCATGGACACGAAGTGCTCAACGCTTGCTTCGACGCCGCCTTTGCCAGAGAACCGCGCCTGATCGCCTTTGGGGAGGATGTCGGCAAGTTGGGCGACGTTAATCAAGGTATGCGCGGCTTGCAGGAGAAGTACGGACCATTGCGCGTCTCCGATACCGGCATCCGGGAGACCACCATCATCGGGCAGGCGATCGGTATGGCGATGCGCGGCCTGCGCCCGATCGCCGAGATCCAGTACCTCGACTACTTACCGTATGCGCTCCAGATCATGTCCGATGACCTGGCAACATTACACTGGCGGACGAAGGGCGGGCAGATCGCCCCGGTGATCGTGCGCACGCGCGGCCACCGCCTGGAAGGGATCTGGCACAGCGGTTCGCTGATGGCCGGCATTATCCACCTGGTGCGCGGCATGCACGTGCTGGTGCCACGCGACATGACCCAGGCGGCTGGTTTTTACAACACGCTATTCCGCTCTGAAGACCCCGCTCTCTTAGTCGAAGTCCTGAACGGATATCGCTTGAAAGAACGGCTCCCGGATAATATCGGCGAGTTTACCGTGCCGCTTGGAGTACCCGAGGTGATCCGTGAGGGGAGTGACGTTACGCTGGTCACTTACGGCGCGTGCTGCCGGATCGCCCTGGAAGCTGCCGAGCTGCTCAGAGAAACAGGCATAGACATAGAAATCGTCGACGTGCAGACTTTGCTCCCCTTCGATATCCATGGGGGCATCCTCGAATCCTTGAAGAAAACCAGCCGGATCATCTTCGTTGACGAAGACGTCCCGGGTGGGACGACCGCCTATATGCTCCAGGAAGTGATCGAGAAGCAGGGTGGGTACTTCTGGCTGGATGCTCCCCCTCGAACGCTTTCAGGAAAACCGCACCGCCCGGCCTATGGCTCGGATGGCGACTACTGGTCGAAACCGAATGCAGAGCAAATCTTCCAGCGAGTCTACGAAATGATGCACGAATCCGATCCGAGCAGCTACCCAGTAATCGATTAACAGTGTGAACTGAGTCAGTGGAGGAATCATGCCAGTCCAAGTCATCATGCCTCAATTGGGCGAATCGGTTGTGGAAGGGACCATCAGCCGCTGGTTGAAAGCGAAAGGAGACAGGATCGAGGAATACGAGCCTCTCCTGGAAATCAACACCGACAAGGTCGACTCCGAGATCCCAAGTCCTGCCGCGGGCACCTTGCTCGATATCCTGGTGGCCGAAGGGACCACGGTCAACGCCGGGACGTTGCTGGCCTGGATTGGAGAACCTGAAGAGGAAGTCCCGGCGGCTGGAGAGCTGGCTCCGAGGTCCGTTCCGGTGCAAGTCGGCGATGTCGATCTAGAATTGGGATCGGTAAGAGGCGAGGCGCAGCCGACAGTTGCTCGAGAGCGTGACCTGGGCTTTATCTCTCCCGTAGTTGCCAGGATGGCCAGCGAACATGGCATCGATCTGAAAAACGTCCCGGGCACAGGTCAGGGAGGGCGCATCACTAAGAAGGACGTCCTGGCTTACCTGGAAAAAGGCGGGCAGGAGCAGCTGCCCATCGATGCCCAGGCACAAGCACGACCTGCTCAGCCCCCGGCTGCGACACCAGTCGCTGCTCAACCAGTTTTGGCAGCGCCGAAACCGGGCGAGGTCATCCCGCATACCGCGGTGCGCCGGGCGATCGCAGATCACATGGTGCACAGCAAACATACTTCCCCACACGTGACCACGGTAATGGAAGCGGATCTGAGCCGGGTAGTCAAGCACCGCCAGGCCAATAAAGATTCCTTCGCTCGCGACGGGGTTAACCTGACCTTCACCGCGTACTTCGTCACGGCGGCCGTCGCTGCGCTGAAGGCTTACCCGGTCGTCAATTCATCCTGGGGCGACGACGGCATACATATTCACCGGGAGATTAACCTCGGCATGGCAACTTCGCTGGGTGAGGCGGGTCTGATCGTCCCCGTGATCTGCAACGCCGACAGCCTGTCACTGTTGGGGGTCGCCCGGATGGTGAATGACCTGGCGAAGCGGGCCCGGGAGCGCCAGCTTAAACCGGACGAGGTCAAAGGAGGCAGCTTCACCATCACCAACCATGGGACCAGCGGCTCTCTGTTCGCCACCCCGATCATCAATCAGCCGCAGTGCGGGATTCTAGGGGTCGGTGCAATCCAGAAGCGCGTCGTGGTGATCCAGGATGCCATCGCTATCCGCCCAATGGTCTACTTATCCTTGACCTTTGATCACCGCATTCTGGATGGGGCCAGCGCGGATGCCTTTCTCGCCAAAGTGGTAGAATCATTGCAGAACTGGGGATAATCGATCAGGGGATGTCGGTAAAGGGGAGAGGGGTCTTACCCTTCCGCCTGGTCTCCGATTTCCCCGGGTATTCAATTCGTTTCGATGAGGAGATCTCTCATGGCTGAATACGACGTCGTCGTCATCGGCGCCGGCCCGGCTGGTTATGTCTGCGCAATCCGCGCCTCACAACTAGGCTTGAAGACCGCTATCGTGGATAAACAATGGTTGGGAGGAGTATGCCTCAACGTCGGCTGTATCCCTTCCAAGGCCCTGCTACGCAACGCCGATATCGCCCGGACGCTGCGTGAGCGCGGCAAGGACTTCGGCTTCTCATTCGACAACCTGAACCTGGATTACAGCGTTGCCGTCAAGCGCAGCCGCCAGGTATCCGACCGGCTGGTCAAAGGCGTTGGCTTTCTGATGAAGAAGAACAAAATCGACGTTCTAATGGGGGCAGCCAGGGTTACTTCACGAGATTCGCTGGACGTCACCGGTGAAGATGGCCTGACCGCCGAAATCAAGGCGAAGAACATCGTGATCGCAACTGGCGCCAGCAGCATCGTACCGACCGGATGGATTGTGGATGGGGAAAAAGTGGTAACCTACCTTGAAGCTATCCTTCAGGAAAAACTGCCGAAATCTGTGATCATCATCGGCTCCGGGGCGATCGGGGTCGAGTTTGCCACCGTCTGGAATTCATATGGGGTGGACGTCACAATCGTCGAGATGCTGCCGAACCTGGTGCCTCTGGAGGATCCCGAGATCAGTGCCGAGCTGGCGAAGGCGTTCAAGAAAAAAGGAATCAAAGCCATGACCGGGACGCGGGTCGAATCGGTGGAAGCCAGGG
>Ga0209341_10006799_pt1 | contig 10187 bp, 8 predicted proteins | sample RifCSP13_2_FD_184020 | JGI IMG/M metagenome (GOLD analysis project Ga0209341, IMG submission 184020) | Soil microbial communities from Rifle, Colorado - Rifle CSP2_sed 13_2 (SPAdes) (version 2) | ecosystem: Environmental > Terrestrial > Deep subsurface > Rock core/Sediment | place: Rifle... | reverse complement strand
CAAGCCGGTCATTGAGCAGGCCGTACGGGATATTATCACGGCGATCGGGGAGGACATCGATCGCGAAGGGCTGCGGGAGACGCCGCGCCGGATCGCCGAAGCGTACGAAGAACTGTTCAGCGGGCTGACCGAAGCTGTCCCAGCCAATCGGATGCAGCACATTGAATCCCTCCAGACGCTTGTACCAGGAGAGAGCGTCTCCAATTGCGTAGTTTCGCACATGCCCCATATGCAGGAATCCGGAAGGATAAGGAAGCATTTCAAGGCAATAAAACTTTGGCCGCGGATCATCATCGTTTACCTCGAAGGCATGTGTTTCGTCCCAGTATTGCTGCCACTTCTTTTCGATGGCTTCCGGAAAATACTTTTCTTCCATGGTCTTACCCGTCCAACGGAAAAATACACTTAGCACAAAACTGAACGAGCACACAAAGTAGTGTGAACCTCTGTGCGCTCATGGCGCATTAATGCTCGCGGCGCGCTACAAAGGAGCGGAGTAAATTGATGTTTCGCGAGTCAGCCACCGGATCGTCATAAGGTGTCTCGAGAATAAACGCTGCATGTGCCAGTTTAGGGTGGCGCGCGACTCGACGAAGTGCCTCGCTCCCTATGTGCCCTTCGCCAATGTGCCAATGCCGGTCTACACGAGAATTGTAAGGCGCTCGAGAGTCGTTGAAATGCACAGCCCGAACATTTCTAAGGCCAACAGCGTGGTTGAGAGACTCAATTGTTGCTTCCAGACCTTCCCTACCGCGGATATCGTAGCCCGCAGTGAAGGCGTGCGCCGTGTCAAAGCAGACTCCAAGCGGAAGGTTGGGACAGGCTCTCATCACCTGGCGCAAATGTTCAAAACGATAACCAATACATTCGCCCTGGCCGGCTGTGTTTTCGAGCAAAATGCGCAGCCGTCCAAGAGGCAGACCGGCACAAGTCTCCTTTAAACTTTCGGCGCATTGACGAAGGCCATCTGCCTGGCATCCGCCGCGCGCGCTTCCCGGATGAACTACGACATAGTTGACTCCCAACACTAATGCGCGTTCCAGTTCTTCGCGAAAAGATTGTCGGGATTTTTTCAGTAACTCCGAATCTGCGGCCGCAAGATTAATCAAGTAATTCGCGTGTATGAGGACAGGTGAGAGCCGCGTTACCCGCCGTGTGTTCTGGAACAGGTTTACATCTTCGTTTGTTAATGGTTTGGCGCGCCACCCGCGAGGATTGCGAGAGAAGAGTTGCACTGTATCGCAACCGGTCTTTTTCGCTACCAGCAGAGCCTGGTACGGGCCACCTTTGATAGGTGCATGTAACCCGATTCGCGGCTTTGGTCTCTTCTCTCTGTGGGATGCCTTCGTCATCTCTTAATCCGGCAATGCGGCAAATGAATGATCAGCGTTAAGCAATTGACCACCGACTATCTGCTCTCTACCTCTTCCAAAACGCGCAGAACATTGCCTCCGAGTATTTTCTCAATATCGTTCTCAGAATAGCCGTGCCGGATCAATTCTCGAGTGAGGTTTGGCAGGTCGGCGACAGTCGAGAGATCACTCAGCGTCGCTTGCACACCGTCGAAGTCGGAACCAATACCAACATGATCGATTCCTACCAACTGGACGATGTGGTCGATGTGTTCCACCAGACGCGCAACACTGACTGGTGGCAATCGCTTGGCAAATTCCTCCCGTCGCACGCGATCTCGGGCCATCTTCTTATGGGCAATATCCCCCTTCTCCGCGTCGGACGCACGCTGGACAAGCCCCACAATCTCAGCGTCCACCTGCTTCTTCTTTTCACGCCAGCCCGGCTCGAGAAACTCGGGGTAGAACAGAACGCAAACTACGCCACCCCTCTTCGCAACCGCCGCGATCATCTCGTCATCGAGATTGCGAGGCACGTCGGCGATCGCTCGACAAGCAGAATGTGTGGCGATGATCGGTTTTGTCGAAGTCTTGACGATGTCCCAGAAGGTCCTGTCCGACACGTGGGACACGTCGACCATCATTCCCAGCCGGTTCATCTCGCGAATCACGCTGCGACCGAATTCGGTCAATCCGCGTGTTTGACCAACGTCGTCTCCCGAAGAGCCGGCCCAGTTGGTGCTCACGCTCCAGGCTGGTGACATATAGCGCACTCCTAGCTTGTAATAACGCTCAACATTTTCCAGCTTTTCGTCGATGGCATAGCCACCCTCGAGTCCCATTAGCGCGGCCATTTTTCCGGCGTTAACAATGTTGCGGATCTGGGTCGCCGATGTCGCCAATTGCCAGACTTGCGGATCCTTCTCCACCAAAGCACGCACCGCAGCAATCTGATCATCAGCCCTTTTCATTGCTCCAGGACCGCCGGAGCCAAACAATTCGGGCTCTACCCATATCGAAAAGAACTGCGCGTCCAGTCCGCCTTCACGTGCACGCAATGAATCGAAGTGGCCATCTGCAAGCCGCTGGTTTAGATCTAATTTCTCATCAACCAGCCGCTGTGTTGTGTCCGTATGGAGGTCGATTACGATTGCACGGTGATGAATGAATCCTGGGTCGGTCTGTTCAGCGACAGTCATTTTTCTTGCCACCGGGGTGGTTCTACTCTCTCGCGTCAGTCTACAGCCAGTTGAGACTGAAAAAATGAGGGCCGCAGCAAGCCATAGCAGTCTGCGCTGCGGCCATCTCAAACACTTCACGGGAAACTGACACCAATTAACAATCTTCCTGAAATTAGAAGGCATTTGGATGTTACGTTGCCACACTTCCCAGAATCAAGCCTCCCTTGCCAAGCAGAGCGAATTTACGGTATTGTGCCCTATTCTAATAACCGATAGCGGACTCATACGGGAAGAGCCAACAGGGTTTTGCATTGTCGCGGTTCAAACGGCTCTTTTTCCACGCTCCGCCAGGGTCAGGTCCCCCCTCGCCGCCACCTAAAATCAGTTCCAGGAGGAGAATAAAAAAGTATGTTCTCAAAAAGCGGGAAAGCCAAAGATGTCGTAACTCCGCGTATCTGTGATGTCGTTTGGCACGATGGCTCCTTCATTAATTGGGACGACGCTCGAGTGCATGTGATGTCACACGTTCTTCACTATGGCTCAAGTATCTTTGAGGGCATTCGCTGTTATGCGACCGATCGCGGTCCCGCGATCTTTCGTTTGAGAGAACACCTGCAACGATTTCTGAACTCCGCCAAGATTTACCGCATGGACCACCAGTGGAGTTTGGCTCAACTGACTGACGCCTCAGTAGAACTGGTACAGCGCAGCGGACTTGAGCAATGCTATCTTCGTCCCATTTTGTTCCGTAGTCTCGACGAGGAACATCCAGCTTTCGGTGTGAATCCGTTTCCCAATCCACTGGCTTGCTATATCGGGGCCTGGGACTGGGGCAAGTACCTTGGCGACGAAGCGATTGAAAAGGGTGTGGATGTTTGCGTCTCTTCCTGGAATCGTCTGACGCCAAACTCAATGCCAGCGATGGCCAAGAGCGGCGCCAACTATATGAACTCGCAGTTGATTAAGATGGAAGCACTGCTTAATGGCTTTGCCGAGGGCATCGCACTGGACGACCGCGGTTATGTTTCTGAAGGCTCGGGCGAAAACATCTTCCTGGTTACCGGTGGCACAGTAATAACACCTCCTCTTTCGTCTTCGATACTGCCCGGCATTACACGGGATAGCGTTATTCAGATTTGTGGCGAGCTGGGCATAACCATAAAGGAACAAAGTATCCAGCGGGCAGCGCTCTATGTCGCCGATGAGCTCTTCTTTTCTGGCACGGCGGCGGAGATTACTCCGATTCGATCGGTCGATCGCATCGCCGTGGGCGATGGCAAGCGCGGCACTCTCACGGCCCGGATTCAGAAGACCTTTTTTGAAATAACGAAGGGTGAACGCAAGGCTCCGGGCGACTGGTTAACTTTTGTTCGGGAACAGGCAGGTGCCCGGCCGGAAAATAACGGTCATCGTTCAGAAGACGTGACGACGGCTTCGACTAAGGAGAATAAAACGATGATCCAATTGCAGGCCGCCGGCCTCGAATAGACCTTCAAAAAACAATACCAAAGAGCGGGCAGAGGCGACTCTGCCCGCTTCTTCTTTTTGCACGAAATCTTTCTAATTAGCCGAATATTCCTGATCAGGCGAAAGCGTTGACGGGATCTACTACAGCGGGCTATCATTTCAAACAGCGTCATTGTCGCGCCTTTTAGCTTGGCGTGTCTCACCAAAACAACCTCGGGCGCTTCTCCAAGGTAGCGTCCCAACTCTTTTCTCCCGAAAGGCCCAGCCTCCAATGCCTGTAAGAATTGACGACCTCTTGCGCACTGCTACCGGTCACCGTGCCTCCGACCTCCATCTGAAGGTGGGTGCCTTTCCCGTGATGCGCATTGGCGGCGAACTCCATCCTGTGGCCGACGCTCCACGTTTGAAACCCGAAGACACGCTTGATATGGCGTTTTCGATGATGTCGAATCGCCAGAAACAGCGCTTCAAAGAGGTCTCAGAAGTGGATATTGGATACGGCGTCAACGGGCTAGGGAGATTTCGCGCGAACATATTTCAGCAGCGGGGCTCCGTCAGCATAGTGCTACGCGTTATACCGGATCAAACAAAGAGTAGCGCCGAATTGGGTCTACCTCCAGTGATTGATCGGGTCGCCGAAGAGCGTCGGGGCCTGATTCTCGTAACCGGGGCAACTGGTTCGGGTAAGTCGACTACTCTTGCAGCTATGATCGATCGAATCAATTCGCTCCGTAGCGGCCACATCGTCACCATCGAAGATCCGATAGAGTTTCTCCATCGCGACAAGAAATCCTTTGTAACTCAGCGGGAAGTCGACGTTGATACGCGGTCGTTCGCTGAAGCTCTGCGCGGCGCCCTACGACAGGATCCCGACGTTATCCTCGTCGGCGAAATGCGAGACTATGAAACCATTGAAACAGCTCTGACGGCAGCTGAAACTGGCCATTTGGTGCTCTCCACGCTACACACACTGGACGCCACTGAGACTGTAATGCGAATCGTCTCGTCCTTTCCCGCGCATCAACAAAAGTCTGTTCGCATCCAGTTGGCCGGCATTCTTAAAGCAGTGATATCTATGCGGCTGGTACGAGCCGCCAAAGGTGCGGGACGCGTCCCCGCGGTAGAGGTAATGGTTTCAACTGGTCTGATTCGCGATTACATTATCAACGAGGAAAAAACGTATTTGATTCGCGAAGCTATCGCGGCAGGTACCTCACAATACGGCATGCAGACGTTTGATCAATCGCTGTTTCATCTGATCCAATCCGGCCTAATCTCCCTGGATGAGGCACTGCACAACGCAAGCAATTCTGACGAGTTTAGGATGCGGGTGTCCGGAATACTGTCGGCTGAGCAAGCGATCAATAGCCTTTCTCCGGGTGGTGCTAGAGGGTTATCCAGCGCCAGCAGTGAGGAAAAAGAGAATCCGTTTGTGAAGCACTAGCCATTTCACATTTCACATAATGAGAAATGGCAATTGATTGTTTTAGTTGACGCGCGTTCTTCGCATGACGCGAACTCCCGCGCGCCAGTCCTCATTAATGTCAAAGCGATAGATCTCAATATCTGGCGCTATCATCCGGGCCAGCGTGCGAAACGAAGGGTGGATTCTTAAGGTCGGCGCCACCAGATAAATCAGCGGTGCCTGGTCCATTATTCTACGGGCGCCGAACAGCTTTGCGCGCGCAATGTGTCCCCGGCGCCGATGTTGTTCAACTCGGTACCAGTAGTCGACACCCTGCAACACATGCTCTCGGTCTTCAAAGACCTTTAGCTCGATCACCACCAAACGACCGTCGCGTCTTATGGCCAGCAGATCAACAGGGCGCACGGTAAGCCGCACACCTCTTGAAGTTCGAAACTGCGCATAAAGTGGTGCAACCACCAGGCCCGGATCCAGTTTGCAGATGTCGCGCCGCAACAGAGATTCCAGCCAGGCCTCGGAAGCCATTCGATACAATGCGTGATGCCGATCGGAAGCATCGGCCGCCCGACGGTTTCGTAACTCATCAAGCAACTCTTTCCATTCACGCTCGCTGCTCTCCTCACGCATGCGTCTGCGGGCTCCGTCAATCCCAAACCAGACACGCTCAGTTTCGAGCAAGCGTCTCACGCGAGCAAAAGGCAGGCCGAAGTAACGCAACGTTTCGCCATGCCCCGCCTGCACAACGTCAATGGCCTCCGGCGCCTGTGACAGAATCGTTGTCGAAGCGACACTTAGTTCGATCCTAACCGCCGTTTTGAGTGGTCTCAATCTCTTCTTCCAAAGTTCGCATCGTTCCGGACATGGCACTGGCTCGAGTTGGGTCCAGGCTTCGTCGATCTCACTTACCCTGATCGCCTCCTTAAGACTTTCACGCAATAGGGCTACGCGCTGCGCCGCAGGCATGGTCATTTCACGCTCAACAATTAGCCAAAGCTGTTGAATATAGGGCGGACGCGATCGTTCGCTTGTGCGGGCAAACCAAAGCAGTGCGGCAGAAAGAAACGCGTCTACTTCATGAGCTCCGTGAGAAGCCACGATGCCGGTGACCGCAATTCGCTGATGTTTAAGTCGCAGGATAATGCGTGCGTAGCGACCGGGCTGTCCGTGGCGCGCCCCTCTACTTAAGGCCACCCGCTCAATCTTCGCGCCTATCAAATGGGAGCTCGCGAGTCTGGCCAGTTGTTCGCAACGAGTCTGGCGACCGGCCCTCACAGTTGCTGCGATCGTGGCTGCGGAAGCGCGCGGCACCAGTTCAACCAATGGCTGGTCCGCACCCATCCGTCGAGACGCTGCAAACAGCAATTTTTCTCCCTGGCGTTTCCAGCCCCGAATTCTCCACGAGCGAGTTCCTGCTTCGGTCCAACACGACAGGATCAAGCGCCCCTGCAGCACATCTACGCCCACTTCACTGCGACGGAGAGCTTGAGTCGTACCATCTTCAGTCGAGTAGAACCATTCAGCGTGGTTGGCAAACAGCGCCGCTATCTGCTTTCTTGCAGTTTCAACTGAGTCCGCGGTTGTGAGGCGCTGGAACATTGAGTGATTTTCTGAATCTGAGGAATGTTGCCCGCCTGGGCTGCTTTTCGCCGTTACTTCTACCGTGTGTTACCATTTTTGGTCAACTAGTTTCAGACAGCAGTGCGAAAATTCAATCAATGAAGAATGTGTATTTGGTAGGGGCTGTGCGTACGCCGATTGGTCGTTTTGGAGGAACGCTTGCCTCGTGGACCGCCGCCGATCTTGGAGTGGCGGTAGCAAAAGAAACACTGACACGGGCCGGTGTCAGTGCTGAACAAGTGCAACAGTCAATTTGGGGCTGCGCCAGACAGGCAGGCGTCGGTCCTAACGTGGCGCGGCAGATTAGCTATCGTGCGGGCGTGCCGGAGACGGCGCCTGCGTTCACAGTTAATCAGGCCTGTGGCTCTGGGCTGAAGGCCATAATACTAGCGGCCCAGGAGCTACTATTGGGGCGCGCCGACATCGTTTTAGCGGGTGGAACAGAGAGCATGTCGCGCGTTCCTTATCTGGCTGAAGAGGCTCGGTGGGGTATGCGACTGGGTAACGTGAAACTCATTGACGGCATGTATCGCGATGGCTTTAACGACCCGCTTTCCGGGTTGGTGATGGGCCAGACGGCTGAGAATCTCGCACGCGACTATGAGATTTCTCGGGACGAACAGGACCAGTATGCGTTACGTTCGCAACAACTCGCACGAGAAGCGTCGGAAACCGGCCGTTTTTCCGCTGAGATTCTGCCGCTCGAAATCAGGGATCGCAAAGGTGTGATTGCTACTTTCGCACGGGATGAACATCCCCGGTCTGATACCACCCTCGAGAATCTTGCGAAATTGCCTCCCGTGTTTTCCCGAGAAGGCACGGTAACTGCCGGCAACTCATCGGGCATAACTGACGGTGCGGCGGCTGTGTTGGTTATGAGCGAAGAGGCGATCAAACGTACAAGTGGAGGAGTGCAAGCACGAATTGTCGATTACGAAATAGCAGGTGTCGCGCCGGAGATTATGGGCATTGGTCCCGTACCGGCGGTGCGTGCAGTCCTGAAGCGGCAGCAGCTCTCGTTAAAGGACGTGGGGCTGGTAGAACTGAACGAAGCCTTTGCGGCACAAGTTATAGCCTGTGAGCGCGACCTCAATCTCAATGGCGAACAACTGAACGTAAATGGCGGCGCCATTGCACTCGGTCATCCCATCGGCTGCACGGGTGCGCGTATAACGACGACCCTGGTGCACGAAATGGGTAGACGCCAATCAAAGCTCGGCCTGGCAACTCTTTGCGTCAGTGGCGGAATGGGATTCGCCCTGCTGGTCGAACGAGTGTGATCGTTTCCCGTAAGTCTAATCAATCGTTGATTGTCAAGACCATAGTGTTAAGTGGTCTGCTGTCGCAGAGCGCCAGTTGTGGGAAATTAAAGACGACTGAGGTGTCGCAGCCCGAAGTCATAACCTCAAACACGCCACCTTTCAGCACAAAAGAACCCGGACGCTATCAGGCACTGCGCGTTATTACTACGAGTGAAACGTCAGGTGGAACGACGGTTACTACGACTACACGTGTGTCTCGGGATGGGGCCAACCGTCGCCAGGAGAGGTTGCTTGATAATGGGGAAACTATTGTCTATCTTGAGACACCGGGGGGTCGATACCTACTTCTGCCCTCCCTCAGGATTTTCGCCGCGGTGACCGGGCCAGGAGCCGAGCAAACGGAAGCCGGAGAAGACCTCTCCCCCGAGAAAGTTCTCAACGAAGACCCCTTTCATGCGCGTTATCAGCGTCTCGGAAACGAGTCCCTTCTTGGGCGTTCAACGGTAAAATACAAAGTGACCGTAGAAAGGGGCGCGGAAACTGTAATTTGGATTGACGAATCCATTGGTATGCCTGTCAGATCGGAAACGAGCTATTCGGATGCTCAGCATTCGGCCAAAACCACAATGGAGCTGAAGGATATTAGGCTCGAAGTTGACCCGGAACTGTTTCTATTGCCACCAGATTATAGGAAGGCTACCTCCGCTGAAGAGTTTGAAAAGCTTCGCATAGGGCGCCCCCACCAGAAGTGAGGCTTTTCCTGGCCAACCCGACGACTCCCTAAGACATCCGAAAGAATGCCCACTCGTCGTATCCGTTTGACGAATATTCGCAATCTCCCATTGGATCAAGACAACAAATTTCCAGAAGAAAGGTTTTTCAAATTGTGAGAATCAGCTTTTTGTTTGGGGCAATCGTTATTCTATTCACGTTATCAGCGCCCTTTGGCATGGCGCAAAAAAGCAACCCTCTGCCCGCCAACGAGGGTTCGAACCTGCTTGCTTCATTGCCGGCAGCTGATGCCGTGGCTTTAATCAAGGTCAAGCGAGTGTTGGATGAGGCGATGCCGAAACTGCTGGCGCCCAACCCTGCCAAACTCGCTGAAGCGAATGCGGCGATTGAGAAGTTCAAGATCAGCACCGGTCTCGACCCTCGCCTGTTCGATCAGATTGCTCTTGGTCTCAGCTACACTTATCCGCGGGAAGGCATAACAAAGGTTCGCACGGTTGGGCTCGCCAGCGGGAGCTTCAGCGCCGGCGCAATCGTGGCTGCCGGAAGGATCGCCACAAATGGAAAGTACGAAGAGCAAAAATACCAGGGCAAGACAATTTACTTATTCTCCCTGGAGCAGCAACTCAAAGTTTTAGGCCTTTTTGAGCTGCAGCTTAGCAAGCTGGCAGTTTCTCCGCTCGATAACCACACTCTGGCTTTGGGTGACATTGACGGTGTGCGGCGGGTTATCGATGCCAGTAAGCACCGTGGCCGTGTCAACACCGAATTGATTGCCTTGGCCAGCCGGGATCCTAACGCGATCGTGGGATTCGGCGGGAATATTCCCCCCGCATTGATTAGGAACCTGCGCGTTACGAACGATGCCATTGCCAGAGATCTTACGGCAGTGCGGCAGGTTTATGGTTCGGTGGGATTGTCGGACAGAAACTTTGAGCTACTAGTTGCGGCGCGGACCGTGGACGAATACGCCGCGCGCAACCTTGGCAACACAGTCGAAGCACTAAAACAATTTGGCGCACTGTTCATCAATCGCTTGCCGGCAGCGAAAAGCGCGCTAGCAAGAAGCGCACTGGGCAATCTGAAGGTCACCAATCAGGGAAACGAGCTGCAAATTCGCACGGCCGTGGATCAAGCCGATATTGCACCCTTG
>Ga0209341_10006798_pt1 | contig 10187 bp, 12 predicted proteins | sample RifCSP13_2_FD_184020 | JGI IMG/M metagenome (GOLD analysis project Ga0209341, IMG submission 184020) | Soil microbial communities from Rifle, Colorado - Rifle CSP2_sed 13_2 (SPAdes) (version 2) | ecosystem: Environmental > Terrestrial > Deep subsurface > Rock core/Sediment | place: Rifle... | reverse complement strand
CTTCCGCATAGCTTGCTCATTCTCTCATACGGTCAACAGCGGCGGCTGGTTCGCGGATCAGGGCTACGGCTCAACACCTTCGACGAATTCGTTGGTGAACGCAGCCGAAACGTCGTCCAGCGGCCCGCTGAGCGCGCCGTACTGCACCAGGAAGTCGTGCAGCTTCTGCCACTGCTCTAGAGTCTGCCAGCCGACACCGCGGGTCTCGGCCTCCCCCGTCTTCGCCGCCGCCAGTTCCGTCTGCAGGGTAAACAGCTCGTGAGCATCGTTGGCGTTTGGCGCGTACTTGAGGACGATCTGAATCGCTTCCTCCGGGTTCTTGTCTGCGTAGGCAATCCCCTTCAGCGCTGCGCGTACGAATCGCTGAGTGATGTCCGGGTTCGCCTCCACGTACTCCCGCATGGCGGCGTACGAGAGACCGAGGGTCGGCGCCCCGTAATCTGCCGCCTCAAAGACTCTGGTCTCGTAGCCCAGAATTCGCAGTGTGTCCGGTTCGTTGGAGACGAAGACAGGGAAGATGTCCACCTGCTTCTCGGTCAGGATGCTGGGGTCGAAGCCTATCTTCACCTCGTTAATACTCGACCGGTCCACGCCCTCGGCGTTCAGAATCGCCAGGTAGTCAGGGGTCACCTGGCTACCCTTGTAGCCGGCCGTCTTCCCTGCCCAGTCCTTCGGGCTGGCGATGTCGGACTCCGTCAGCACCGCGAACCCCTGCTGGCCACGCTGGCCGATCAGGGCGACCGACACCATGTCGATCGCCGGGTCGCCGCCGCGGCGCTCCAGCAGCACCTGGGCGTCAGCGGTTGTGAACTGGACCTCGTCCAGGGCCAGGAAGCGGAAGTTATCCCCGGGCGTGGCAACGTCGCGAATTGTCACTTCCAGGTTCTCCTCTGCGAAGAACCCCTTCTCTTGCGCCACGTAAACGCCGACAAACGGCAGGTTCGCCTGGTGCTTGAACCCGGCCATGAACGTGACCTTGTCCGCCGGCGCGCCCGTCGCCGACGGCGCCACTGTCGCGCTGCCATTCACATCGTCATCGCCGCCGTCGTCATCGCTGCATGCTCCCAGGGCCACCGTCATAAACGCCATCGCGATGAGAAAGAGGAGGCGGAAGGGAACAACCTTTGTCATAAGTCAGGCTCCTTACTCTGTACTGCGTACGGATTCGTGCCAAAAGAGGACGCGACGCTCCACGAGGGACACGAGCGCGTATATCATCACGCCCGTCAGCGCCAGTACGGCGACTGCGGCGAACAGCGTGGGCGTGTCCAGGTTTGAGTTCGCGCGGTAGATGACGAGCCCCAGCCCGCGGTTGCCGACGAACCACTCAGCCACGACCGCGCCGGTCAGGGCGAGCGGGTATGTGATCTTAAGGGCCACAAAAAGGTAGGGCAGGGCGCTCGGCAACCTCAGCTTCCAGAACACCTGCCAGGGGGAGGCGTGGAGCGATCGCATGAACTCAAGGCTCCCCGCGTTCACGTCGCGAAATCCGGTGATCGCGTTGACCAACGTCGGGAAGAAGCAGAGAAGAGCGGCCATAGCCACCTTCGGCTCCGTGCCGAACCCCATGGCGATCACCAGCACCGGACCCACGGCGACAAGAGGGGTCACCTTGATCCCGATCGCCAGCGGGAATAGCGCCCGCTCGGCCGGACGCGAGTGCGACATCAAGACTGCGAAGGCAAGCGCGAACGTTGTGCCTGCGATCAGCCCGAGGGTGGCCTCGAAGAACGTGTACCAACCCTGGCGCCAGAAGAAGCCGGGGTCCTCGAAGAAGCGTTCGACCACCTCCGAAGGGGGCGGCACGACGATAATCGAGATGTCTCGCCAGCCTACGTACCACTCCCAGAAGAGCAGGATGACCGCGAGCGCAATCGCCGGCGGCAGGACGTAGACGGCGACGGACCGCGGCAGGGCCCGCAGAGCGCTAGGCAACGCCATCGCCCGCCTCTTTCAGGAGCCCTCTTAGGGTGTCAGCGTAGTCGCGGAATGGCCTTCCCCGCTCTGTCTCCTCCGTGCGAGGCCTTGCCAGTTCGATGTCGATGTCAGCGCGAACGGAGCCCGGACGGCCGGACAGCACCACCACTCGATCGGAAAGTGTCACAGCCTCAGCCACTGAGTGCGTTACGAAGAGCACGGTCCTCCGTCCGTGCGCTTCCCACAGGCGCAGGAGTTCGTACCGCATCGCCTGTCTTGTGATCTCGTCGAGGGCGCCGAACGGCTCGTCCATCAGGAGCAGCGATGGATCGAATACGAGCCCCCGCGCAATGGCGACCCGCTGCTGCATACCGCCGGAAAGCTGGTGAGGGTAGTACCCGGAGAACTCAGATAGCCCGACGAGATCCAGCAGCTCCTCCGCACCGGGCGCCCCGCGGCGGCTGCGGGACCCTATCTCCAGGGGCAGCCTGATGTTCCCTAGCACGGTGCGCCAGGGCAGCAAGGCCGGGTCCTGGAAGATGTAGCCGACCTCTCGCGTCCTTTGCGCTCGCACGGGCTCTGCGCCATCCACCTCAGCCGTCCCCGAGGTGGGGTGCAGCAGTCCGCCGATCAGGCGCAGCAGCGTCGACTTACCGCAGCCGCTCGGGCCGATGATGGAGAGAAACTGCCTGTGCGGCACGCCGAGAGTGATGTTGCGAAGTGCTTCCAGCGGACGGCCGTCGCTAAAGACGTGCGAGAGTCCGTTAAGCGACACGTGATAGTTAGCGACGGCCATGCCTCTTACCTGCGGCCCCGTGGGGCCTCTCGTATGGCTGCGGGGGTGCGGTCCCTCCGGGGAAGGATGGCCGTCAACTCGCGTGCCGGGCGCGCACCCCGCGCCACCTCCCGGCGAGTCGAAGATGAGTGTAGCGCGGTTCAGAGCCGGAGGCAAGCGGCTGCCTCCCAGGGGCGCGCACATGACCCTTCGGCCTGCCGTTCGCTATACTGGCGCTACCGCTCACGAACGGAGAAGCGACATGAAGTTCGGCACATTCCACCTGTTTCAGAAACCTCCCGGCTGGAGCGACCAGGACGTATTCGATGCCGAGCTCGCTCAGATCACCACGGCGGAGGAGCTGGGGTTCGACGGCGTCTGGCTGGCCGAGCACCATTTCCAGTGGTACGGCATCGCCACAGACCTGATGGTGATCGCCGGCTGGGTGGCTGCGCGCACCTCGCGGATACGCATCGGCACGGCCATCGTTGTGTTGCCGTTTCACAACCCGGTACGCCTGGCGGAGCAGGCGGCAACGGTCGACCTGATCAGCGGTGGGCGGCTGGACTTCGGCGTCGGCCGTGGCTACCAGGCGGCGGAGTATGCGGGCTTCGGCGTCTCCATGGACGAGAGCAAGGAACGCTTCTCGGAGTGCATGGAGGTCCTGCTTAAGGCCTGGACAGAGGAGACGTTCTCCTACGACGGACGCTTCACGAAGGTGGAGGACGTAACAGTCCTGCCGAAGCCCCTCCAGAAGCCGCATCCTCCCGTATACGTCGCTAGCTGGATGACCCCGGAGACGGTGCGCTACGCCGCTGAGCATGGGTTTCCGATCATGGCCCCTGCCGGCCTTGCCTCTGATCAGATCAAGACCAACTACCAGCTCTATCGGGATACCCTCACATCCCTCGGCAGGAGCGCCTCGAATCCAGACCTGCCGGCGCTCGTGCACATCTATGTGGACGACAATGACCGAAGAGGATGGGAAGTCGGGCTGGAACACTCGATGCGCTACGGCGCCTCGCTGGTGACGTTGGGTTCACCGGTGCAAAAGGGCGGGGCCCTGTCCCGCGAATACGAGTCCTACCGCGAGTTCGGCGAGGCCGGCCGCGTTGTGAAAGAGAACCGCCAGGAGCTCATGCTATTCGGAAACCCGGATACGGTCGCGCAGCGGCTGGAATGGATGCGTGACGAACTGGGCGTGAACTACATAATGTGCTGGATGAATATGGGCGGCCTGGAGCAGTCGAAGGTGCTCCGGTCCATGGAGCTGTTCGCAACGGAAGTTATGCCACGCTTCCGCTCAGCCAAGGTTGCCCATAAGTCGTAGGGCCCGCCTGCGAGCCGGGCCAACCGCGAGTTTCGAGAAGGAGAACAATGACACAACTACGGATCGCTTTTATCGGCGGCACGGGCCCGGAGGGTCTCGGCCTGGCGATGAGGTTCGCTCGTGCCGGCAGCATGGTCTTTATCGGTTCACGCTCTGAAGAACGGGCAGAGGAGGCGGTGGCGAAGGTCAAGGAAAAGGTGCCGGACGGCGACGTGTTCGGAGGCCTGAACGCCGAGGGCGCCGAGAAGGCCGATATCATCTTCCTTACGGTTCCTTCCGATGCCCACCAGAGCACCCTGGAGGAACTCTCGGAAGCGATCGGCGACAAGGTTCTGGTCGATCTCGTCGTGCCAATGGTCGTCGACAAGGACGGGCCGCGGGCAGTGGACCTGGAGGCCGGATCAGCCGCCGAGGAGGCCGCAAAGATCGCGCCGAAGGCGAAGGTCATCAGCGCCTTTCACCACCTGGACGGCAAGGAGCTCCAGAAAATTGACAGACCGATGCAGGGCGACGTGCTGGTCTGCGGTGACCACAAGGCGGCAAAGAAGAAGGTCCTGGATCTCGTTGAGCAGATCGAGTGGGTGCGGGCGCTGGACGCCGGCCCGTTGGCCAACGCTCGCTACCTGGAGAACTGGACGGTCGTGCTGCTCCACCTCAACAAGATATACAAGGCGCACAGCGGCGTGCGCATCACCGGGATCTAGGTGCCTTCTCTCTCAATCATCCCGCTGGAGGGTATCCCGGAGGTCCGCTCCGGCGACGACCTGCCCGCGTTCATCATTGAAGCCGCCGGACGCGGGCCTGGTATAAAGGCCGGCGACGTAATTGTCGTCACCCAGAAGATAGTCTCCAAGTCAGAGGGGCGCGTCATCTCCCTCGACTCCGTGACGCCAACGGCGGCGGCCCAGCAGCTGGCCGTTGAGACGGACAAGGACGCTCGGCTCGTCGAGCTGATCCTGCAGGAGAGCGCGGGTATCGTTCGCCAGCGAGGGCCGGTGCTGATTACGGAGACGCATCACGGATTTGTCTGCGCCAACGCCGGTATCGACGCCTCCAACGTCGGTGCGGAAGGCACCGTCTGCCTCCTACCCCGGGACCCCGACCATTCCGCTCGCGAAATTCGTGCTTCCCTCCGGGAGCGCGCGGGTTCCGACGTCGCTGTGGTCATCAGCGACACGTTTGGCCGTCCCTGGCGTGAGGGTCACACGAACATCGCGGTAGGGGTCGCCGGCATGGCGCCGTTCGTGGACTACGTGGGCCGGACCGACCCGCACGGCTACGAGCTTCGCGTTAGCACCCTGGCCGTGGCCGACGAGCTGGCCGGGGCGGCGGAACTCGTCATGAACAAGCTGGATGGGGTGCCGGTGGCTATCGTGCGGGGTTACGACTACCCTCACGGTGACGGGTCTGCCCGCCAGCTCGTGCGGGATCGCGAGAAGGACCTCTTTCGGTAGGACCCTACCAACTGCTCGGCAGGTCCTTCTTCTCCCTCTCCTCCTCGACGAACGCGAACGTCCCGTCGTCCATCCGCACGACCGGCTTGCCCACGTCCGTGATCTGGCCTCGCTGGTCCAGCTCCGTCCGCAGCTTCGCCAGCTCCTCCTCCGTGGGGGTTTCCAGCGTCGCGATCTCCTTCGCCATCTTCGGCTCGAACGACATCTCGCTAAGCACCTGGTCCACGGTCACGAACGGCGAGACGCCGGCCAGCCGCAGGTAGCGGTCTTCGTAGTCAAACAGTGCCCACGGAGTCACCACCCGCCAGGGGGCGGTCCCCCGTGGCAGCCCGGCCCGCTCCCGTGCGCCCTCCGTACCATCCAGGAACCCGGGCGACGAGATGAAGTCCACGCGCGGCACGAACTTCCGCTTCTGCTGGTCCGTCATGAGCAGCGTCTTCCAGCACATGGCCGCGATCGAGTCCGCCCCGCCCGGCCCGCCGAACCGCCGGTGCTCGCCCTCGTAGTCGCCCAGGGCGGTCGAGTTGATGTTCCCGTACGGGTCCACCTGGAGGGTGTTGAGGATGCCGTAGTCCAGCAGCCCGATCTGCGCCTGGAAGCCGACGCTGTTCATCGTCCCCCACTGCAGCGCCCGGTAGCTGGACCGCGAGGACACCATCGTCATCAGCGGGTCCAGCGGCAGCATCGGCTCCGGGTTGATCACCCCGTCCTCGGTGACGTAGACGGCGTTCGGCGCGTAGAGCATCTTCGCCAGCAGGATCGCCGCCATCGGCGAGCCGCCGCCGGCCACCCAGTAGGTGCGGGCATCCTCCACCATTCGCGCCACCAGGCAGATCTGGTGCTCCCGTTCATTGAAGTAAGTCGCTGGTGTGGGCATCAGGCAGACCTCCTCTTTCTGCCGGCGACCTCTTCCAGCTTCTGGAGCCGGTACCGGCGCAGGCCTTCGATCAGCCACATCCTGAAGAGCGTTTGATAACCGATTCCAAGATCCTTCGCCGCTTCCTTGGCAGCCGAAATCAGACTTTCGTTGAGCCGGAGGGAGATCGCCTTTTTGGGACGGGCGTCGACGAACTTGATGTCGTCCTCCGGTTCCGAATTAGCCATGATTTCGTCCAGCGACATCCGGTCCCAGCGGTCGCTCTCTTCGAGCCACGATTCGGTTCGCCTCTTGGTCACCATCTTGCCACCTCAATTTCCTGCGGAACTGGCGTCGCTCTGAGTCAGTCATTTCACGGGCGGTAATGATCGTCACGACACCCCCCTCGAGACTGAACACGACCATCACGTAACGGCCGGCGTCGGTGCGGCTGAAAAGGATGCGGCGGCCTCTCGACTTATGCCGCCGGAGTTCTGGATGAAAGAAACATTTCCTCAATTTCTTCTCGAAGCAAGCCATGCTTGACCAGGACCTCTTCTTCGATCCCAGACGGCCAGCGAAACCGTTCGATCCGCGGTCCGCGCATTACAAGTGTATATGCATTGTATATACGTCGTCAACTGCATCGGCGCTCACCTCCCTCGCCACTCCGGCTTCCGTTTCTCGAGGAACGCCCGCATCCCCTCCTGCGCGTCCGCCAGCTCAGCGTTCGAGACCATCACCTCGCTCGTGTACTCGTAAGCCTCCTGCAGCGGCATCTCGATCTGCCGGTAGAACGCCTGCTTCCCGATGCCCACCACCAGCGGGCTCGCCGACGCGATCTTCTCCGCCAGCGCCCGGGTCGCGTCGCGTAGCTCGGCGGCCGGTACCACGCGGTTGACCAGCCCCGCCGCCAGCGCCTCCTCAGCCGAGATGAAGTCGCCGGTCAGCAGCATCTCCATCGCCATCTTGCGCCCGACCTTGCGGCTGACCGCCACCGCCGGCGTCGAGCAGAACAGCCCGATCTTCACGCCGGGCGTCGCGAACCGTGCCTCCTCCGACGCCACCGCCAGGTCGCAGGTCGCGACGAGCTGGCAGCCCGCCGCCGTCGCCACGCCGTGCACCTCCGCGATCACCGGCTGCGGGACCGAGATGATCGTCTCCATCAGCTTCGCGCAGACCGCGAACTCGTGCTGGTAGAGCTCCGTCGTCTGACCGACCATCTCGGCCAGGTCGTGCCCCGCCGAGAACGCCGGCCCCTCGCCGCGCAGGATGACGACCGAGACGCCGGCGTCCACGCCGATCGCCTCGAAGCAGTCGATCAGCTCTTCCATGTGCTCCACCGATAGCGCGTTCCGCTTCTCCGGCCGGTTCATCGTCACGAAGGCGATGGCGCCGTCGCAGGACACGAGGATGTTTCGGTAGGCCTTCACGCCCGGTACCCCTCCTTGATCGTTGCCCGGCGCGTCATCTCGCGGATGCGCTGGTAGCCCACGAGCTTGTCCATCATTACGCTCGCTGCCGCTACTCCGGCGGTGGCCCAAGTATCTTCATGTCATGCTTTGCCGCAAGCCGGTTGAGCTTCTCGATGTCGGGCGGTCCTTCCAGGACCGGCAAGCTCCTTGTTCGCGCAGGCTCGCCCATCTCGCGAACAAAGTTCATGAAGTCTCCGCTCGGCGCCAGCACGAGCCACTTCGCCGGTTGCTCGACCTTGAAGGTGTGCGGGACGCCTCTCGGAACGAGGACAAACGACCCCGCCGCGGCGTTGAAGCGGCGGTCGCCGCAAATTATCGACATCTCGCCCTCGAGCACGTAGAACGCCTCGTCCTCGCTATGATGCGCGTGCAGCGGCGGCGCATGGCCGGCCGCCGCTATCTCCACTAGCGCCCAGTTGCCTGTCGACTCGCTCGCTGCCTTCACGGTCACCAAGGTGTCCAGGAACCAAATTGCCTCGCCCTCGTCTGGCTGCAGCATGATCGGGTCCATTGTTTCCGTCCTCCTTTCAGAAGCCGTTGGAAGGGCCGACTAGACGCCGTACCCCTCCTTGATCGTCGCCCGCCCAGTCATCTCGCGTATCCGCTGGTACCCCACCAGCTTGTCCATCATCTCTGCGTGGCTCCCCACCGAGCGGACATACTTCTCCAGGTACTGCTCGATGAATCCGCGCATCGTCGCGCCGATCACCTCCACCACGTGCCCCATGTCGCTCGCGTAGCGGCCCTGCATCTCCCCCGGGTAGCCCCGAACGGCAGGTGCGCCACGGCGTCCACAACATAACAAGGCATAATCGTCCGCCCTCGGTCGCGGCGGCTCTCCTCCGTGGCCACGATCTCCTCGGTCGAGATGATCACCTTCTTCGATCATGTTGGCGCTCCTTAGGGGGCTGGCGCCATTGTCCCGCGCTGACGTCAATGATCACTGGCAGGCCTGACACGAACCATTTCTTGTGAGCGGCCTTGATCTTGCGGTGGGTGGGGACACCCCAGCAGTACACCGCATAGTCAAGGTAATCGTTCCGAACGATCGTGCTGATGTAGGCGTCCGACGCCCATTCTGTCTCGGCTCCAACCGCGGCCTGGTGCGCGACACCGTGGACAGTGCCGTCATGCAGTCGAAGAGTTACGTCTGGGATTGCCCGGATGTTCTTCAACCACTGAGCCTTTTCGCCCATCATCGCGACCACGACAATGCGGTCACCGTGGCGTATCGCGCGGACTGACTGGTTTCGAGGCGCACCGCTCTTTCGCCCGGTCGTGGTCAAGACCGCGAATCCTTCCGGAGGCCGAAGCAGACGCCACACTGGGCGAGTGAATGCGTTTCCGAGCCGCGCATAGAACCGCGAGCCGGCTAGCGGGTTTGGCACTACGCCCCGTACCCCTCTTTAATCGTTGCCCTCCCCGTCATCTCCCTGATCCGGGCGTACCCCACCAGCTTGTCCATGAACTCCGCGTGGCTCCCCACCGAGCGGACGTACTTCTCGAGGTACTGGTCGATGAACCCCCGCATCGTCGCCCCGATCACCTCCACGACGTGGCCCATGTCGCTGGCGTAGCGGCCCTGCATCTCGCCCGGATAGGCCCCGAACGGCAGGTGCACGACGGCGTCGACGGCGTAGAACGGGATCGTCGTCCGGCCCGGGTCGCGCCGGATCTCCTCTGTGTCGATGATCTCCTCCGTCGAGATGATCACCTTCTTCGAGGCCATCGCCGCCTCGGCGTGGGACACTCCCGTCCCGAAGATGCGCGCGTTGCCGTAGACGTCCGACTGGTGGACGTGGATCAGCGCCACCTCCGGGTTCAGCGCCGGCACGATCGTGATCGGCTCGCCGGTGTAGGGGTCCGTGATCAGCTTCGCCCCCGAGTGCTCGAAGCCGTCGGTCCCGCCGAACGAGCGGACGGGGAGGAAGGGCAGGCCCATCGCCCCGGCCAGCAGGCGGTTCGTCATCACCACGTTGGAGTACTCGTAGGCCTTCACCCGCCCTTCGCGGATCGCCTGCTCGACGACCGGGCCGAAGAGGAAGAAGCCCACGTCCAGCTTCGAGACGCAGCCGGCGCCGACGAGCAGCGCCGCCGCCACCCAGGTGAACTTGGCGGCCAGCCAGAGGTCCTTCTTCTGCTGCCGGATCACCTCACGGATCAGCGCCGAAGGCCCGCGCTGGAGGTAGTTGCACTCGTAGACCAGGTAATCGCCGTCGGCCACGAGCTTCTCCACCGCCTCCTTCTCCGACATCAGCTTCGGGACCATCGCCCGGTTCTTGTGGTCGCGCACCCACTCGCGGTAGCCGTCCGGGTCGACTTTGAGGAAGTCGCCGCGCCCTTCTGCGATCACCTTCAGGTCAGTCATGCGTTGCAACTA
>Ga0209341_10006797_pt1 | contig 10187 bp, 6 predicted proteins | sample RifCSP13_2_FD_184020 | JGI IMG/M metagenome (GOLD analysis project Ga0209341, IMG submission 184020) | Soil microbial communities from Rifle, Colorado - Rifle CSP2_sed 13_2 (SPAdes) (version 2) | ecosystem: Environmental > Terrestrial > Deep subsurface > Rock core/Sediment | place: Rifle... | reverse complement strand
ATTAAATGTCTTCTTAGCTGTGGCCGAGCATGGCAGTTTCAGCGAGGCTGGGCGTCGCCTGCAGCTAACCCAGCCGGCTATCAGCCAGACGATCCAAAACCTGGAGCGGAGTTTGGGGGTCGAGCTGTTTGTGCGCCACGGAAAGAGCGTGCGTCTTACCGAAGCGGGCCAGATGCTTCGCCCGATGGCCAGTGAGCTGCTCGATGCAGCGCGCCGTGTGATGGAAACCATGGCTTCCCTGCACGGCGAAGTGATTGGCGAGCTGAATATCGGTTGCTCCACAGCCTCTGGCAAATATTTGCTCCCGGGTATGATCGCCCGTTTTCGCCAGCAATACCCCCAGGTGCGCATCAATGTGTTGGTCACCAGTCGCGAATCGGTGATCAAGCGCTTGCTGGCGGGTGAAATCCCCGTGGGAGTTAGCAGTAAGGTGTTGGAACATTACGACCTGGAGTATCAGGACTTCTATCTGGACGATGTCATCCTGATCGCACCGGCCGGTCATCCCTGGGCACGCTATCGTCAGATTTATCCCGATGATCTGCTGGATGAGCCATTGATCCTGCGTGAGGAGGCCGCAGGTTCTCGCGAGGTCCTTATAGATGGACTGCGGCGCTTTGATATCTCACCGGACATGCTCAAAGTGGCGATGGTATTGGGGAACGCTGAAGCGATTGAAATGGCCGTTGAAGAGGGTATCGGAGTAGCCTTCATTTCACGCCTGGCCGCTGCCCGCGGTTTGGAATTAGGCCGGATTGTTGAAGTGGCGGTTAAGGGAATGGAACTGAAGCGCAATTTATATATCCTGCGGAATCGGCGCATCCCTCTGACGCGCGCACAATCAGAATTCTGGAACCATGTGAGCGCTTCTTCTCAGATAGTTACCGTGTAATCCGAGGCAATCATAATGGATCAAACCCCAAAGACCTTCGGCCAGCAAGCAGGCAGGCGCTCCTGGGCGGAGCCGTGGAAAATAAAGATGGTCGAGCCGATCAAGATGACCAATCCCGCCGACCGCCAGGAAGAGCTGGAGCGGGCCGGTTATAACACCTTCTTGCTTCGCTCGGAGTGCGTCTACATCGACTTGTTGACCGACAGCGGCACCAGCGCCATGAGCGATCGCCAATGGGCAGGGATGATGCTGGGCGATGAAGCTTACGCCGGCAGCCGTAATTTCTACCACCTGGAAAGCGCCGTGCAGCAATACTATGGCTATCGCTATGTGGTCCCCACTCATCAGGGACGCGGCGCCGAACACCTGCTCAGCCGGGCAGCCATCACGCCGGGGCAGTATGTGGCTGGCAATATGTACTTCACTACCACCCGCCTGCACCAGGAGATGGCTGGCGCCACCTTCGTGGATGTGATCATCGACGAGGCCCACGATCCGGAAAACCTGCACCCATTCAAAGGCAATGTAGACCTGAACAAGGTACAGCGCTTAATCGACCGGGTCGGCGCCGACAAGGTAGCTTATATCAGCCTTGCAGGCACGGTCAATATGGCCGGTGGGCAGCCGGTGAGTATGGGCAACGTGCGCGAATTGCGCCTCCTATGCGATCGCTATGGCATCCCAATCTACCTGGACGCCACGCGCATGGTGGAAAATGCCTTCTTCATCCAGGAGCGCGAGCCCGGCTACACCGGTAAAACGATCGCTGAAATCCTCAAAGAGTTTTGCAGCTTTACCCACGGGGCGTGGATGAGCGCCAAGAAGGACAACCTGGTTAATATTGGCGGCTGGTTGGCGGTGAATGACTGGGATTTGTTCGAGGAATTGCGTAATATGGTGGTCATCTTCGAAGGCCTGCACACTTATGGTGGTCTGGCAGGGCGCGATATGGAAGCTATCGCCATCGGCATTGAGGAAGCTGTGCAAGACGACCACGTTCGCTCGCGGGTCGGCCAGGTGCGCTATTTGGGCGAGCTTTTGACTGCCTGGAATATCCCCATCGTCCAGCCGGTGGGCGGGCATGCCATTTTCCTGGATGCCAAGCGCTTCTATCCACACATCCCTCAGGATCAGTTCCCGGCCCAGACCCTGGCTGCCGAGCTATACCTGGACTCGGGCATCCGCTCCATGGAGCGTGGAGTGGTCAGCGCCGGGCGCGACCCCCAAACCGGCGACCACCGGTACCCGGCCCTGGAGCTCACCCGCCTGACCATCCCACGTCGGGTTTACACCCAGGCGCACATGGATGTTGTTGCCGAAGCCGTGCAGGCTGTCTTTGAAGCAGCACCCCAAACCCGCGGTTTGAAGCTGGTCTATGAGCCAAAATATCTCCGCTTCTTCCAGGCCCGGTTTGAGCGAATTTGATTCGAGCGACCTGAATAATCGCTTGCGAATTGTTGCGTAGCCGCCATCGGCGATGGCGGCTACGGCTTTAACCGCCCTCTCTCTGTAGCGCTAATTTCTCGGCAGCCGCCAGTTCCTCCGGGGTGTTGACATTAGAAAAACACAGCAGTTCCGGCTCGAACGACTCCAGCTCTTGCTGGTCGAAGAAATACATCCCCACCTTCGCAAACCAGGCGTCTACTCGCCACTTATCCCCTTCCAGGGCAGCCTGGATGTGTGGCAGACAGGTATCTCTTCGGTACACGGCATGAAAAGGCTCCAGACCGCCTTGTGGTCGGGGAATAGCAATGTCCTTATTGGTGGCAAGCAGGGCCTTATGCATCGCATCGAGTAAATCGGTGCACACGAAGGGCATATCGCAGGCCACCACCGCCACCAACGGCTGGCTGGCCGAGCTCAAGGCGGTGTACAGGCCACCCAGCGCCCCGCGTCCCGGGACCAGGTCCGTGAACAGCGGCAGCCCCAGGAATCGATAAGCCTCAGGATTGTTGGTCGTCACAATCAGCTCATCAGCGATCGGGGTCAATCGATCGATGACACGCAGGATCAGCGGCCGGCCAAGGAAAGGCATCAGCGCTTTGTCCTGTCCCATGCGGCGTGATTCGCCGCCGGCTTGAATGGCTATACTCAACATTAAATAAAATTATATCTTTTCACTCCGAATTTGGATATAATAGATGATAAGAAGTTTTTGCGGTTCGGTCGAGTTCGATCGATCCAACCGCGCAGGAGTGTGAAATATGGAGACTATTGGTGGACTATTGGATCAATTGACAGTCGAAGGCCAGCTGTACGAGCCGCTGGAAAATAACGCCGTTCGCTGTTACGCCTGTGGGCATCGTTGCTTGATCCGCGAAGGCCGGCGCGGCATCTGCCAGGTGCGCTTTAATCAGGACGGCAAGCTGTATGTTCCATGGGGCTATGTTGCTGCTTTGCAAATCGACCCCATCGAAAAGAAGCCCTTCTTCCACGTGTTCCCTGGCGCAGATGCGCTGACGTTTGGCATGCTGGGCTGCGATTTTCATTGTGATTATTGCCAGAATCACCTGACCTCGCAGGCGTTACGCGATCCGGCTTCGGATATCGCCTACAGCCTGGTTCGGCGCCTCTCTCCCGAGCAGCTTGTCACTCTTGCGTTGCGTGGTGGGGCTGAGGTGATTGCTTCATCCTATAACGAGCCGCTGATCACATCCGAATGGGCGGTGGATGTCTTCCGCGTGGCAATCGACCAGGGGTTGAAGTGTGTGTATATCTCCAATGGCAACGCTACACCTGAAGTACTGGACTACCTGCGCCCGTATCTGTCTGCCTACAAGATCGATTTGAAGACCATGCAGGATCGCCAATACCGCAGGCTGGGTGGCGTGCTGGATCACGTCCTGGAGAGTGTTCGTCGTGCTTACGCACTGGGGCTGTGGGTGGAGATTGTGACGCTGATTGTGCCGGGTTTCAACGACAGCACGGATGAGCTGATGGAAGCAGCCCAGTTTATCAAATCTGTCTCGCCGGATATACCCTGGCATGTAACCGCATTCCATCCTGATTATAAGATGACCGACCCGCCGCCAACCTCGGTGAAAACCCTGCTCCGTGCCGCCGAGATCGGTCAGGAGGCTGGCTTGAACTACGTTTATGCCGGGAACATACCCGGGCGCGTGGGCGAGTATGAGACCACCTTCTGCTCAAACTGCCAGGAGCGGCTTGTGGAGCGGTACAGCTACATTGTTAGCCGCTACAATATCACCGCCCAAGGGACCTGCCCAAAGTGTGGCACCCATGTTCCTGGCGTGTGGACGAATTCACCGGAGCGGGTCCATCGTGGCGGTCTGGGTGTGCCGCGGCCGGTGTTTTAACAACGACGGATGAGCGCCCGGAGGATGTAACGGTTCACTGCGCCGAAGCGGTATTTGTAATCCTCGCCGCCGCGCATGAAGTCGATCGATTCACGTCGATGGTCGTTCGCCCATTTGAGCAGGTTTGACAAGAGCACCCAGCCCGGTGACAGCTCGCGAAAGGCGAAATTCAGGCCAGAGTTATACACCCAGATGTGCCCGGCGTAATCGAAATTCAAGTAACCGGCCGCCTTCTGACCATCAACTACCATAAAGGCCAATTGAAGCCATCCGGCTTTAAAGGCTGCCTGAATCGAGTCGTACATTTGAGCGCGCATCACCTGGGTCAGGAAGCGATCCTTATCCGGATCTTGTGCCATTAAGGTGAGGAAATCCTCAATCTCGGCCTTTAGTGTGGATTCATCCTCAACGATGTACCAAAGCGCTGGCGGCACGTTCTCTTCAGCTCGGCGCATCTTGCGACGGATTTCGTGGCGTTGTTTCTTGTCAATGCCAGCCAGGTAGGCCTCCCAATCCCCAGGCAGCGGGATGTAAGGGCAAGGCTGGAGTTGTTGCTCCTGGAAAGACCAACCCCTTCGCTCGGCTGCCTCCTGGAGGACAGCCAGGGTCGGGGAAGTCTCCGGCAGATTGTAAAAATCTAAAGCCTGCCAGGCGGGAGCTTGATCGGATGCCAGCAGGTCAAACAGCGCTTCGAAAAAAATTTGTGTGTCTGGGATGCGTACGATAAAATCAAGGTAGTCTGAGATCTCGATACTTCCCAGAAGCATCAAAGCCGGCTCGCCATCTCGATTATGAGTAAAAAATAGCGGCGCTACCCCGCTCAAAGTGTGATTTTCTTGCCGCGCCAGGACGGTAAACAGCTCACCATCCTTCCACTCGCCGCCACCCAGCGTCTTCCACCAGCTACTCAGGTATTCGTAGCGTAAAAACGGCACGTGACTTGCACTGCAACTAGCAAGGAGCTCGTTCCATTCATCGGCCAGAGGATCATTTGGGTTTAAGGTGCGCAGGATTTCTAATTGCATGGTTCATCCATTTAGGTATCATATAAACTGCATTTTACCAGTTATAATGGCCGTTTAGGTGGCTTAACCTGACGAGCAAGGCACACAGCATGGCTACATCCTTAGATATCAATCTTCTGCCAGCAGCTCGCTATGCAGGGCGGGATTATCCTGAGCTGTTGAGCTTACACGCTGCGGAGCCGCCGCGCCGTACCGCGCGCGGTCGTGAAGCAGACCGGCTTATTCTATACCTGGCGGTTGCGGGAAACGCGCCGCTGCCACCTGGTAAGCAAGACCAGGTCTTAGCCGACCTATCGAAGCTTTTCTTCGAAACACCCGGTTCTGTAACTGCCGCTATGCGCAGAGTGGCAGAGGAGCTGAACAGGCTTTTGCTGGACAGAAATCTGCACCTGACCAGCAGCAGCCGCCAGGGTATTGGCCTGCTAACCCAGGCAGTTTTGCGTGGTTCGCAGCTATATCTGGCCGTTTCTGGCCCGGTAAATCTATTCTTGGTGGCTGCCGATCAGATACAGCATTTTTATGATCCGGAAATGGCTGACCACGGCCTGGGTCAGGGGCGATCGACCCCGATCCATTTCTTCCAGGCTGGATTACAACCCAATGATACTCTGATTATGGCAGCGCAACCTGCCCCCGGTTGGAGTACTGAGACACTCACAGGCTTGCATGGACAGGGGCCGGAAAGCCTGCGCAGACGCCTGTTCAACCAGGATATCACTGACTTGAACGCTGTCCTGGTGCAAGCCCGCCCAGGGAAAGGGGCATTTTTCCTGCCCAAGCCAGCCAAGCCGGGTGCGACTCCCTCTGCTCTTGAGGTGAAAGAGCTGCCGCCAGTTGAAATGCTTTCAGGAACGGCAGTGGAACAAACCCCGGCGATCGAGGCCGAAGAGGTGGTTGTGAGCTCCGAAGTGCTGCCTCCGTCAGAAGCGTCGCTCCCGCTCGCCTTGCCTCCCGAGGTAAGCCCACCAACTCCCGTAGCTCCTGAGCAAGTCGCGCAGGTGTCCGCTGACCAGCCTGCTCCAGTACGGCGTGCCTCTGGCTTGGCTGTAGTAATGGCTGCACTGGCCCGAGTAACTGCCCCATTGGCTGCCGGGTTACGCAGGTTTGGGCATGGTCTGGGTAGTTTTTTGGCGCGATTGCTGCCGGGCGATTTTTTTCAGGCGGTCCCTTCCACAGTGATGGCTTTTACTGCGCTGGCCGTGCCGGTGGTCGTCGTCACAGTTTCAAGCGTTGTCTACCTCCGCCTGGGTCGAGATGCGCAATACGAAACGCTATATGCCCAGGCTGAACAGATTGCCGAGCGGGCGAGCGAGCAAACTGACGTGGCAGCCAGGCATGCTGACATTGAAACCGCTCTCGACCTGTTAAGCAAAGCTGAAGTACATCGCACTTCGCCCGAAGTCCAGGCGCTCAAAGGGCAGCTGCGCTATTCATTAGATGAGCTGGAATTAATCAAGCGGGTCAATTACCAACCTGCGATCATCGGGGGCCTGCCGGCCTCGGTGAACATTACCCGCATGGTAGTGATTGATGACGATCTCTACCTGCTGGACACCGGGCGGGGCAGCGTGATTCGCGCCACTTTAACCAGCCAGGGTTATGAGGTTGATCTGACTTTTCAGTGTGGGCCAACAACCAGTGGTGCGGTGATCGACATCGCTGCCTGGCCCCCTGGGTACAAACCACCAGCCAGATTGCTGGCCTTGGACGCAAATGGCAATATCCTGTTTTGTCAGCCCAACGAGACGCCCAAGGCAGATCGTTTGACGCCTCCGAACACGGACGCATGGGGTCAGATCAAAGCCTTTACGCTAGACTTGGGTGACTCCTATGTGCTGGACTCGCCATCCAAGGGTGTCTGGATCTATTGGCGTAGCGATTTCTCCCAGGAACCCAGCATGTTCTTTAACGATGAAATCCCGGATATGCAGGATGTCGTGGATATGACCGTCAACCGGGGCGACCTGTACCTGTTACATGCTGACAACCGACTGACTTTGTGTTTTTACAGTGATTTTCAGGGGGTACCGACGCGCTGCTCCGATCCAAATTTTGTGGACTTTCGCCCCGGGAGGGAGAGTCTTCCGCTGATTCCTCCTACGCCTTTTTCTCAGATCCAAAATACTCTGCCGCCCGATCCATCGCTGTATTTCCTCGAGCCGGTGAACCAATCTATTTATCACTTCAGCCTGCGAAACCTGGCTTTTCAGCGCATGATTGCAGCGGAAAACCCGCTACCGAGCGGCAACGCCACCGCCTTCTTCGTCGATAATCTGCAAGGATATGTCTACCTGGCGGTTGGCAATCAGGTTTTTTACGCCGTGTTACCATAAAGCACCCGCGTTCCTTCTGGTTACGGAACCGGTGTGTTGGTTGGCCAGGGGGTCAAGGTTTCCGATTCTGGTGTGATCTCTGGTGATAAAGGTGTTCTGGTTGCAATGGGGGGCTTCGTGGGCGTTAAAGTAGCGATCACAGAGGTGGCCTGGCCTGCGGGCATGGTTTCAACTGCGTTGGTTGGCGTTGCCGTCGGCCTTGAGGATGGGGTAGGGGTCGTCTCGCGAAGCGCGAAGAACCAATAACCCAGGCCAAGAGCAAACAATACAGCCAGGCTTACAATAATCCCTGCCAGGCAGGTCATCCATCGATTACTTCCGCTCGTGCGGCGCATTACTTGCGTTGGCGTGGTCTCTGTGATGGATACAGGCATTTGGAGTGCGACAATGGTGATGTTGTCATGTCCACCGCGCTTGTTCGCCAGGCTGGTAAGGGTGTGCAACGCGTATTCTTGTTCCTGATCTTTGACGATAGCCAGGATTTCCTGGGCAGTGACGAGGTCGGTCAGGCCATCGCTGCACAGGATCACCTGATGACCGGGCTGCAATACTACCCCTTGGTTGTTCAGCGTCTGCTCGTCGGTTTCATCCGCCGACAGTCGCAAGCGCAAGTCCACCTCGACCGGTTGTGGAGCCCCGAGATATCGCCGGATGACGTGCGAATTGGGATGATTTTGTGCTTCCTGTGGGGTTAATAAGCCCGCCTCCATCGCTTCCTGGATCCAGGTATGATCGGTAGTCAATTGCTGGATTTTATCGCCGCTGACGAGATAGATGCGCGAATCCCCAATCGAGGCGGTATACAGGCGGTTGTCAATCACCAGTGCGCAAGCGCATGTAGCCGCCATCCCGCGGTGGTCTTCGTCTGCTCGCGACCGGTCAAAAACCGCCCGGCTGGCAAGTTGGATGGCTTCGCGCAGCGCTTGCAAAGGCTGGTTCCCATCGCTCGCAGCAATTGTGTGTTGGATCGTCTCAACGACAATCTGTGCAGCCACCTCGCCTGCGCGATGACCGCCCACGCCATCCGAGATGACTGCAAATACCGCGGGCAGAGACCGCTCGCCCTCCAGACGATATCTTGAGACGGAAAAACGATCCTCATTGTTCTTTCCGCTCATGCCTGGATGAGTGATTGTGGCGATGTGCAGGTGAGCGCGCTCTGATGGGATCATTCGGTCTCTTCTTGATCAGACGTTTCTGGCATGGTTTCAGAAATTATGACCGGCTTACGGGATGCGGTTGACTTGCGCAACATGAAACGAAAACCAATCCTTCCGATGTGGATTAAGTCCCCATGCTCAAGCCGGGTGCCGGTCCTGGATACCGGGCTGTAATTGACCCATGTCCCGGCAATCGAGCCTACATCAGCTAGTCGGAAGGACCCATCTTCCTGCCGGGTTATTCGAGCGTGTAGGGATTCCACCGAAGGGTCGTCAAGCAGTAGCGCGGACATCCCTTGATCGCTACCCAGAGTGACTTCGTCTGTTGTGATCGGTATGGGTGGCACCGAATCGGGTTGGTCAGGATCGTGGATGGAGTATAAATAAGCGTAGGCTTGTGGACCTGCGGCGCGCTGCGGCCATTGCAAACGATTGGCCCAACCAGCCCGCCGGTGTGTGCTTGGTTCGGTTGCGAAATGCACCGGTTGGGTGACTGGGTCAAACCGCCGTCGTTTGCGTGCGACCCGATGCGCCCGTGGACGGATCTTCCCACCAATCACCAATACGAGCAACAACACTGCCCCAGCCAGCGCGATGATCAACCCACCAAGCACCGGTAAGTTCTGCTGAAAGCCGCCCAAAGGGCTCCGGGTGGTCTCATCGACAGAGACTTGTACCGGGATTTCTACGCTGGAGCCGGTTAAGCCAAGCTCGTCGCTGGCCTGAACTTGTAACTGGTGCAAACCACTGGTCGAATATGGCTCCAGGCTCCAGGTGAAATGGTCGAACGGAGGGTTTGAATTTTCGGCGACGATTGTGCCATCCACTAACAGCGCTGAATAGACCAGCGATCGCATGCGTCCATCTGGGAATTCAAAGACGACTTGCAGACGCTGCTCTTGCGGCGAATACCCGCTATCAGCCTGGTTGGATTCGGGTCCACCTGCGCCATCGGCTGGAATTTGGCGGTTGACCTCCAGCGGTGGAGAGATAAATGCCGGCTTGGGCGGCTGAAGTTCAATTTCATAGCTTGCGGGTGGTGTATCGATGGAGGCTTCGCCAGTTTCGATTTGGGCAACGACTTGATGGATACCGCTGGTCGATGCTCCTGATTCGTACCCCAACGAATAGATGTGTCGCAACGGTTCGAAATACTCCTCAGGGCTGGGCAAGCTCTCATCACCGGTGAAGGTGAGGAACTTTCCGCCGGTCTGTTCGCTGAGATCCATGAGCTGCTGGGCAGACTGGGTGGAGAACGCTCCGGTGGATGAAACCATCCATATAAAGATCGGCACATGCTGTTCTCTGGCCTGTGCTACCAGGTTATCCAGCGACTGGTCCGATTGTCCCTCTGGAGGTGCAGTGATGAACAGGATTACCCGGGTCATGCCGGGTCGTGGTAGTGGGTCGGAGACCAGGCCAGTGGCGCGAAATAAGATGTCCAGGTTAGCCCGGGTGGT
>Ga0209341_10006796_pt1 | contig 10189 bp, 7 predicted proteins | sample RifCSP13_2_FD_184020 | JGI IMG/M metagenome (GOLD analysis project Ga0209341, IMG submission 184020) | Soil microbial communities from Rifle, Colorado - Rifle CSP2_sed 13_2 (SPAdes) (version 2) | ecosystem: Environmental > Terrestrial > Deep subsurface > Rock core/Sediment | place: Rifle... | reverse complement strand
AGGTTCCGGCATTTTTATCGTAAGTGCAGATATCGCCAGGAATGTGGGGGCTCCCGGCTGGCTGCTGCTGGTATGGTTAATAACCGGACTGCTCACGATAACCGCAGCCCTGAGTTATGGTGAATTGGCCTCGCTGATGCCGCATGCAGGAGGTCAGTATGTGTTTTTGAAAGAAGCTTATAATCCGTTGGTTGGCTTTCTATATGGCTGGTCGGCCTTTCTGGTGATCCAGGGTGGAACCATTGCTGCCGTGGCCATGGGTTTTGCCAAGTTCACCGGTGTTGTATTCCCCATGATCTCTGAACGAAATATCTGGTTTGAATGGCATTTCCTGAAGATTTCAACGGTACACCTTATTGCAATTGGATCCATACTGGTCCTTACCATCCTGAATACACGGGGAATTTTGCTGGGGAAAATAATTCAGAATCTGTTTACTTCAACCAAGGTAGGTATTTTGCTGATATTTATCCTGATTGGCCTTTTTATCGCCAGGAACAATGAGTCTGTTGAACTTAACCGGCAGTTCTTCTGGTCTTCAGCATCAACGGATGGAAGCCAGGCAGGCGGACTTGCGGGATTTGCACTTGTGATAGCCTTCACCACAGCTATGGTGGGTTCGCTTTTCTCATCCGATGCCTGGAACAACATCACCTTTGCTTCGGATGAAGTTTTGAATCCGCGCCGGAATTTACCGTTGAGCCTGGTTTACGGTACCATTATCGTAAGCCTTTTGTATTTCCTTGTCAATATTGCCTATTTGCAGGCACTGCCTTTACGGGGTGATGCGGCAGGGATCACCGCAGTCGACAGGGGCATACAGTTTGTCACCGAGGACAGGGTAGCAACTGGTGCCATGGAGGGTATTCTGGGCGAAAAGGCCGCCCTGGTAATGGCACTGTTGGTCATGATCTCCACCTTCGGTTGCAACAACGGAATCATTCTGGCAAGTGCAAGAGTATATTATGCCATGGCAGTGGACGGATTGTTCTTCAGAAGGGCGGGCAGGCTTAACAATAAAGGAGTTCCGGCTTCCGCACTGATTATCCAGTGCATCTGGACATCCTTGCTGTGCTTGTCGGGTACTTATAGCAATTTGCTCGACTATGTGGTATTTACCGTCTTGCTTTTCTACATCCTCACAATCCTGTCGGTTTTCATTCTTCGCAAAAAGTATCCGGGACATGAAAGGCCTTATAAGGTACCGGGTTACCCTGTGCTCCCGGCTGTTTACCTTGTGGCCATTTGCTTTATAATGATCATGTTGCTGATTTATAAACCAATATATACTTGGCCTGGTTTGATCATTGTTATTTGCGGGATTCCTGTTTACCTGTATTGGAAAAGGAATCAGTCTGAACCTCCACCACCCTGATATCCTTCCACTTACCGCTCCGGTATCTAAAGATCAAAACCGTGCAGAACAGGAGAAAAAAGATAATAAGACCAAGCCAGCCCATCACGGCCGACATTCCCAGGACATTCATAGTAAGATATAGTACAGGCAACAAAGTCCAGTGGGCTGCAACAGAGGCGATCATTGTAAAATGAGTATCACCGGCTCCCCGTAAGGCTCCGACAATTGCAACCATCACAGCTTCAACGAGTACATATATGGAGGCCAGCCTGATCATTGATTTGGCAATCGGCACAGCCTGTGCAAAAACATCGTCGGGTGCTTCAGGCCTGAAAATCATAACCAGATAACCCGGTATAAACAAAAACAGGAAAAGGATAACCACCGAATAGAATATGCCTGTCTTAATGCCCGACATGGCTGCCCGGTGTGCTGTATCGGGATCTCCCGCGCCCATATACCGTCCGACCAGGCTGGTCACCGCAATTTCAATTCCCAGTAACGGAATGAATGAAACCAGGTCCCAGTTGAACATGATGGTGCTGGCCGTGGCCACAACACTTCCGTGGGAGTGGAAAATAAAAATCATCGTGGAGAACGCCAGAAAATTCAGGAACAGCTCAAGCCCGGCCGGATAACCATAATAAAGCAGTTTTCGCATCACTTTCGGATCAAAACGGAATGAATCTGCTACCTGATATTCATGCCAGTTCTTTTTGCCTGCATAAGCTGCGATTATTACCAGCAGTCCGCAACCGGCACCGGATACTGTTGCCAGTGCAGCTCCCCTGATCCCCAGGGCGGGGAACCCCAACTTCCCGAAAATCAATACATAATCAAGGCCAACATTAACCACCATCGCAACCAGGGTGGCAACCATAACAATTTTAGTACGCCCGATGCCCGAGAAATAACAACTCAGACTGTTGCGCAGAATACTGATCAAGGCTCCGTAAAGTACAATATTGAAATAAACGGTCTGGTATTCCAGCTGTCCCAACGGTATGTTCATCAGGTTAAAATAACTATGGGCCAACGGTTTGCAAAACAGGACGAATGGATAGGCTACCAGAGCAATGATAATAGCCTGGAAAGCCGCAACGGCAGCGAGATTTTTCTGACCCGAACCATAGTATTGCGCTACCAGAGCTGTGGTATATCCGGTAAGTCCGATGAAGAAGAACACCATCATCTGCATGGCAACACCGCCACCCATGGCGGCATTCATCTGCTCGGGTCCCAGCCGTGACAGAAATAACCTGTCCGTAAATGTCATTACCCCGTCACAGGCGGTGGATATTATCATAGGAAAAGCAATGACGAGCAATTCGCCTATGCCTCCCTTTTCCTTATTTAAGGTAAAAAATTGATTGAGCTGCATGAAATACTAAAATAAACAGGTAACTGTAAAAAGGTTCAGATGGTTGTCCATATCCGGGCTTCCACAACGGGTTTTAAAAATTAAAAATAAAGAGATTTTTTTTATAAACGAAATCTATTGTTCGTTATCACAATTCCGGGGCGTTTTTACCAGAAGCCCGGTATCATATCCTTTTTGACGGACAAGGCCAAGAATTTCGTTGTAGGTGTGCGTTGGCATATACGATTCACGGCTGAGTATCCACAAATATTTCCGGGTGGGATGTCCCACAATGGCCCAGGAATAATCACCGGCGAGACCGATAATAAAGTAATCGCCACGGAAGGGCCAGAAGAATTGCACCTGAAGTTTTGAATTATTTGAACCCTTCACCACAAAAGCCTTGCCGGTAATAATGGAAATCTTTGATTTCCCGTTCCTGAATTTTACACACCGATTGGTTACGCGGATATATTTTTTACCGGGAACAAGTTCATAATCGGCGGTAGTGCATCGGCATCCCTTCTGAAAAGTTGTTGGATAGGAGGCAATTTCATACCAGCGACCGGAATATTTCACAGGATCAACGTATTCCACAGTCTGTAATGGCTGGCTATTGATGCTTACCGGCATGACAATAAAAATTACTGAATACAGGGCAAATGTTCTCATTTTTCTGATCACTACCGTCATCAGAATAGGTTTTGGTCTGTTAAATATAGTAAATTTTTCCCTACCTTTGCAGCCCAATTTTTTTAGAGATGAAAGATATCCGTAATGTTGCCATTATAGCTCACGTTGATCACGGTAAGACGACACTTGTAGACAAAATACTGTTACAGACCAAGTTTTTCAAGGAATATGAAAACCCGGGAGAACTGGTAATGGACAGCAATGAACTGGAACGTGAACGCGGCATTACCATACTCGCCAAAAATGTATCGGTTGTGTATAATGGCACAAAAATCAATATAATTGATACTCCCGGGCACTCAGATTTCGGGGGTGAGGTTGAACGTGTGCTGAACATGGCCGATGGAGTGCTGCTGCTGGTAGATGCATTTGAGGGTACCATGCCACAAACCCGCTTTGTCCTGCAAAAAGCGATAAACCTGGGGCTAAAACCCATAGTGGTGATCAACAAAGTGGATAAACCCAATTGCCGGCCGGAGGAAGTTCAGGAACAGGTATTTGAGCTTATGTTCAACCTGAATGGAACCGACGATCAGCTAAACTTTCCTACCATATACGGGTCTGCCAAACAAGGCTGGATGTCCGACGACTGGAAAAAACCCACCCAGGATATCACCCCCCTGCTTGATGCCATTATCAGACATATTCCTCCTCCCAAAATTATAAACGGTACACCGCAAATGCTGATTTCCAACCTTGATTACTCAAATTATCTGGGGCGTATTGCCATTGGCCGTTTACACCGTGGTGTGCTCCAGGAGAATATGAACGTATCACTTGTAAAAAGAGACGGAAGCGTTCTCCGGACGCGCATAAAAGAGCTTTCGGTTTATGAGGGCATTACCTACCGGAAAACACCGCTTGTTACCTGCGGTGATATTTGTGCGTTGGTGGGAATTGAAGGTTTCAACATAGGAGATACCATTGCCGAATATGAAAATCCCGAAGGGCTGGAGTCCATTACCGTAGATGAACCTACCATGAGCATGCTGTTCACCATTAATAATTCCCCTTTTTACGGGCAGGAGGGAAAATACGTCACTTCCAGGCACCTGAAAGAAAGACTGGACAAGGAGCTGGAAAAAAACCTTGCGTTGCGGATCGAACCTACCGATTCCGCGGATTCTTTTATCGTTTTCGGTCGCGGTGTACTTCACCTTTCCATACTTATTGAGACCATGCGGCGCGAGGGCTACGAATTGCAGGTCGGACAGCCGAAGGTGATCATAAAAAAAATAGCCGGTGAACCCTGCGAGCCGATGGAAGTGCTGTATATCGACCTGCCCGAGGAATTCTCCGGGAAAGCCATTGAAATGGTATCGGCCAGGAAAGGGCAGATGCTGATGATGGAAAGGAGAGGTGACCGGGTACATCTTGAATTTGAAATTCCGTCTCGTGGTATTATCGGGCTCCGGAGCAATTTACTCACAGCAACCGCAGGTGAAGCTGTTATGTCACACCGGTTCAAGGATTTTGAGCCCCTGAAAGGTGATATCGAAAGGCGCACAAACGGTTCGCTGATCGCAATGGAATCCGGCATAGCCTATGCCTATGCCATTGATAAACTCAGGGACCGGGGTATGTTTTTCACCGAATCACAGGAAGAGGTGTATGCGGGACAGGTGGTGGGCGAAAATTGCCGTGCAGGTGACCTGGTTGTCAACGTAACCCGTTCCAAGAAGCTTACCAATATGCGTGCTTCCGGAAGCGATGACAAAGTAAAGCTTACCCCTCCCGTTAAATTCACCCTCGAAGAAGCACTGGAATACATTCAGGAAGACGAATACGTTGAAATAACCCCAAACTCGATCAGGTTGCGTAAGATCCTCCTGAATGAAACTGACCGCAAAAGGGCCAATAAAACCTGACAGCAGCCGTATTATCATATTATATCCCACGTAAAACCCTGCCGGCCGGCAGGGTTTTTTTATTTTTTATTAAAAAGTATATATACTATTGTTTTATTGGGGTTATTATATCATTTATATTATATATTTTGATTTACACCTATATTTTATGTGGGTTAATGTAAATTATTTTGATCTTTTATTGATTTTTATTCAATTTTGTTTAAATTTGCTGCAGGAATTTGAAAAGCAATCGAAAATAATATGAACTATGAAAGGAAACATTAAAAGAAGTGCAACAGCAGCCGTTGTTCTGCTTTTTCTTGCAGCCGGTTCGGCTCTCGCGGCCGACAGCACTCCTATTGACACAGGTATTACGGCCTGGATGCTTACCTCTACTGCACTGGTACTGCTGATGGTGCCCGGACTGGCCATGTTCTACGGCGGACTGGTGAGAACAAAAAACGTTCTGGGCACTATGATGCACAGTTTTGTAGCCATGGGTATCATGGCTGTTCTCTGGGTAACCGTGGGATATTCCATGAGTTTCGGATCGAATGTGATGGGTGGCTGGTTTGGCTGGAACAACGATTACTTCATGCTTAAAGGAATTGATGAAACAATTACCTCCGCAGGTATACCCGAATATGTATTTTCAATGTTCCAGGGAAAATTTGCCATCATCACACCTGCCCTTATAGCCGGGGCATTTGCCGAGCGCATCTCTTTCCGTGGATATGTTATTTTTATAGCGCTTTGGGGCTTGCTGGTATACAATCCCTTGTGCCACTGGGTATGGGCTGGCGATGGCTTCCTTTACAACATGGGAGCTATGGGAGCTATTGATTTTGCAGGTGGAACCGTAGTTCATATCGCATCAGGTGTAAGCGGACTGGTTGCTGCCCTTTACCTGGGCTCACGCCGTGGACATCCCAGAACCGCCGTTGCTCCAAGTAACCTGGTTATGACCATGATTGGTGCCGGCCTGCTGTGGGTTGGCTGGTTCGGCTTCAATGCCGGAAGCAGTGTCAGCAGTGGCCTTCTTACTGCCCAGGCCCTGACGGCAACACAGGTTGCAGCGGCAGCCGGTGCAATAGCATGGATCATTATTGAGTCCATCCATCAGGGAAAAGCAACCGCATTGGGATTTGCCAGCGGAATCCTGGCGGGACTTGTTGCTGTCACTCCTGCTGCCGGCGTGGTTCAGCCTGCCGGTGCCATGGCACTGGGCGTTGCTGCAGCATTCATCTGCTACTTCGCTATTATGACTAAAAATAAACTGGGTTACGACGACAGCCTGGATGCTTTCGGCATTCATGGTGTAGGTGGTATTGTAGGCTCCCTGCTGCTTGTGTTTTTCATTCGTAAAAGCTGGATGCAAAGCGCTGCAGAGGCTGCAGGCGGATCATGGTCGATCTGGCAACAGTTTGGAATACAGGCAACTGCCGTAATAATTGCCATTACCTACGCGGCTGTTCTTACCTTTGTTATTATATTTGTAGTTAACAAACTGGTAGGTTTCCGGGCATCTACGGAAGCAGAAATGCAGGGCCTCGATCATACCTATCACGGCGAACAGGGATATGGCATGCTTAACCCCAGGTAAAATACAACACACTAATATTGTCAGATAATATAACAGCCCTATGAAACTGATAACAGCAATTATACGCGAAAACAAACTCGATCAGGTAAGAGAAGCCCTGATCGATGCCGAAATTACCCGTATTACGGTTAGCCGGGTATCGGGCCACGGTCAGCAACAGCGCGAGGAAATTTACCGTGGTTCCAAAGTGATCCCCAACCTGATTCCCAAAGTCAGGCTGGAGATTGCCGTTAACGAAGCTTTTGTGGATATCACCGTGGAAACGATCATCAAATCCGCACGTTCAAATTCAAAGGGAGAAGTAGGTGACGGCAAAATCTTTATCACTCCGTTGGAAGACTGTATCCGTATCCGTACCGGGGAAAGAGGCGGAAAGGCTATTTAAACCAGTATGGTAAACAAGGTTTAAAATAATTGAACAATAAAATAATTGTAATTTATAATGATCGGTGTTTTTAAGATAAGAGTAGTTTTTAACTACGCTTATCTTCTTTACATTAACCGGTTCATGCTGCTGTTAAAATTCCCGCTTTTTTTACTCCGTTACGGATTGATTTAATTTTTTTTGCCTTTTCAACGCAACCTTTCTTCACTTTTTCAGTCTAACAATAAAAGATCCGGATTCATTCCACCGATTGTTAATAAAATGTATGACAGGTTTAAAGAGTATTGCCTACTATTGTACTTTTATAAAAATATGTTGCTACAGATAGCACAACCAGAAATTCTGATCACGCTTTTGGAAAGATGAAATACACATGGCGGGCTAATTTGAGCATACTTGCTTAAAATAAATTTAACAATTGTACCGTTAATATAAAACCTTAAGATATTTGCAACGTAAGATAAAATTCACCAAGACACCTGTAAAAGTTTTGTGTAATATTTAATAATATTCCCTATGTTACCTATTCCCATATTAAACGTTATTGCAGCATTTATATTTGCTTCACTTATAACCTGGCTTATCATACCCAGAATTGTGAGAATCACAAAACACAAAAGACTCACTGACAAGCCCGGAGACCGGAAAATCCATAAATATGAGATCCCTACACTCGGAGGTATCGGTATCTTTATCGGCTTCTTTATCTCCTTGCTGCTATTTGTAAACGGAAATATTGAGCACATTACCATTATCGCTGCTGCTTCTGTGATTATTTTCCTCATGGGAGCAAAGGATGATCTTGTTAATATGGATGCACCCAAGAAGCTGCTTATTGAATTTTCGGTCGCCCTTTTAATTGCTTTGGCCTCCGACATCAGGTTCACCTCGTTCCATGGTTTTTTGGGTATCGACACGGTACCGGTTTGGATTTCCATTTTGATAACGGTTTTCCTTATTGTTGTCATCATGAATTCATTCAACCTTATTGACGGCATCGACGGACTTGCAGCCTCAACCGGAATTTTATGCAGTGTGGTATATGCTTTCTGGTTTTGGATGGCCGGAGCCATTGGCTATACCGTAATGGCCATGGCTATTGCAGGTGCCCTAACTGCTTTTTTACCTTTCAATATCTACAGGGGGCGCTTTAAGATCTTTATGGGTGATGCAGGCAGTCTCACCATTGGTTTACTGTTAGCCATTCTCACTATTAAGTTCAATGAGTTGAATGCCCATCAGGCAGCTCCTTTTAGTTTTCAATCGGCCCCTGCTATAGCTATCGGAATTCTCTTTTTACCCCTTTTCGACACCCTGAGGGTGACTGTTATCCGGATCAGCCAGGGATCACATCCTTTCCAGGGTGACAATAACCATATTCATCACCGGCTGCTCAGGCTTGGTCTTACTCATAAACAGGCCACGCTGTTACTGGTTTTTGTAAATTCGTTATTTATAGGCCTTGCTGTTTTGCTTGATAATCTTGGTATTATAACTTCAGGCATTATACTCCTTGCTGCAGCCATGCTACTTTCCAATTTTACATTCTGGCTGGAAAAAAAGCGAACATCAGAAAAGACCGGTAACATCGCTGACAATTCAAAAGAGATCTACTTTCTAAATCAGTCCATTCTGAAGAGTAATCTGCTTACCAAGCAAAGGGCCTGATCTATTGTCCATGATCCGCCTTTGCCGGGTTTTAAAATGTTTTGCGCATCCTGAACAACAATCCGATATTGTTACCGAAATGTGATCCGGTATCAAAAGCACCCTCCCAGGAAAACATCAGATCCTTGTACCGTCTTGAATAATAGTTATATCCTATAAGCGAGTACAATTGATCCCTGGGCTGTTCGTAGGGCAATGCAATTGTTCCGAAATTCCTTGCGTAAGTAAGCCTGATAGAAACCTGCTTTTCATCAAATTCATAAATAATCCCTGCAGTTAGTGCTCTTAGGCTATTATTCTCCAGATAATCCTGCATTTCCGGAGTTCTGTTTGTAAAAACCGGTGAGGTAATTAGCGGGGTTCCAATGGTCATATCACGGTAAGTCCAACCGCTTCTGTATAAATAATTATTGAAATAATTATCACCCCCGCTGAAGTTGGGGTCGCCTGACTGGCTTGTAGAATTAAAGAACTCCAGACCAACCTTCCGAAGTCCGTTTGAATCATCGCGTTTTTGAATGACAATGCCCCACAGTCCGTCTCCCTTGTTTTTCCAGTCAACACCAACACGCCCGTTTTTATCATCCAACATGGTCTGCCAATAAAATTTCAGTTTATGTCTTTTCATTGTATAGTCAATACCAAGACTATAGGAGGCAAGATGATTACCCACCGCATTTTCCTGCTCATTATCAGGTCCCTGATCTCCTTTCATTCTGGCAAAAAAAACTGATCTAAACGCTTCCCAGTCTGCGCGAAGTGATCCGTATACCGGAGAGGTCCCTCCCCAAACGGCTGTATGGTGTATACCCAGGTTAACGCTCCATGGAAATCTCTTTTCACCTATTCTGATATAGAAATACTTCTGATGAAGCCAGGCGTTTTTTACATACTGATCTTTTTCACCAAACCAACCGTGTGCAAAATAACCCTTGATTTCCAACAGATTTTTGGTATACGGAACAATGACATAATCATTTGTATACAGTGCAATTTTGGGCATTGGCCTGGCATTTTCCGAGAACAGATAAGCCCCAGAGGATAGCTGATCATCCTGATTTCCGAAAGCTTCCTCAACAATCCCCCCCTGGATTATAAGAAAATGGATCTTGACGTGTGCATAGCCTTGCTGTAACCAAATTCCGCTTTCCGAACCGTAACGGTAAATCGCATCTAACCCGTAGGATAACGATATTTTTTTTGAGGTGTCAATACCTGCTGTGATGCCCGAACGAAGTAAGAGTGTGTTTTTTTCATCTGAAAAAACACCGTG
>Ga0209341_10006795_pt1 | contig 10189 bp, 7 predicted proteins | sample RifCSP13_2_FD_184020 | JGI IMG/M metagenome (GOLD analysis project Ga0209341, IMG submission 184020) | Soil microbial communities from Rifle, Colorado - Rifle CSP2_sed 13_2 (SPAdes) (version 2) | ecosystem: Environmental > Terrestrial > Deep subsurface > Rock core/Sediment | place: Rifle... | reverse complement strand
AACCGTAGAAGCTCACCAGGAATGCAGTCGCCCGGATCGCTCCTCGGTCCCACGCCGATACCAGCAAAGGCCCGCCGACTCCGAGCCAGAACAGCCAGGGATGAGGGCTCAAGATGTTGGTGATGAACCCTCGCCGAAGGTCACGAGGGTCGGCCCGCCGGTGCTCGAGCGACACCCGATCAACCTTCCGGTAGGTGTCGACCCCGAGAATGATGACGAACACTCCACCGGCGGCCGCCAGGTAGGGCAGCACCCGGGCCGGGAAGGCGCCGACGGCCAGAACGCTCAGCGCGACGACGGGTAGGTCCGTCAACAGCGGGGCGACCGCCACCCGGACACCGGCGGCCACACCACGCTGCAGCGCGGTCGTCACGACCAGGGCGCTGAGTGGCCCCGGACTGACGCCGGCCGCCAAGCCGAGCGAGATGCCGAGAAGTAGCTCAGACAATCAAAGGTCCAGGTGGCAGGTTGCGGATCGCAGGTCTGTGGCTCCAGTTTCGGATTGCCGGCGGCAGGTTCCTGCGGCGCCCCCCGGTGGGGCGCCGGCTGGCACCGCACCGTTGCCTATTACCCGAGGGCGTCGGCCATTGCCCGGCCGATCTGCGTTGGGTCGTCCAGCACGACGGCCCCGGCCGACCGTAGGGCGTCCATCTTTGCTCCGGCTGTTCCCTTCGAACCGGAGATGATGGCCCCGGCGTGCCCCATCTTCTTTCCGGGCGGGGCCGTCACACCGGCCACATAGGCCACGACCGGCTTGTCGACGTGGTCATTGATGTAGGCGGCAGCCTGCTCCTCAGCGTCCCCACCGATCTCCCCGATCATCACGATGCCTTCGGTATCCGGATCGGCCTGGAAGCGGGACAGCACATCGATGAATGACGTACCGGGAACGGGGTCACCACCGATGCCGACACAGGTCGTCTGGCCGATACCGAGCATGGTGAGTTCGTAAACCGCCTGGTAGGTGAGAGTTCCCGACCGGGAAACGACCCCCACGTTCCCGGGGAGGGTGATCTCGTGAGGCATGATCCCCACGTTCGACTTCCCGGGGGAGATCAGACCGGGGCAGTTGGGGCCGATCAGCACGGTGTTGGGCGACGTTAGTTTGAGGTAGTTGTACACCCGTGCTTCGTCGTGGGCCGGTATCCCTTCGGTTATACAGACGATCACGGCACATCCGGCCGCGGCGGCCTCCATGATGGCGTCGGACGCGAAGGCCGGAGGCACGAAGATCAACGACGTGTTGGCCCCGGCCCCCTCCACCGCCTGCGCGACTGTGTCGAAGATCGGAATCCCGGCCACTTCCTCGCCGCCCTTCCCGGGTCGGGTGCCCGCCACCACGTTGGTGCCGTACGCCCGGTTGCGCAACGCGTGGAACTGACCCTCTTTGCCGGTCAGGCCCTGCACGACGACCCTGGTCGCCGTATCGATCAGAATCGCCATGTCAGGCCACCTCTCCCTTGGCCAAACCGACCGCCTTCTCGGCCGCCTCGCGCATGGTGGCGGCCGGAATGAGCTTGTCCGACTCGACCTTGGCGAGGATCTCCCGGCCTTTGTCTGCGTTGGTGCCGTCCAGTCGAACGACGATCGGCCACGGTAGGTCCAGGCGTTCGAACGCCTCGAGGATGCCCTGGGCGACCAGGTCGCCCCGGGTTATACCCCCAAAGATGTTGATCAGAACGGTCTTGACCGACGGATCCTGCATGAGGATCTCGAGAGCAGCCGTGATGGTATCCGCCCCGGCACCTCCGCCAACGTCGAGGAAGTTGGACGCTTTCCCACCAACGAGGGACACCACATCGAGCGTCGACATCACTAACCCGGCCCCGTTGCCGATGATGCCGATGTCGCCGTCGAGTTTGATGAAATTCAGATCGCGTGCTTTGGCCATCTTTTCGACCGGGGGGATCACGTGGTCGTCGGCCATTGCAGGGAAATCGGGATGCCGGAAGAACCCGTTCTCGTCGAGGGCGACTTTGGCATCGAGGGCCACCACGTTGCCTTCCTCGGTGAGGATCAGCGGGTTGACTTCGACCAGGTCGCAGTCGAATTCGACGAAGGCTTGATACAACTTCTTCAGGAGAGAAACGGCGCCCCGGGCGGCTTCCGGGTCCAGCTCGGCCCGGTAAACCATCTCGGTCGCTTGCCAGTTGGTGAGGCCGATCACCGGATCGATGTGGATCTTCACTACTGCTTCCGGCTGGGTGGCCGCCACCTCCTCGATGTCGACGCCTCCCTTGGCGCTGATCATCCCCAGGTGCTTCTTGGCCGAGCGATCGAGGGTGAAAGAGGCGTAGTACTCGGCCTTGATGTTGGAAGCGCTCTCCACCCACACTTTGTGGACCGTGTGTCCCTTGATGTCCATGCCGAGAATGGCCAGGGCGTGGTCGTGGGCCTCATGCGGCGTCTCGGCCAATTTGATGCCTCCTGCCTTGCCCCGCCCGCCAACCTGCACCTGGGCTTTGACCACGACCCGGCCACCGATCTCTTCGGCGGCCCGTTGAGCTTCGGTCGGTGAGGTGGCCACCCGGCCGTCAGGCACCGGCACCCCGATGCGGGCGAACAAAGACTTCCCCTGGTATTCCAGTAGGTCCACGGTTTCTCCTCGTCAGCGTTCCGGAACGTGCTTCTCCACCCAATCGGTGATCTCGCTCAACGACGTCCCGGGCGTGAAGATCCCGACCAGACCCGCCTCGAGCAGAGCAGCGGCATCAAGGTCGGAGATGATTCCCCCTCCAAACACGACGATGTCGCTCACTCCCCGCTCTGCAAGCAGCTCGACGATCTTGGGAAAGAGCGTCATGTGAGCCCCGGACAGCACCGAGAGGCCGATCCCGTTCACGTCTTCCTGGATAGCCGTTTCGACAATCTGCTCGGGTGTCTGATGAAGACCCGAGTAGATCACCTCATTGCCTGCATCCCGAAGGGCCCGGGCGACGACCTTGGCGCCCCTGTCATGTCCGTCCAATCCCGGCTTGGCGATCAAGATCCTGCGTGGCATTGCGGACCCGAGGTTACCGCAATACGAAGCCGGCTGATTCGCCTCGAGCGTCGGTGCCATGCTGCCGCATGGAATCAGTCGCCGGGTAGCGGCACCGGGAAGTAAGTAGCACCCGCTACGGTTGGACCTACCGGAACCACCGCAAGGGAGAATTGATGTCCAACATCCACGGAGTCGCCGCCCAGGGCCAGAGCATCTGGATGGACGAGATCTCGAGGCAGTTGCTCGAACCGGAGGGTCTGGCCGCTCTCGTCGAGGGCGCAGCCGTTACCGGTGTGACCTCGAACCCAACCATCTTTGCCAATGCCATCGTGCGGTCGACCGACTACGACGAGGCAATGCGCGACCTGGTAGGGCGTGACGCCGACACCATCGAGATCTACACCGCCCTGATCACCCGGGACATCCGCGACGCCTGTGATGCCCTCAAACCGGTCTGGCAGAAGAGCGGCGGGGCAGACGGGTTTGTTTCCGTTGAAGTGTCCCCCGAGTTGGCAAACGAAACGGAGGCAACCATCCGGGAGGCCCGCGACTGGTGGAAGAGGGTTGACCGGCCCAACCTCCTCATCAAGGTACCGGCCACCCCGGCGGGAATCCCCGCTGTGCGGCAATTGATCGGTGAAGGCATATCGGTCAATGTAACCCTGATCTTCTCGCTCGAGCGCTACCAGGAGGTCATGAACGCCTATCTCGCCGGCCTCGAAACCTACGCACAGACCGGCGGGGACCTCTCCCGGATCAATTCGGTGGCTTCGTTCTTCGTGTCGCGGGTCGACACCGAAGTGGACAACCGCCTGGGGCGGATTGGAACCGAAGGGGCCCTGGCGCTGCGCGGCAAAGCCGCCATCGCCAACGCCCGGGTGGCCTACGGACTGTTCCTCGAGACCTTCGCCGGCGAGCGCTGGGAATCTCTCTCCTCCCGGGGAGCACGTATCCAACGTCCTCTCTGGGCGTCCACGAGCACCAAAGACCCTGCCTATCCGGATACCATGTACGTCGACCAACTCGTCGCAGCCGACACGGTCAACACCGTCCCGGTCAAGACGATCGAGGCGTACCAGGATCATGGCAATCCGCACCCCACGGTTTTCGGCCCGGTCGAGATTGCAGATGCCAATACCACGCTCGAGAAGCTGGAGAGCGTGGGTATCGCCTACAACGACGTGGTGCAGGTCCTCGAGGACGAGGGCGTCCAGAAGTTCGCCGACTCGTACCGGGAGCTGCTCGACTCGATCGACCAAAAGCGCGTCGCCATCAAGGGATAGCCGCCTCATCCCCGGAGTCTCAGGCGGGAAGGTGGCCGCTCGACCTCATGTGGGAGGGGACGAGGGTCTCACGTTCCGCTGAGCGGGATTGAGCCGTCGGTACGGTGATATTCGTTGTGAGCAGCGATGAGCGGCTCCCAGTCGGGATGATCGACGTCGACGGCCACCAGATGGTGGCTGCCTGGACCGGCTTGCCGATCGAACGAGCGTGCCCTGCGAAGCAACGCTGCCGAAGCATCATCAATGCGACGGTGCTGGGCAAGGTGCTCATCCCACGACACACACACGAACACTTCGCTGATACGGTGCGGGTCTTCACTATTTCGGTACAACCGCCAACGGTAGGCGCCGGTCAGTAACCGCACCTTGCGGATCTCGGTCATCAACGCCACGAAGTCCTCGAGATCGGCCCGATCGATCCGCCAGGTGTTGACAATCATCACCGGCCCTCCCGCCGTGTCGACGTGGGGCGAAGCCTGCCTGTCTTCCGTGTATTCGGGGGTATCGATCTCATCGAGCGAAGGGATGCGGAAGAGGGGCGCCAGCAGACCCAGGACGATGGTGGCACCTGACAAGGCGACCATGGCGCCACCCGCCCCGATGGCATCGGCCAACGCCCCCGACATGATCGAACCGATCGGATAGATGCCCGAGAAGGCAAGGGTGTACAGGCTCATCGCCCGGCCGCGTATCCACTCCGGGGCCATCAGTTGGCTGCTGACATTGACGGTGGTGAGGGTCAGCACCCAAGACGCTCCCGCCACCGTCATCCCGATTGCTGCCATGAGAGTCGAAGGAGCCAGCCCCACCGTAACGCCGGCTACCCCGAAAACTGCGATCGTGGTCGGCACCGCCCGGGCCCCGAATTTCTCGACAACATGCGGGCGTACCAATGCTCCGATCAGAGCACCCGCCCCCATGAAGCCCAGCAGGATTCCGTAGGTCGTCTCCGAACCGCCCAATTCGCTGGTTCGGTTCGGAAGAGTGGCCTGCACCACGGCAGAACTGATCGCAAAGAGTGAGACCAAGCCAAGCAGACGCCGGAAGGCCGGCGTGAAGCGCGCGTACCGAATAGATTGAGCGATCGCGTTGGTCATCGAAGTGCGCTCCAGGGCTGTCAAGCTGAGCCGACTCCCGACCACAGCGATGACGGCGATGACGGCCAGGAAGGAGATTGCGTTGAGGCCGAAGCCCAGTTGGGGACCGGCAGTCGCGACGATTACTCCGCCAAGGGCAGGTCCAATGGCCCGGGCAACGTTGAAGCCTGCCGAGTTGAGAGCGACTGCGCTGGCGACCATGCCTCTGGGCACGAGGTCGGGGACCAGCGCTTGCCACGCAGGTAGGTTGAAGGCGACCCCCACCCCCATGACCAACCCCAAACCCAACAGCAGGCCCGGAGTAATGAGGTCGGTGGCGGTGAGAATCGCCATGGCGGCCGCTGAAGACCCCATCAGCAACTGGGCGACGAGCATCACCTTGGTCCGATCGACGGTGTCGGCCACGACCCCCGAGACGAGCGCCAGAAACAGAAGCGGCAGCAGATTGGAGGCGAGCATCAGTCCCACCCACGTGGCCGAGGAGTTGGTGAGTTCTTTCATCAGCCAGGCAGCCGCCACCGTCTGAAAGAACGAGCCGATGTTGGAAAAGAGAGCGGCGATCCAGAGAGCCCGGTAGTAGGGCAGCCGCAGCGGAGCAATGGCCTGTGACATGTTCCCGAGTGTAGGAAGCAACCGGGCTCGTCCGATCGGATCTTCGAGAGGTCCGGGAGGCAGTAGCTCTCGATGACCACCTCGGCCAAAGCGCCGGCGTCAAACGATGGGGGTCGGGTGAGGAATCTCGGGAACCCTGAGCAGCAGAACAATCGCCATCCCGGCTAGTGCCGCCCCGGTGGCGAACGCCGCGGCCGGGCCAACCGCTGCATAGATACCGGCGAAAATGAGACTGGCCGGCAGGGCGGCGATCCCGATGGTGCCGTGGTAGAACCCGAAAGCACTCCCGCGCAGCTGCTCCACCGTCAGTCCCGCAACCCAGGCTCGCTCAACCGGTTCGGTGAGCCCGAAGTACAGCCCATAGGCGAGGAAAACGACGATCAGCCCCGCCCGGCTCGATACGGCGGCGAACGCAACGTACACCGCGCCGTACACGACCCAGCCGGCCACGATCAACCGTCGGCGGCCGGTACGATCGGACAGCCGGCCACCCAGGTAGGTGGCTGCCATCTTGACCACATGATGGCCCGCCCAGAGGAGCGCAATCGAGCCGGCCGCCAACCCGGCTTCAGAGAGCCGCAAGAGCAGGAACGCGTCGGTGCTGTTGCCAAGGGTGAACACCAGGAGAGCCAGCAGCAATCGTCGGAAGTCACCGCCCATGGCCGACCAGTCGCTCGCCAGTGAGGTGCGCGTCGTGGCCCGACGTTCGCCGAGCCGCGCCGGCTCTCGCACGGCAACCACCAGGACGATCATGACGAGCACGGCCGGGACGGCCGCCAGGAGGAACACGCCCCGCAGCGTCATCGCCGGGACCAGCAGGAGACCGGCCGCCACCAGCGGTCCGGCCACCGCCCCGGCGTGGTCCATGGCCCGGTGTAGGCCATAGGCTGCGCCCAGCCGGTCGAAGGGAGTGACGTCGGCGATGAGCGCATCACGAGGTGAGGTACGCAGCCCCTTGCCCACCCGGTCGGCGAAGCGGAGCAGCGCCACCACCGGCCATACGGCCGCAGCACCGATGAGCGGCCGCGCGACCCCGGACAGGCCGTACCCCGACACGACGAGGGGCTTGCGTCGCCTTGTACGGTCGGTCCAACGACCCGAAACGACCTTGAGGAAAGCAGCCGTGGACTCGGCCAGGCCCTCGATCGTGCCGATGGCTACGGCGCCTGCTCCCAACGTGCCGGCCAGGAACACGGGCAGCAGCGGGTAAATCATCTCGCTGGACAGGTCGGTGAAGAAACTCACCAACCCGAGCGCGATCACCGTTCGGGGCAGGCGCCGGGCTCGGTGCGGGGGTGGGCCGATCACCTCCATATTCTTGCTGAAGACGCCCTCGGATTGCCTCTTGTTGGCGATGCTCCTGAGATGCGCTTCGGCTACCTGGTCGGCCCAGTTGGGGGAGCGCCCGATGCGTCGGGTCGACCTGGGACTTTCTGATGGTGGCGCGGCCGGCTGTCTCCTGCTCAACCGCCGACGGGAGCTGGACGGGTATCGACACGGTCCGGGTGGAGACTGTGGCCGGCCCTTCCTGGGTGGCCCGGCATGAGATCGAGGTGATCGCCGCCGGTGATCGCCCTAGACCTTTTTCAACGGCGCCCAGGCCAGGAGTAGCCGTTTCTGTCCCTGGTCGTCGAACTGGACGGTGGCCTCGGCGCGATCGCCCGTACCGCTGATGTCGAGCACCACACCGGTCCCCCACTTGTCGTGGAGGACCCGGTCACCGGTTGAGATCTGCGAAGCGTCGACCGTGGACCGAACGGAGGACGAGCTCGCCTCGTGCTCCACACGCCGGCGGCGTTTGTCGATCTTGGTGACCAACTCCTCGGGTATCTCGGAAAGGAACCGGCTGGGCGGGTTGAAGTTGGTGCCACCCCACAACATCCGGCTCCAGGCGTTGGTCATGAAGAGCCGGTCCTGGGCCCGGGTGATCCCGACGTAACACAGCCTCCGCTCTTCCTCTAGCTCCCGGGGGTCGCCCAGGGCACGAACGTGCGGGAACACCCCGTCGTCGAGCCCGATGATGAAGATGATCGGGAACTCGAGACCTTTGGCGTTGTGCAATGTCATCAAGGTGACGGTGGCGGAACCTTCGTCGAGTTCGTCGATTTCCGCTACCAGGCTGATCGACTCCAGGAACAGCTCGAGACGGCGCGGTCCATCGAGATCGTCCCAGGCCTCGTCGCCGATCATCGAACCCTCCGCGCCGATTTCGTACTCCTCGGCCACGGTGACCAGCTCGCGTACGTTCTCGACGCGGCCCAACGCTTCGATCGTCTGCTCCACCTGGAGGTCGGCCAGGTAGCCGGAGTCCTCGAGTACCGCTTCCACCGCAGCTTTCGGGCCGTTTTCTGCCTTGGCCCGGAGCACATCGATCAGAGCCAGGAACTCCTTGACCTGTCTGCGAGCCCGGGTCGACAGGTTCGGTTCGTCGTCAACGCGTACCAATGCGTCATGGAACGACACTTCGAGACTCTGTCCAAAGCGATCGAGGTGTCCTATCGACGTGGTGCCGAGCCCTCGCTTCGGGACGTTGATGACCCGTTTCAGAGCGACCTGATCGTCGGGATTGACCAGCACCCGCAAATAAGCGAGTACATCCTTGACCTCGCGCCGTTCATAGAACTTGACGCCGCCTACCACCGCATACGGGATGCCATATCGTACAAACACCTCTTCGAGCACCCGGCTCTGGGCGTTGGTGCGATAGAAGATGGCAATGTCGGAAGCCGACCGGCCCTCGTCCTCCAGCGCGTTGATCTGTTCGGCAACGAAGGCAGCCTCGTCGCGTTCATCCTCAGCTTCGTAGCGGCTCAGCAGGTCCCCTCGTCCCCGATCCGTCCACAAGTGCTTGGCCTTACGCTCATCGTTGTTGGAGATGACCGAGTTGGCAGCCTCGAGAATCACCTCGGTCGATCGGTAGTTCTGATTGAGGACCACCACCCGGGCGTCGGGGTAGTCGCTTTCGAAGTCGAGGATGTTCCTGATGTCGGCGCCTCGAAATCGGTAGATCGACTGGTCGCTGTCTCCGACGACGCACAGGTTGCGGTGCCGGGCAGTCAACTGTCTGATGAGCGTGTACTGAGCCCGGTTGGTGTCCTGGTACTCGTCGACCAGCACATACTGGAAACGGCGTTGGTAGTGGTCCAACACATCGGGAAATGCACCCAACAACTCCACCGTGATCATCAGCAGGTCGTCGAAATCCATGGCCGACGCCTCCAGCAGCCGCTGCTGGTACAGCCGGTACACGTCGGCCACCTGTTCGTGATAAAAGCCGGTCCCCTGCTGGGCAAAAGACTCATAGTCGATCAGTTCGTTCTTTGCGTCGGAGATGGCTGCCCGGATGTTGCGAGGAGGGAACCGTTTTGGGTCCATGTCGAGGTCACGCACGCACATCGTGGCCAATCGGAGCGCATCGGCGTCGTCGTAGATCGAAAACGAAGATCTATACCCGAGTCGGGGAGCTTCCCGGCGCAGGATGCGCGCACAGGCGCTGTGAAATGTCGACACCCACATCGCCCGCACCGCGCCACCCACCAGACGCTCCACCCGCTCCTTCATCTCATTGGCGGCCTTGTTGGTGAAGGTGATCGCCAGGATCGCATGAGGGGGAACACCGAGATCCCGGATCAGGTGGGCAATCCGATAGGTCAGTACCCGGGTCTTGCCCGATCCTGCCCCCGCCACCACCAACACCGGTCCCTCGGTGGCCGCCACCGCTTCCCGCTGCACCGGATTCAGCGAATCGAAGAGGGGGGATTGGGCCGGGTCGGCTTCAGCCGCGAACAAAGCGTCGTCGGATGAGGCGAAGGATTGCATGGGTCGATGGTACCCGCCCTGAGTCACCTAATCACACGCGTGTAAGCGAGGGAAGGAAGCCGATCAGTGGATCGTGGCTTCGACTGTCCCATCGGGCCGGACGACCCGCCCTTCCTCATCGGCATCGGCCACCGGGTCGGGCGGCGAGGTTCTGATGGTGAAGCAGAAGCGGCTACCGGTAGGGAACCGGTGCTCGTACCAGAGGTCGCCGCCCATCGCTCGACCCAGCCGCAGCGCGATCGGGAGTCCAAGGCCGATCCCTTTGTCCGAGCGGGCATCGCCCTTCGAGAGCTGCTCGAAGTGGGTGAACACCCGGTCGACGTCTTGCTCCGGGATACCGGGTCCGTTGTCCGACACTACAACCAGGTAGAACTCGCCGTAAGGACTGCCCTCGA
>Ga0209341_10006794_pt1 | contig 10191 bp, 9 predicted proteins | sample RifCSP13_2_FD_184020 | JGI IMG/M metagenome (GOLD analysis project Ga0209341, IMG submission 184020) | Soil microbial communities from Rifle, Colorado - Rifle CSP2_sed 13_2 (SPAdes) (version 2) | ecosystem: Environmental > Terrestrial > Deep subsurface > Rock core/Sediment | place: Rifle... | reverse complement strand
TACATCCTGAAGTAGTTCTGGAATGTGATTGTGGCAAGGGTCTGGTTCTCATTCTCTATCTTTGCCTTCTCCTTTGCTTCAATTGCCTGATGGAGCCCGTCGCTCCAGCGCCTTCCCGGCATAAGTCTGCCGGTAAATTCATCCACTATTACCACCTGATTATCCTTCACAACATAGTCCACATCCCTATGGAACAGGGCATACGCCCGCAGCGCCTGGTTCACATGGTGAAGCATCTCAATGTGCCTCGGATCGTAGAGATTTTCTATGTTAAGCAGCCGCTCAACCTTCTCAACCCCTCCCTCTGCACATAATCCTCAAGGGAGAATTTCATATTATCCCTCAGATAATCAAAACCATATTCATTGTTTGTGCCGTATGTGATATCTGCATTATATGCCTCCCGCCTGCTGCAAGGACGCAAATGATAAAGCCGTTCATCCTTTGCAGGATAGGAAGGGTCATAAAGAAATGAGGCATCATGTTGTATCACGCCCACTGATAAACCAAGGCTAAGGTACAGGGGCCCCATCCACTGGGTGTCCCTCTTTGCGAGATAATCATTTACAGTGATAAGATGGCAACCTTTGCCTGCAAGCGCATTGAGATAAAGGGGGAGCGTTGCAACAAGGGTCTTACCTTCTCCGGTCTTCATCTCTGCAATCTTTCCCTCATGCAGTACCATCCCGCCCATTAACTGGGCATCAAAGTGCCTCATGTTGAGCCTTCGCCATGATGCTTCCCTTACAACTGCAAATGCCTCAGGCAGCACATCGTCCAGTGTCTCACCCATGGAGAGTCTCTCTTTAAATTTCGCTGTAAGCGCAGCGAGTTCAGCATCAGTAAGCCTCTTTATGCCTGGCTCAAGGCTGTTTATCCTGTCAACGATGGGCTGAATCCTCTTCAACTCCCTCTCGTTCTTGCTTCCAAATATCTTCTTTAATGCCGCACCTAACATGATTTTGAAATCTCCTATATCAGTGAATTAGTTGATTAGAAATTAGCGAATTAGAAAAAAATAATTCTCTGATCCGCCAATTCACTATTTATCTGTAATTTTATAACACACACCCTATAATTATTCCAGCAGTAAACCCCGTTAGAGAACTATGTTCTCTAACGGGCAAAGATGGTGGCATTGAACCCCCATTATAAGTCCACATAACAAAAGTGGCAAAAAATAAATAATAAAGCAACATTAAAGACGGAGGCTTCTAACGGGATATACCACCGGCAGGAGTCGGTGGCTTTCTCTAACGGGGTAAACTTTCCAGGACTTTCAAGCATTTCTCTGTTGCGCCCCTGTTGGACTCAACAATACCGTATGCTGCCAGCCCGGTGTTTTCTCTGCTGATTTTATCGTTCAGCAAATCTCTCAGCTTAATAAAGAGCCCCTCGCCATTATTTACCCTTATGCCGCCGCCTGCCTTTTCCAGCATCTCTGCCATCTCAAGATAACCCCTGAGGTAAGGGCCGTATACCACAGGCTTCCTGTAAAAGGCAGGTTCCAGGAGATTATGGCCCCCTGTATCCACAAGGGTTCCACCTACAAATGCCGCAGTAGCCAAACTGTAAATATTGCATAGTTCGCCGATGGTATCCAGTAGGATTACGTCATGGGATGTGGAATGCGGGATGTGGGATGTGGGAGTTACAGCAGTTCGTCTTACGACAGCAAGTCCCTTCTCGCTGATAAGTTTCTCAACATCTTTAAACCTCTCAGGATGCCTTGGTGCGAGTATTAATCTGATGTCTGAAAATTCCTGCTTAAGCCTTTTAAAGGTATCCAGTATTATTTCCTCCTCACCTGCATGGGTGCTCCCGGCAACGATGATTTTATCGCTATCCTTTATATTCAAGCCGCTGATAAACGCGCCTCTCTCCTCAGCTGGCCATTCAGCAGGGGTTATATCAAATTTGATATTGCCTGCCACTAAACACCTTGCAGGCTCCACACCCAGGGCTACTGCCCTGCTGCGGTCCTGTTCTGTCTGGCTTAAAAAGTATGATATATTTCCAAATATCCTTCTGAAAAAAAACTCAAAAAAACTGTAACGTTTGAAGGAACGGTCTGATATTACACCGTTTATAACCAAGACAGGGGTTTTGTTTTTCTTGAATACCCTCAATATATTCGGCCATATCTCTTTCTCCACTACAACAAAGGCATCAGGCCCAAGCCTCTCCACAACCCTGTTTACAACCCAGTAAAAGTCCAGCGGGAAATATATCAGGCTGTCCATCCATTGAGCGCCTTCTCTCATTGCAACTGTGTTGCCTGTGTTGGTGACTGTAGAAAATATAACCTTTATATCCGGCCACCTTTCCTTAAAGCGCTTTAGAAGAGGCAGGACAGCCTTGGTCTCTCCCACAGAAACCGCGTGAAACCATACCACCTTCCCGCTGTTTCCTGCGTCTCTGACGGAAAGCCTTCTGATTTTTTCCTTGTCTATGAAACCAAACCTCTCAAGGATTCCTTTCCGATATTTACCGACAAAAAACATTTTAAAAAGGAAATATGGTATGAGCAGGAGCAATGAAAGATGAAGCAGAATATCGTAGAGGATATACATAAGAAAATTTCTAATTTCTAAATCCTAATTCCTAATAAAACACCAAGATATCAAAAAATATTAGCAATTTAGTCATTGGACATTTCATTAGAAATTAGATATTAGGATTTAGGAATGCAGTCAGATATTTTAATTTCAAAATAACTGTCTGCCCTTTCTGTAAGTTCTATCAGGCTGTTTTGCAGAACCAACCTCGTCTGCTCCAGCTCTTCTTGGCTTGCTTTATGGTTTACAGTGATAGGGGAACCGCATATAAACACACCCTTTGAAAAGGGATAAGGTATAATAAAGGCATCCCAGCTCTTAAATGTTTTTTTTTTTGAGGCGCTGAAGGTCATAGGTATTATGGGAAGCCCTGTAATCTTTGCCAGATGGACTATACCCATCTGCACATTAAACCTCGGCCCTCTGGGGCCGTCAGGGGTTATTGCTATGTCTCTCCCTTTTTTTATCTCATTTAAAAGCCCTTTCACGCCGCCCAGCCAGCCCCTTGTGGAAGACCCCCTCACGGAATCTATGCCAAAATTTCTGACAGTCCTCGCAATCAGTTCGCCGTCCCTGTGCTGGCTTACAAGGATGCTTATGCCGCGGCCTCTGTAGACATGGGGCATCATCATGAGCCTTCCGTGCCAAAAAGCAATAATTACATTTTTACTGTTTTGCCAATCATTTTGTATTTTATCAAAATTGATATAGGCAATTCTCATGGTCATGGCCAAAAACCTTATGAGCAAAGAGGCTAAAAATGGCGCTACAGTTATTGTAATTTTATTTAATATCTTCTTCATAGCAAAAATTGTGCATGAGGTATGAGGTTTGAGGTAAAGGCTTTAAGCCTCCAACTTCTAACCTCCAACCTCTAACTTACCTCCATGAAACTGCATATTATAAATACGAGAATATTCTCCGCCAAGTTCAAGAAGATCCTCGTGCCTTCCCATTTCCTTTATACAGCCGTCAGCCAATACAATAATCCTGTCTGCGTTTCTGATAGTGGAAAGTCTGTGGGCAACAACAAAGGTAGTCTTGCCTTCAATAAGATTATGCAGCCCTTTCTGGACCTCCATTTCAGATTCGGTATCAAGGGAAGATGTTGCCTCATCAAGTATAAGTATAGGGGCATTTTTAAGGATTGCCCTTGCAATGGACAACCTCTGCCTCTCCCCGCCTGAAAGCCTGATACCGCCTTCTCCAATCAAGGTGTCATACCCCTGCGGAAGTCTTCTTATAAAGGCATCTGCATTGGCAGCCTTTGCTGCATTTATTATGCCTTCATCACCTTTTTCAAGGTCACCATAGGCAATGTTCCTCTTCACGGTATCGTTAAATAAGATAACCTGCTGGGAAACAATAGCAACCTGGACCCTTAGGGAATCCCTGCTCATATCCCTGATATCCAAACCGTCAATGAGGATGGTCCCTCCGCTTACATCGTAGAACCTTGGAATAAGGTTTACAAATGTGGTCTTGCCGACACCACTCGTCCCTACAATTGCAATCACTTCTCCCTTCTTAACCTTCAGGTTAATATCCTTAAGAACCCATCCCTGCTTACTGCCTGCGGGGACATGCTTGTCACCGTATCTGAACGAAACATTTCTGAATTCCAGGCCCTCATATACACCGCCAATCTTCTTTGCATCCTCTTTATCCTTTGTTTCTTCAGGAATATCCAGAATCTCAAATACTCTTGAGGCAGCGGCAAGGCCGCTCTGTATGTTCATATTAACGCCGTTCAATGCCTTTATTGGCTGATAAAGCATGAGGACTGCTGCAAAGAAGGATATGAATGCCTCAGGCGTCAATGTGCCGTTATGTATCCTGTAGGCTGCATACCATATTGTAACAGCAAAGCCCACCGCACCTAACATCTCCATTAGCGGTGATGCAACTGACCTGACCTTAATGGATTTCATTCTTAGCCTTGAAAATCTTTCATTCTCTTTGCCGAATCTGAGCTCTTCATATTTCTCCATGCAAAAGGCCTTCACAATCTTAATCCCTGTTATGGCCTCATGCAGTAATGCAGTCATAGCGCCCATGCTCGCCTGCCCCTGGCTGGAGACCTTGCGCATTTTTTTGCTGAACCTTACCATGGGATATATTGCAAGGGGGAAGGCAACAAATGCAGCCAGCGCAAGTTTCCAGTCTCTGCTTATTACCACTGTTGCCAGTACTATAACTATAAGGCTCTCCCTCATCAGTGTAGCAATTGAATCTGCTGCGGTATTCTGCAGCATGCCCACATCGTTTGTAACCCTGGACATCAGTGCGCCAGTGGAGTTCTTGGTGAAATAAGAAACAGGGAGGTTGAGGATATGCCTGTACAGCATTCCCCTAATATCAGTAAGAATCCTCTGGCCTACATAACCCATGAAGTAAGACTGTCCAAAGAACGAAAGGCCTTTAACAACCGCAACAATTATGATGACTAAAGGCACAGCCACAAGCATCTGGGATCTGTCAAATGTGAAAAGGTCTATGGGTATGAGGCTTATGGTATCGTCTGTATTGCTTGTAAACAGGAATTTAAGGACAGGCCCCACCAGGTACGCCATAGCGCCGTTGGAAAATGCAAGTACAAGCATAAATAGTATGGCCAGCGCCAGATGCGCCCAGTAATGAAACAGAAATTTTAAAAGACGAAGATAGAGCTTCATAAATAATTCCTAATTTCTAATTCCTGATTATCTTATATATTGCTTCCGCTGCCATTTTAGACGCGTCTCCGCTGCCCAGTTTCTCCCGCACTTCTTTGAGTTCTGAAATAACATTATTTCTGGCATCCTTATCTTTCAGAAATATTAGGACTTCCTGCGCTATCGCAGCAGGTGTTGCATCTCTCTGGACAAGCTCAGGGACAATCTCTTTCCCTGCCACAATATTGGGAAGGCCGATACGTTTAATCCTTACAAACAGCCTGCCGATGATTGCGGTCAGCAACGACAGTTTATAGGTAATAACCATCGGAACTTCCATCATGGCAGCCTCAAGGGTTGCGGTGCCGGAGGCAACGATAGCAGCATCTGATGCCTTCAATGCCTCGTAAATACGGTTCTGCACAATAGTGGCCTTAAATTGGGAATTGGGAATTGGAAATTGGAAATTCCTTATAATATCCTCAACAAACCCCTTTTCAATAGTATCGGCCAATGGGAGAACAAATTGAGCGTCATTTATCTCTTTCTTTATAAGCATGCAGGCGTCAAGCATTGCAGGGAGAAGTCTCTCAACCTCATGCCTCCTGCTTCCAGGAAGAAGCGCAATAACAGGGCCATTCCCCATACCAAGGCTGGACAACGCATCCTCCTTTGAAAGCCGGCAGAATACTATACCGGATAATGGATGGCCTACATACTCCACATCTATACCTGCATTCCTGTAAAGCTCCTCTTCAAAGGGGAAAACAACGAGCGCCTTATTTACAAGCCTTGATATCTTCTTAATCCTTCCCTTTCTCCACGCCCATACCTGCGGACATATATAATATATTATTGGTATTCCCCTCTTCTTCGCCTCTTTTGCGAAATGAAGATTAAAATCAGGGTAATCTATAAGGACAACCGCATCCGGTCTTTTTTCGTCAAGCCTCCTTTTAAGCCTATTAAATACAGAAAAAAGTCGGCCGAGCTTCAGAAAAACCTCGGAAATCCCTACTACGGCAAGCTCTTTTGAATCTTCAATGGCGCCAAAACCGAGTCTCTTCATCCCTTCCCCTCCCACACCATAGAATACGAGGGAAGGGTCTATCTCCTTAAGAGCCTTTATAAGATTTGCACCATGAACATCACCTGATGCCTCACCTGCAACTATGAGTATATTGCCAGTCATAAATACAGTAGACAGTAGGCAGCAGACAGTAGGCAGCAAAAAACAGCGCTTCCCCTGCTTACTGATTTTTGCATACTGCTTACTATGCTTTTCTGTATCAGTTGGGCAACCTCAAGCGCCCTCCTGCCGTCCTCGCCTGAAACAAGCGGGGGCTTTCTTGTAATAACCGAATTGATAAATGCCTTCACCTCTTCCAGCAAGGTATCATTCTTCCCTATCTTAATATCCTCCTCCACAATCCGGGGAAGGCCGCCATTCTTTCCAGGCAGCTTCCTGAAAACTGCCATATGCTGGTGGGCATAATCTATTGAAATATAGGCGTCGTGCTGGAACAACCTTATCTTCCTCACCCTCTCTTTTGAAACCCTGCTTGCTGTAACATTGGCGACACAGCCATTTTTAAACCTTAGCCGCGCATTTGCCATATCAACCTTGCCGGTTATGACCGGCGCACCAACCGCATCCACTGACTCTATCTCTGATTTGATGAAATTCATAATGATATCTATGTCGTGTATCATTAAATCAAGGACCACATCCACATCAGTTGACCTGTTGGGAAATGGGGAAAGCCTGTAGGATTCTATGAACAGCGGGTTATTCACTATCCCCTCACTGGCCATTACAGCCGCATTAAACCTCTCCAGATGCCCTACCTGCAATATAGCATTCCGCCTGCCAGCCTCCTTTATAAGCCTGTCAGCCTCCTCAAGGGTATTGGTCATTGGCTTTTCAAGGAGCACATCTATACCCTTTGAGAGAAAATCCTTTGCAATACTGTAATGGAGCGATGTGGGTACAACAATACTTACAGCATCAACCTTATCCTTTGATAGGATATCATTATATGAATAAAATGCCCTGGTGTCTAAGGCTGCTGCCACCTCATCAGCTTGTTTTCTATCCGCATCAATAACACCGACAAGCTCCACGTTGGGGAGGCTTTTATATTTTTCGGCATGGAATCTGCCGAGATATCCGACACCCACAACCCCGACCTTAACTTTCTTTTTCATCCTCTTCTGCCCTTCGCCCTCTCTCTCTTGTAATGCCGCGTTTAGACCCCTTTATAAATTCAGTCAGACGCATCACATGCCCTGAACCCTTAAGCTCATCCTCAACCCTTTCAATTGCCTCCTTTAATGTGAGGCTGCTCCTGAAAAGCATATTATACGCTTTTTTGAGGCTGTCCATCTCCTCCCTGGTAAAACCCTGCCTCCTTAATCCTACCTTGTTCAGACCGTATAACCTTGCCCTGTTCCCAACGGCCATAACATAGGGGGGCACATCGTGGGTAATGGCAGATGCGCCGCCTATAATGGAGTATGCGCCAATCTTTACAAATTGGTGAATGGCAACAAGCCCTCCTATGATGGCATAATCCTCAATATGGACATGGCCTGCCAGTGTCGCCACATTTGCCATTATGACATTATTCCCTATCTTGCAGTCATGGGCAATATGGGCATAGGCCATAAGGAAGTTATTGTCGCCTATAACTGTTTTGCCGTCAGCCTTTGTGGTTGCCCTGTGTACAGTAATATATTCCCTTATCTCATTGTTGCTGCCTATTATAACCTCGGTCTTCTCACCCTTATACCTTATATCCTGAGGCGGCGTGCCGATGGTCGTAAACTGATATATCCTGCAATTGGGCCCTATACTTGTCCAGCCGTCTATCGTTACATGGGATGATATTGCTGTCCCTTTAGATATCTTTACATCCTTGCCTATGATCGAATAAGGCCCTATCTCAACACCTTCATCAATCTCAGCGCCAGGATGGATAACAACGGTAGGGTGGATTTTGGACTGAGGGTTTTGAATTGCAGATTGTATATCTTTCATTAAATGAATCTCCTGTAAAATAAAATTAAATATAGGTTGAGGTTGAGGTTGAGCAAATACCAGTGGAGCTCTTCTTAATCTCAGCCTTAACCTTAACCTGTCTTGCGCTACTTGTCCACTATCGTTGCCATCAACTCTGCCTCGCTAACCAAATTGCCGTCAACAAAGGCCTCTCCCTTAAATACCCATATGGGGCCTCTTTGTTTTGTAACCTCCAGTACAAGCTCCAGTCTGTCGCCTGGCAGTACAGGCCTGCGGAATTTAGCCTTGTCTATACCCATGAAATACACAGCCTTATTTGCCACATTTGCAGTTTTAAACGCAAGTATGCCTCCCACCTGCGCCATGGCTTCCACTATCAGAACACCCGGCATAATTGGGTGGTCTGGGAAGTGTCCCTGAAAAAATGGCTCATTGATTGTGACATTCTTTATACCTTTAGCCCTTTTCCCTGCCTCAAGCTCCACAACCTTATCCACGAGCAGAAATGGATAACGGTGCGGGAGGATTTTTAAAATTTCATTGATGTCAATCATATATAGAACCCCCCATAATTTGGACAATAAGAAAATAGAAAATGGAAAATAAAAGAATCCTCCTGTCTTTTTATATATTTTCTCATTTTCTTACTTTCTCATTTTCTATTTTCTCAATCCTCTTCTCCATTTCCAAAAGCATCTTCCTCATCTCAGGAAGTTTCGCAAATATATTCTGCGCCTTTAACCACTCCCTGTGCGGCATAGCCGGCGTGCCTGAAAAAACTCCCTTATCTTTTATATCCTGTGCAACACCAGACTGGGCGCCTACTGTTACATCATCTCCTATCTCTATATGTCCAACCAGCCCAACCTGGCCTGCAAGGGTAACCCTTTTGCCTATCTTTGTGCTTCCTGCAATACCTACCTGCGCAACAATCACAGAATCCTCGCCTACCTCAACATTATGGGCTATCTGCACAAGATTGTCTATCTTCGTTCCCCTCATTATCACAGTCTCCCCGAGCGTTGCCCTGTCAATTGTAACACATGCACCAATCTCCACATCATCCTCAATCCTTACAATCCCTACCTGCGGTATTTTATGGAACCTGCTGCCGTCTTTTGCGAACCCAAAACCATCGCTTCCTATAACAGCATTGCAGTGCACTATGACCCGACTACCCACAGAACAACCTTCCCTCACAGATACATTGGAATACAGCACAGTACCATCGCCAACGCGAGCACCCCTGCCTATATAAACCCCAGGATATAACACAACCCTGTCGCCTATTTTAGCGTGTTCATCTATATAGACATAGGGATAAATAGAGACAGATGCACCTATACTGGCGCTATGATGGATGTAGGCTTTTGCATGAATGCCGGTGTGCGACAAATGCGGTGGATTAAACAGTGCGAGCACTTTGGCAAAGGCAAGGGGTGGGTTCTTAGTATAAAGAATATTTTTGCCGTCCGGACATTTTATATCCGGCGAGGCAATGATTGCAGAGGCCTTAGTGCCGGAAAGCCTATTAGCATATTTAGGATTTGCAATAAATGTTATCTGTCCCTGGGCTGCATTTTCTATACCTGCCACCCCGCTTATAACTGCATTCCCATCCCCTGAAACACTTCCTCCAACAAGCTCTGCCAGTTCCTTCAATGTCTTTTTTATGCCGGTTTCTTTCATCCTTTTCTATTTGCCCTTATCTTATCTATAATCTTTGCTACCCCACCCAGAATGCCCCATGCGGAAGCCTTACTTCTTTTCCTTTTTCTCCTTCTTGTAATCTGCGTTATAGAGCTTGATTACCTCTTCTGTCAGGTCTGCCTCCTGAGGACTGTAGATTACGCCGGCCTGTGTCTCAAATACGAATGTATAGCCCTTTTCCTTTGCCAGCTTTTTTGCAACCTCCAACAGGTCTTTTATTATTACAGTCTTTTTTTCCTGCTCCCTT
>Ga0209341_10006791_pt1 | contig 10192 bp, 6 predicted proteins | sample RifCSP13_2_FD_184020 | JGI IMG/M metagenome (GOLD analysis project Ga0209341, IMG submission 184020) | Soil microbial communities from Rifle, Colorado - Rifle CSP2_sed 13_2 (SPAdes) (version 2) | ecosystem: Environmental > Terrestrial > Deep subsurface > Rock core/Sediment | place: Rifle... | reverse complement strand
CTTCGATGTCCCGGCTACTCTGCTGAAGCAGCATCTCTTTCTGGTCCACCGCGCGTCCGGCCTCGAGCAGACGCTCCTCCAGGGTCTGCATATCGCGAAGGCGGGCCTCAAGGTCGTGGATCTTCCGATCGTCCTCCGCGAGTCGTTGTCGAAGGAGATTGATCTCCCGATCGCGCTCAATCACCTGCCGATGCTGATGCAACAACAGATCTCGAGGGTTGCGATCCGGAAGCGGGATCGGCCTGTGACAGTCCACGACCTCTTGATAGATCTTCTCCAGTTGAGTGGCATGGTCGTCCATTGACGTCACTCCTCCCGCCGCAGCGGCGCGTTTCAGTCGGGTCAGGGCCGACGGATTTACCAGCAATGATTCGATCTTGTCGGCGAGATCGCGTCCGTCCCCATATTCGAACAATAGGCCGGCATCGCCCACACGCTCACAAAACGCCCCTCTGTTAGGAACGATGACCGGCAGGCCTATTTGGAACGCCTCATCCAGAACGAACGAGTAGGTCTCCCAGCAGAGCGACGGGAAGACGGCAAGGTCCAGCCCCGCTGACCGGAGATCGCGATAGTCATATTCACCGTGAAAGATCACCGGAAGCCCGTTGGCAAGCCGATTCAAGCGCTCCTGATACACCGGCTCCGCCATCGGCCCATACAAATGCCATTCGACCCTGCTCGAGCTCGAAACCAGTCGCGCTGCCTCCACGAGAAGATGCACCCCCTTCTCTGGTGAGAGGTATCCCCAGTACCCAACCTTGAGCGGCGCGTCAGGGAGACGTGGGTCCGGTGAACCAGTCCGCCAGGGCCCGCGGACCGGCGACCCCAACGGCACCACCTCGAGCCGATCGAGCGGGAGCGGGACAATCTGTTGGAGAAAGATCCTCTGCGCCTGGGACGGGACGAGGAGGCGGTCGGCCAACTGGAGCTCTCGCTTGAGGGTTTGCTGGCGAAATTCCAGCTCCTGCTCAATCTCGCCGATCCGTTGCCAGGAGTCTCGATCCACACACGAGACGCAAGGCGGGGTCCGATCAGCGCAGAACACCTCGTCTAATCGCAAACGATGGTGGCGCGAGCAGGCAATCCACTGATCGTGGAGGGTCACCACTGCCGGGATCTCGAACTCGCGACAGATCGCGACAAGATTATCAGTGAGTCGCCTCCAATGCTGAAGGTGAACGACATCTGGCCGCCAGAAATCGAGGAGTTTTCTGACCAAGCCTTCGGCAATCGGATCGTAGGCGGACGGCCTGAACCCCATGCGCCGCGGAAGACCGATCAGGCGTGCGATTACCACGCCACGGTCCTCCCCGACAGCAATCGACGCCTCGGGACAGTCCCAGTTCGAGCCGGCCACGACGATGCAGGTGTGTCCCCGTGCGATCAGCCTTTGACCGAGCGCCTGCGTGTATAGTTCTGTACCGCCGATCAACTCTGGTGGGTAGCCGTGGACGAATTGCAAGATCTTCATGCGCGCCTTGCCTTACCCATGTGCGACCGGGATTATCGTTCCTGTCGGTTCCTTCCTTTGGGCCGATCCCATCGCTGGAGGAAGGCTTGCAGACGGGCAGCGGGCGTCCGCTCCATCTCCATCAACCGTCTGGCGAGCTCGTCGCGGGTTTCCGTCAGGTGATTGATCATTCTCTCTAGTTCCCGGACCTGCGCCACTCGAGCATTCTCGCGGGAGGACAGTTGCCCGAGAAACTGCTCGCGCTCCGTCTCGCGCTCCTCAGCGATAGTAGCGAGCCGGGTCTCCAGCTCGGCGCGCTGGGCCTCGGCGGCCTCCCACCGGGCGCGCTCCTCCGCCAGGCGGGCGAGGTTGGCCTCCCACCGGGCGCGCTCCGCCTCGCGCTCCTCAGCGATAGTAGCGAGCCGCGTCTCCAGCTCGGCGCGCTGGGCCTCGGCGGCCTCCCACCGGGCGGGCTCCTCCGCCAGGCGGGCGAGGTCGGCCTGCCACTGCGCCCGCTCCGCCTCCCACTCCTGGGCGAGGGCGGCCAGCCGCGTCTCCAGCTCGGCGCGCTGGGCCTCGGCGGCCTGGCGAGCCTGAGCCAGACTTCCATTCTCGGCTTCCAGGTCCTGGGCCCGCGCTTGCGAAAGGGCGATCTGCTGCTGAAGTCCTGAAAGCGCCTCCTCCCGCTCGATGACCTGCTGCTCAGCGTGGGCCACCAATTTCAGATACGGTGTGTGGGATTTCCGCTTGGGCTTCCCGCCATGGGCTGCATCTTCGTAGATCTTTTCCAACATAGCAACATGAGCCTCCATTGACACAAGGTTGCCGGGCCGGATGTTTCGGCGCATTTGCACAAGAAGATCCGGCGCGTCGAGGATCCCCTGGATCTGCTTGGCCAGATCCGCCGCATCGCCCGCCCGGAATTTCAGACCTGCCCCTCCGATCCGTTGCGGGAGCGCGCCACGATCCGAAACGATCACGGGGAGCCTCAGGTGAAACGCTTCATCCAAGGTGAAAGAGTACGATTCGCAGGTCACGGAAGGAAAGACAGCAAGGTCCAGATCGAAGCCGAGGAGATCTTTCGGGCGGTAGGCGCCGTGGAACCGCACGGTGATCCCATGCGACAGGTCCCGGAGCCGGCGCTCATATTCCCGATCCGAGGCCGTTCCGATCAGGTAGAGCTCGACGGCGGACGGATCGCGAAGCAGACGGACGGCCTCGAGAATCAGATGCGTCCCCTTGAGGTACATCAGATAGCCCCAGTAGCCGATCTGAAGCGGGCGCTTGGGGTATCGCGGGCCCGTCCGTTTTCGACGGGGCGAACCGATGGTCGGAACGCTTCCGTGTGGAAGGACGATGAACCGGTCCCCATTCAACCCATGCAGCTCGCGGAGAAAGGCATAGTGCGCCTCCGATGGAGCGATGATTGCCGCCGCCAGGGCGAGCTCCGATTCCATGAGTTCTCGGCGAAGCGCCAGCGCGCTCGCAATCTCCCGGTCCCCCTGCCACGGACCGCGCTCGGCGCAGGTCAGGCAAGGGGCGGTTGCGGGAGGCTCCTCGCAAAAGGCCTTGTCCCATCGAATCCTGTGGACTCGCGGACATGATGACCAGACATCGTGGAGCGTGGCGACGACCGGGATCGCCAGATCGCGGCAGATAGCCACCAGGTTGTTGGTCAACCGCTGCCAGTGATGGAGATGCACGACATCCGGACTCAATAGAGCCAACAGGTGTCGCGCCAGGCCCTCAGCCTCGGGATCGTACTCGTCCGTCCAGCGTCGCGGACGCCTGGAATGTCTCAGATAGCGGGCGACCGGTAGCCCATCCTGTTCGATGAGTTCGAGGGTCGGTCTCGGCGCCGTGCGATCCGAGCCGGCCAGGACCGCGCACTCGTGACCCCGTTTCAATAGCCACCGAGCCACCGCCTCACAGTATCGCTCTGTCCCGGCGATGAATTCCGGCGGGTATCCGTGGACCACCTGCAGAACCTTCATGAACAATTACCGAGGCGAAAGGCCTCGACGTACCGAGCCGACAGGAGGAACAGGGTCCGAAAGGCGTTCAGTCCCTCGATCACTCGCAAGTAATCGTTGTAGCGGAGCTGGCTCTGATATTGCTCGATCGCCTTGCGCTTCCGGTGCCACACTGCGCTGATATCAATCACGTGGGATGGCTGGATTGTCGCCCAGATCTCATAGCAGAAGTCGCCGATCGCCGGTGTATATCGACGGAGCGCCTCTTCGACCCCAACTCCCAGAGCCCAGTGATCGGGATGGATCTCCAGCGTTGAAGGCCGGTAGATGATGTCCGGCCGATCTGCCTCGAACAACGCCTCCAGGCGTTCGGACAAGCCCTGCGCATCCGCGAGCTTTCCATCCGGATACTCCCAAAAGACCAGATCATCCACGCCCATCACTGCCGCTGCCCGTTGGGCTTCCCCCCGCCGCAACTGCACGTAATCTTGCCCGGCGTAGTAGCCCAGCGCATCCCCCGCTGCGCCATCCGTGACGAAGACAACCTTCACATGATCACCCTGGTCGCTATGCTGAATCATGGCCCCACCGCATCCCAAGGCCTCATCATCCGGATGCGGCACTACGACCAGGACCCGGCCACGGGGAGGGGCTGTCAGGATCACGGGAGCAGCAGGCAGCATCCTCATCAACCCCTCCAAACCTAGATCCCGGAACGCGGGGCTACGAACCTGCAACACAGAACTCGGTCAGTAGATGTCCGAATCGCCCATGGTATAGTACCAGTGGGCATCGAGGAGCGCAAAGGGCACCGCTCCCGTAAATGACCGCACCCCGATGAAGTCAGTCTCAACTGCCTGAAACCCCCGGTTGAGGAGGTACTGGTGCCAGGTGGAGGAGGGGGGCAACCATGCCCGGAGTTCCTTCATCCCTGCCAACCGGGCTTCTTCGACGCATCGTTCCAGGAGCTGATCTGCCGCAGCCACGGCCCCGGAGGGCGCCAGCCAATCCACGAGACACGCCACCGGCTGATCCTCCAGGCCAATTCTCAGCACGGCGATCCCCAGAGCCGGAATGCCCATCGCGCCTCCCGCCAGGAAGAGCCTGTACGTCACGCCAGGACAGTCAGCGTATCGCCAGTTCAAATATCGGGTATCCCGGACGGTCGCAACCCTCAACTCCGTCCGGCACCGCTCCCACAGCCGATCCACCGACGCATCAAAGCGATCGACTCGGCGAACCGGAGAGCAGATTTGACACCACAGCTTCAGGATTCGCCGCCACAGGGTCCGGTGTGGCTCACCATCCACCGACCTCACCAGTCTCACGGCGTGGTGCGGGATAAATTCGTTCAGTCGTTGCACCATGCGCATTATCTCGGGCGTTGGAAACCCGTACATAATGGCCGAGCGGTCGTGAGCGCCGCAGTCCTGGGTGATCTTCGTCAAGAGGCTGGTTGAGATGCCGGGTTTTTTCAGCCCCAGACGATAGTCTCGATCCACCATGTTGTCAGCAAGTATTAAGAAGACAAAGGGCTTCTTGTCCACCGTGGCCCGGACCGGGATCCCCGCGTAATGTCCGACGATCTTTCCGGCATCGGTGACCGCAACCAAGATCTGGGCGCCCTCGGGATTGTCCCGATACCTCCACCGCCAATGAGCCAGGGAGCGCTCTTTCCCAAAGACGCGGTGGAAAAGCCCGATGATCTGATCCTCATCCCCTGGCCGGTATAAACGAAGCGACCAGTGCCCTGGTTGGTCCGCGAGGGTCACACCTTTTTCCACGACCAGATTCTCAGGGGTTCTAGAGTCGGTAGATCTACCAGGCCAGCGTAATACCATTCGGGCTGGAATCATTCCCACGTCGGCCGCGGTATCCGGCACTCAGGCTTGTCCAGGAATGCGCCTGCTGCCGGCACAAATCCCCCGTAGGTGACTGCGAGCAAAATCTCCTGCCCATCCCCCGGTTGTCGCGGGCCCGCCCCTGCCAGCAGACAACCGACCGGTCCTTCTTACAACCGTCCGGAAAGACAACAGGATGCCGCCCTCGTGGCATTTTCTATCGGCTGCTGAACAGCCGAGGCGTTGAAGTCAGGCATCGGGTTCGGCATAACCTTGAGCCATCTCCGCTGCGTCCTTCGGAGCCAATGAGATCACTTTGGTGGTCACACCTTCCTGGGATGCCTCAACACTCCACTCGTGTTTCAGTTGAAGCATACCAAGGGCGATGAAGGGCTGGCTGACCCAGAAACTACATGCCTTCCACAGTCCCTCGTACGGATGCAGGCCGGACTCGTCCAGCAGATGCACACACACAAAATACTCTCCCGCCAGAAGCTGGAGGTTCGGGAACCTGAGGATCACTCTCCCGGAGGTGGGGGGGGGCGCAATCCCATCCAAATGCGTCCCAATCCCGTAACATTCGATCCCATCGTTCCGAAGAATCCTGACGCCGACATGGACTGTGGTGGGCGCCCTGGGGACCTCATAAGAGACGGCAACCGTCAGATCGTCACCAGTCTCCAGCGTCTGGCGCGACACGGCCTGACCATTGACAATGAGGGACGCCTCAGAGATCCAAGGAGCTGGTTTCGGTCCCAGGTCGCGGCCCGCCGGCCTTGGAGCCGTCGGCGCGGAGGTCTTCTCGGAAATTCGATCCCGCAAATAGCTCTCGTATTCGTCCACCACCTTCAAGGTTTCCCCGATCATGGCCACACGTCCGTCGCGAAGCCAGATGACTTGGTCACAGATCATCCGGACCTGATAGGTATTGTGAGAGCAGAACAGGATCGTCTTTCCCGCCTTCCGGAACGCCTCGATGCGATCGATGCAGCGTTTCTGAAAGTATTGATCCCCAACCGATAGCGCCTCATCGAGGATCAGGACTTCCGGGTCCACGCTGGTGGCGACCGCAAAGGCCAGGCGGAGGTACATCCCCGTGGAGTACATCCTGACGGGCCGGTCAATGAAATCGCCGATCTCCGCAAAGGAGACGACTTCCTGAAACCGCTCTTCCATCTCTCGCTGGCCGATCCCCATGATGGCGCCACTCATGAATGCATTCTCCCGTCCCGTGAACTCCGGATTAAAACCGGCGCCCAGCTCGAGGATGGCCGAGATCCGCCCACGTACTTGCACGGCGCCGTATGTCGGGGTTAACGTACCGGCCAAGAGCTGGAGCAGAGTGCTCTTGCCCGAGCCGTTGTCTCCTATCAGGCCGAACGTCGAGCTGACCGGGGCACGAAAGGTGACCTCCCTCAGGGCCCAGAACTCCCGGTGACACTTCCGGCGTCCACGGAGGAGAAACTCCTTCAGACGGTCTTTGGGATCGGCGTAGATCCGGTACACCTTGGTGAGGCTATGGGCTTCGATCGCGTACATCAGATCACATCAGCGAAGGCTTTCTGCACCCGCGCAAACACGCGATAGCCCAGCAGAAAAACGACGAGGGAGAAGCCGACCAGGGTGGCAAGGGTACCCGATGGCGGGAGTTGACCCTTGAGGATCAGGCTGCGGTAGGATTCAACTAGGGCGTACATCGGGTTAATCACAAGGATGAAGCGAAGCCGCTCCGGGATCAGGTCCGGCGGGTAGAAGATCGGGGTGAGAAACACCCAGATGGTCATGACCATCCCGCAGACCTGACCCAGGTCCCGGACAAAGACGGTGATCCCCGCGACGATCCAGGCCAGGCCGACGGTCAAGCCGAACTGGAGCAGGAGGATGAGCGGCAGGATCAGGATCAGCGGACTGAAGGGGTGTGCGGTGACCAGCAAGGCGACCAAAAGGATGACCAGCCCGACGAGCTGATTGAAGATCCCGGAGACGACCGGATAGATCGGCAAGATCTCGGAGGGAAATATGGTCCGCTTGATCAGATTCGCGTGCTCCAGGATGACGCCGGTGGAGCGATTCACCCCCTCGGCGAACGCATTCCACGGCAGCAGCCCGCAAAACAAGTAGATGGCGAAACTGCCCGTCCCCTCTGCCGCCCCCACCCGGACCCTGAGGATGGCCGAAAAGACATACGTATAGAGGACCAGCATTGTTAGCGGGTGCACCACTGACCAAAAGAGGCCGATGGCGGACCCTTTATACCGGGCCTGCAGATCCCGTTTGACAAAGTTCTTGATCAGGGCTCCATGTCGGTAGAGCCCAAGGACAGGACCCATGATTCCCCTCTGAACTCCCCCGATGGCCCATGGCGGCATACATGGCAGGACGTGAGTATACGGACGAATCGGCGAGAAGGTCAAGGTAAAAACGGCTTCCAACCTTCACCTCGCCCAATTCGAATTGGCGTGCTTTCGGCGATGGCGCTTTCCACCCCCGCAAGATCAGTGTAACTTGCGGCGAAGGACCAGACTCCGGCGTAGACGGGTCCACGATATCTCGCTGTGACGGCCCCTGCAGACTGCCAGAACCCTTGCTCCCATGGGCCATAATACATCGTGAGAACCTGCCAGGGACCGGGGGCATCGATTCGAAGGTCAATCCAGTAGGAATCACGGGAAACAGAACAAGAGATCTTAGGTGGGGCAATTGTGCGTCGCGCTAGGTCAGACTCAATCTGATCAACGGCGCGAGCCGTCTCATCCCGCCATCGCGGTGTCTGACCGTCTTGGTACACGAAGACCTTCATGGCGGCTCCGCTGCGAAGCCGCTGCGCCAACCGATAGTTGGCCAGAAACGGACGCGGCTCAATGACGCGGAAGCGCACGGATGGTGCGACGCTGGAGAGCCTTAGCATCCCCTCCAGAAACCAGGCATCCTGATAGACCAACACGAAGGTCGTATCCTGATCGCTCTCTCGAAGCAGTCTTAATGCCGACCGTGTGGCTGCTTGCCCTTGATCAGCTTCAACGCGGTAGAGGCGCATAGCCTCTACCGACCCCTTTGCGATAACCACCGTGCAGATAGCCAATGCCAGAGCTCCGATCGCCTGAAGCGAGAGACGGTTTGATTTCCACCACACCGCTATCGAGTCAGCGAAGCAGGCGACGAGAACGAGGGCCGGCAGGTAAAGATACCTCAAGTTTAAGGGGAACTGACCGGACCAGGGCAGGAGTGGAATGACAGGCAATGCGCATACGAGTATTAGAGCGCCATACCAGGCGGCACGAGTAGGAGCATGAAGCCATAGGCCAGCATAGGTGACCGCAAACACGAGGAGAGAGACAAGGAAAAGGTTCCCTTGGCTTGCAACAATCGACATCACACGCAGATAGAAATCCAAGGTCATCATCGCTTGGAAAAAAAAGGGGGGGCTCCCCCAGTTAAGGTTGCCCCCCAGCCCTCCTAACATGATGACCCGCCATAGCAGATAGACGGCCACGACGCCCCACCAGACCGCGCCTTCGACGATCTGCCGCAGACGCGAAAGCCGCCTGAATCGAGCGGCGTCCAGGAACGGCAGGAGGCTCGCAACAACGATCACCGATTCTTTCGAAAGAAGGCCCAGAAATGTCGCGCCTAAGGAGGCGACGTACAGCCCGATCCGGTTTTTATCTCGGGCCCAGGACAATAGAACGAATGCCAGCACCATGAATAGTGCTGACCATACATCAAATTGCGCTGATGCCCAGATCGCGCTACCGACCGTAGCCGGCGATAAGATGAAGAGGATTGCCCCGAGCCGGCCGGCGGCGATCGGGAGACCGGAGCCCGATAAGGCCACGCCGAGCAAGAACGCAGTGAATGAGACCGCCAGGGCTGAGACGAGGTGATAGCCCAACGGGCTGGCGCCGAACAGCGCGTGTTCGACCCACAACGCAAGGAATGAAAAGGGCCGAAAGTGAGCATAGTTCAGCCGGAGATAAATATTACGGTCAAAAAAAATAGAGAGAGGATTATGAATCTGAGAGAGTTGGTAAATGATAGGACCGTCATCCGCGCGAAAGTATGCTGTCAGCGTTGGAGATAGCACCGCCACTGAAAAAACACATAGAAAAGCGGGCCACATCCCCTTCGAGACGAACGTTCGACCCTGCAGCATGTCCGATGACCACCTTTGCGGCTGTATAGAGCGCCGGGAACCCGTGCGAGCGATTATTCGTTCTCCGTGGCCGGGCCTCTTCACCTTGCTCCAATGGACGACGGCGCAAGGGACGTCCTCGGGCCGCCTGAGAAGCAATTTACAAGCAACCGCGGCTCCTGTTCTTCAATGGCTGCGTGATGAGAGTGTCTTGGCGGACGTGGCCTCCCACCAAGAGCTTCACTGTTGATAGCGTGATGGCGGAAGAGTATACTCGCCCCTTCCGAAGCGCGTCAAGCGGAAACGGCCTGAAAAACGGCCTGAAAAGGGCCTTGCCGCCCCGCTCTCGGCCTGGCATGCGACGGCGATTTCATGCCCCCCCGCGATCGGGAGCGAGGAGATGCTACCTGCGCGATATGCGGCCAACCCCTCCGATTGGAGAACGAGATCTCCTTTCCCCATCTACAGATTCTCGTCGGTGTTCAACTATCTCCCGTTCTACCTCTCCGAGCCGTCGCTTTCCGCGCGCACCGAGGTCATCACGCTCATGTATCTGGCCTACGTGATCGGGATCGTGATGGGTCCCGTCGCAGGCCGGCTCAGCCACCGCATGGGAAGCGGCGCGACCATGGCGCTCGGGTCGGTGGTGGTCGCCGCGGCCATCGGCGCCACGCTGATCAGGTCGCTCGCCGTGATCGCCGCGAGCCTTGCGGGAATCTGCGCCGGTTTCTTCGCGATCCACGCCGCCGCGGTGGAGTCGCTCAACCGCAGGCTCACGGCGAGCCGCTGGCGG
>Ga0209341_10006788_pt1 | contig 10193 bp, 10 predicted proteins | sample RifCSP13_2_FD_184020 | JGI IMG/M metagenome (GOLD analysis project Ga0209341, IMG submission 184020) | Soil microbial communities from Rifle, Colorado - Rifle CSP2_sed 13_2 (SPAdes) (version 2) | ecosystem: Environmental > Terrestrial > Deep subsurface > Rock core/Sediment | place: Rifle... | reverse complement strand
CTGTCGGTCCGTATGAAGTATGCGGCACATATACATTCACCAACACCGCCTCTATTACAACCAGCGACACCCGCGCAACGGACAGCGACAATTGGACCGTGGCCGTCGTCGTCCCCTGCCCGACGGCCTGCGTGCGCACCCAGGGTTACTGGAAGAACCACTCCAAGTATGGTCCGTCCCCCTATGATGACACCTGGGAGGAGATCGGAGAGGACACCCCCTTCTACGAGAGCGGCCAGAGTTACTACCAGGTGTTATGGACGAATCCGAACGGCAATGCTTACTACCAGCTTGCTCACCAGTTCATCGCAGCCCAGTTGAACATCAAAGCCGGCGCCTCTCAGGGGCCTATCTCAGCCGAAATGGCGCGGGCAATGGAGATCTTCAACGCCTACACGCCAGCGCAGATCGGGGAGCTGAAAGGCAACGATCCGCTCCGCAAGGAGATGCTCGAAATTGGCGAGACTCTCGACAGGTACAACAACGGTCTGCTCGGCCCGGCGAAATGCGAGTAATCACCATCCTTACCACTGCCTGGCAGCCAAACCTTCAAAACCTGCTCTGCACGGAGCGGCATGATAAAATCGGAGGTGTCATCCAGATCAAGATAACCGTGAACTCATGCCGAAAAACAGACATCGAGCTATTCTTCAGAAAACGCTCCTCAGCATAGCAGCCCTCTTCGTGTTCATCGGGATGATTGCGCTCGGTTTCTCCCAGACTTTGTCTGCAGAGAACCGGGCGCTCATCGTTATTATCACCAGCGTTGGGGTGATCCTTTGCTTCCTGGGCATGGTATCCACCCGGTCATTCTGGAAGTAGTCACGCAGTAATTCTGGAGCCGGGCGATGTCCGCCTGAGCAGCAGGCGCCCAATCCAGGAATGCCCCATAGAGCGGCCGGTAGACTGCGACCAGAAAAATGGCTCGACGCTTTTGGAATCCTGACGAGATGATCATTGGGGTGATTGTGGATGAGCTATGCATGGAGTGTCCTTACTCATCAATATCGCAACGGCCCCATGCGTCCTTCGTGGCTGCTTACTTGGTCAAAATCGACCGGCGCATGCCCTGCGGGCTGACAACGTGGATTTCGAGCCAGATGAAACCGGCAACGCAGTCATCAGCGAGCGTTTTTTCCGCGGCGCGCTCGACGTTTACCGGTTATGGCTGGATACGGGTCAGGTGCTGCACTCTTTCAATGAACACGCCGTCATTCTGCCAGTTGGGAGGCGCGTCCGCACCTACATCAGCGCCGGGCACCGGTTGGTCGTCTTCCAGGAGGGGCGGGTGGTGAGCCAGGGTTGAGTTCACTTTCGGGTCCAGCCAGATGTTTTTCTGGCAGGAGAAACGCCGCTCCGCGCCCTTCAGGGCAGGGCAGCACATCCAGGTAGTGAAAGGCTTTTTACTTTATCTACCTGGATGTGTCATAAGAGAGGGGTTGGAAAATTTGACAAAAATAATTAAGTATATTAGAATATTCGATAATTCTAATAAACTGAGGAACCAGGATGTCAAACCGTCGATTATATGAATTGCACGCCAGCATCTGCCAGACCCTTTCTAACCCGAAGCGCCTGGAGGTCATTGACTGTCTACGTGGCGGTGAGCTGCCGGTGTCTAGATTGGCAGAAGTAACAAACATCGGCCAGGCCAATTTGTCTCAGCATCTGGCCCTGATGCGTGAGAAAGGGATCGTCATCGCAAGGCGGGAGGGGGTTAACGTCTACTACCGGTTAAGCAATCCCAAAATTACCCAGGCCTGCGATCTCATGCGCCAGGTGTTGCTGGAATACCTGGAAGCGGCTGGGGAACTTGCCGAGACATCTCGCCAATAGAGAAGAAGGTCATCCATGGTCGAGACAGCAGAAAGGAATTATCTATTTATCATCAATGACGCACCTTATGGAAATGAACGTCCCTATAATGCCCTGCGATTGGCCTACGACCTCGTCAAGCGCGATGGGGCTGAGGTACGCGTCTTTCTTACCGGGGATGGCGTGCTCTGCGCTCGCAAGGGACAGAAAACTCCGGATGGTTACTATAATATCGAGCGCATGATCAAAGCACTGGCCAGCAGAGGAAAAGTTGCTACCTGAGGCACTTGTTGTGAAGCCCGCGGGCTCGGGCTTGAAGATTTATCCACAGGTGTGACCATGGGATCTGTGCAAGTTCAAGGTGATTGGACGGTAGAGGCGGACAAGATATTGACTTATTGAACGATTGTTTTGAACACACTTATGGCTCGCCAGATCCATTTACACATTAACACTGAGCGGTGCCGCGCATGTCGTGACTGCCTGGCAGCCGCATCCTGCAAAGTCCGGGCGGTTGTGCGCATCGATCCTGACGAGCCGCCATTCCTGGATATCAGCCGATGCTATGATTGCCGTCTCTGCATAGCGACCTGCCTTTTCGGCGCGATCTCCGTCGCCTCAACCATCGGTTCACCCCAAATATCCCTGTGAATGCGTTTGACCAATACACCCAGGAATATGATCGCTGTTTTTATAAAAACGAGCGCATCAATAAGGCCGAAGCGAACGCCCTGAGATGATGCGCCAGATTTCGACAGGGTTCAAGACGGCTATGGAGAAAAGGCTTTCGTGGTCCTATCCGCAAGAAAATAATCGATGGGTCAATCACTGATCGAGAAAGGACAGGAAGGATGAATGGAAAAACGATCCTGATCTTAGGCGGAGGGGTCGGAGGCCTGATGGCCGCCAACGAGCTGGGGCGCCTTCTGCCAGGAGGGCACCGCATCCTCATGGTCGACAAGAAGGCCGAGCACGCCTTTGCTCCGTCTTTTCTGTGGCTGATGACCGGAGAGCGGAGAAAAGAGCAGATCACGCGCAGCTTGCACCAAATGGTCAGGCCAGGCGTGGAAGTGGTCCAGGGAGGTGTAGTATCCATCGACCTAGCCAATCGCAGCGTGAAAACGAGCTGGCATAAGCTGGCTCCCGACTACAGCCGCGTACATACAGGAGATACTTTTCATTACGACTATCTGATCATTGCCCTCGGCGCGGAGCTGGCTCCTGAAACCATCCCCGGCCTGGAGGAAAGCGCTCATACTTTCTACACGTTAGAAGGCGCAGAAAAACTTCATCAGGCTCTTCAAGATTTTTGGGGCGGGACGGTCGCCGTTGTGGTGAGCGCAGTGCCCTACAAGTGCCCGGGGGCGCCTCACGAGGGCGCCATGTTGATCGCCGATGCTTTACGCAAGCGCGGCCTGGCTGACAAAGCTGAGATTCACCTGTTCACCCCGGAACCGCAGCCGATGCCGGTTGCCGGTCCAGAGCTCGGAGGAGCTGTCAAGAACATGCTGCAAGAAAAAGGGATCGCTTTCCATCCCCTGCACAAATTAGCCAGCGTCGAACCCGCCAGGCGTGAACTTTCTTTCGAGGGCAAAAATTCTATCCAGTACGATCTGCTCGTCGCCATTCCACCCCATCGCAGCCCGCAAGTGGTTCGTGAGGCAGGTCTGAGCAACCCGGCCGGCTGGATCCCGGTGGATCGCTCCACGCTTGAGACCGGGTACGAAAATGTGTATGCCGTGGGCGACGTGACGGCCATCAGCATCCCCGGCCGGTGGAAGCCGGATGTTCCATTGATGCTGCCAAAAGCAGGGGTATTCGCCCACGCCCAGGCAAAGGTGGTAGCTCAACGGATAGCCGCGGAGATCGCTGGAGGGGGGAAACAGAGCGAATTTCCTGGGGTTGGCTATTGTATGTTAGAAGCAGGGGAAAGCCTGGCCGGGTTTGCCTTCGGGGACTTCTTTGCCGAACCGTCGCCGCAAATTGAACTGCGCAAAATCGGGGGAATCTGGCACCTGGGAAAAGTGTTGTTTGAACAATGGTGGCTGGCCCCGCTTGACCTCCGGCGCGAAGCGCTGCGGGTTGCCCTGACACTCGGTGGTAAGGTATTGGGTATACCAATCGTTACCTGATCTTTACAAACTCTTCATGGATTCTTCACATAATAATGGGAGAATACAATAGAACGTACCGGATGGATTTCAAGAGGAGGATAATATGTGCGGTTGTATGTTGATGCATGCGACGATGAACCACCAGGAGCATAACACCGCCTCCCCACCTGCTTCTGGGTCAGGAGCCAACACAATCCCCACCGCCAGTGGAGGACGATGCGCCCACTGCGGCTTTCCCTTGCAACAGGGATTCGCTTTCTGTCCCGGCTGTGGCATGAGTCTACGAACGGCAGAGTGTCCGGCCTGTGGACAAAAGGTGGAGCCGGGCTGGAGAGCGTGTGCGTATTGTGGATCGCCGCTCGGCGAAGCACAGGAACAACCGGCGCATCATTCACGTGTGTAGGGAACGTCTCCCACGTGATTAGAGGTAGTTATGAAACAATCGCTCAAATGGACGGGATTGATCCTGCTCGCAGCGGCGGTTGGGCTGGGTCTGGCTTTCGCGTTTAATGCCATCATTCAGTCACAACGCAGTGCTACACCTATCACGCTTGATCAGGCGGTCGAATCGGCTCGCCAATACCTGGCTGCTTATGGAAATCCAGACCCTTCGCTGCGGCAGGCTCCTTCGGCTGGCTTAGGGCAGGCTCTCTCCATAACCGAAGTCATGGAATTTACGGACAATTTCTATGCCGAGGTCGAGGAGCAAAACACCGGTGTCCACGCCTTCGAGCTGCTCATCGATCGCAACACAGGGGCTGTCTATCCCGAACCTGGTCCGAATATGATGTGGAACACTCGCTACGGGCACATGGGAGGCATGATGGGCGGCTGGAGAGGGCAGCGGGCCGGATCGATGTCTGTGACCCCAGAGCAGGCGCGGGACATCGCCCAAGGATGGCTTGACCAATTCCTGCCAGGCACGTCAACCGCGGAGCAGGCCGACGCTTTCTATGGCTACTATACCATCCACGTCATGAAAGAAGGCCAGATCTATGGCATGCTCAGCGTGAACGGTTATTCCGGCGACGTATGGTACCATACCTGGCATGGAGGCTTTATCGGAATGGATGAATTGGAGGAATAGAATGAATAAGATCAACTGGACTGCAGTTGCCGTTTTCAGCGTTGTCGTGCTGCTCGTCTTCCTGGTGGGCGTAAACCTGCTGGGTGGTTGGGGATATGGCGGTTGGGGAAGGATGGGCGGCTATCGCTCAGGCATGATGGGGCCAGGTATGATGGGTGGATGGGGGTTTGGCCCATTCGGCTGGATCGGCATGATCTTCATGTGGCTGATCCCGGTTGGCCTGATCGTACTGGTGGTGGCAGGGATTATCTGGTTGGTGAGGGCGATGGGTGGCACCGGGGGACCGCCCTCTTCAGCGCGTACCTGTCCCAATTGCGGTCGTCCTGTCCAGGCTGACTGGCGCAACTGCGCGTACTGTGGACAGGCCCTTTCTTAGAAGTCCATCTTTTAACCCGTAAGGCTTGATATTAGATCGTTCGACCGAACTACTACCGCTCGGAGCGGGGCGCTGCTCAGCTTCGCCCAGGCGAGAGGTTACGAAACCGGCTTGACAAACGCGCTCATAGGGGCTAGAATAATATTCGATCTATCGAATATTATTATCCGGCATACAATCCATGAAAAACTACCAATCCCAGACCCAATACTTCAAAGCGCTGATGCACCCCACCCGTCTGGCGATCCTGGAAGCGCTGCGGGATGGCGAGCAGTGCGTCTGCCACATGGAGGCCGCCTTTGGCCTGCGCCAGGCGCACATCTCGCAGCATCTCATGGTGCTGCGCGACGCCGGGCTGGTAGCCGACCGGCGCGACGGCTGGAACATCTTCTACCGGGTGGTCAGGCCGGAAATATTCCCGGTGATCGAGGCGATGAAGGCGTTCAGCGGCGAGCCGGCGGGCAACTCATTCGAGGGGGAGATCAAATCGACCGGGCAGGCCTGCCCCTGCCCTAAGTGCAACCCGGACGACAAGGACGCAGAATATCCATAATTATCTTGGCGTTCTTGGCGTCTCCGCGTGAGATTCCTTGCTTTTTCCATAATGTCAACGATATAACGACTGGTGACTACCCACATCTCACCACCCTTAGAACAAGTGGTGAGATATGGGTAATCACCAGTAATTTTTTCTTGAAGTGGGGATGGTTAGATGCTATACTTGGAGTATATCTGTCGGAATTCCTGTTTAACCGCCTATTGACACTGGGGAAAGGCATGCTGGAAGCGAGATTGCTGGGCCAATTTGAAGTGCTGCATAATGGTAGGCACGTCACCATTCCCACGCGGAAAGCTCAATCACTGTTCGCTTATCTCATACTGAACGCAGGCAAATCCCACCGGCGCGAAAGGCTGGCGGGTTTATTATGGCTCGATTCGAGTGAGGAGAACGCACGCAGCAACCTACGCCACGAATTTTGGCGTCTGCGCAAAGCCATCGAGGCCGAGGGGGAATCCTTTTTCCACGTCAATGAACTGACGATCACTTTTAGCCCACAGGGCGAGTATTCTCTGGATGTGCATGAGCTTGAAAGAGTAACCCTGGAAGGCAGCACAGCCGACGCCTTGATTAGGGCACTTTCGATCTACCGCGGCGAATTGTTGCCGGGGTTCTACGATGAATGGGTTTTTGTGGAACGCGAGCGCCTGAATGCGCTCTTCGAGACCAAACTTTCCCGCCTGATGGAGCTCCTGCAAGCCGAGGGACGTTGGATGGAAGTCCTGGATTGGGGGACGCGCTGGATCGCGTTGGGTGGCTGGCCCGAACCCGCTTACCGGGCTTTGATAGCTGCCTACGCAAATACCGGAAACATATCGAAAGCGGCGGCAACCTACGAGCACTATGCTCAAACCTTGCAGAAAGACCTGGGATTAAAGCCATCCGAGCAAACCCAAGCGCTATACATACGCCTCAAAACTGGCTGGAAGATGGATACACCAAAATCCCCTATAGACAAATCTGCGTCAGCCCCTCCCTTACCTAAGGTGCGCCGCTCCATCTTTCCCAAGCCTCTGACCAGTTTCATCGGGCGGGAAAAGGAAATCCAGCAGGTCAAGGACCTGGTTTCCATTACACGGCTGGTGACCATCATAGGGACGGCTGGCGTTGGTAAGACCCGCCTGGCGATTCAGGTAGCAGAAGCGCTGGCTCCCCAATTCAGGGATGGCGTCCGGTGGGTCGAGTTAGCCTCCCTCTTAGAAATCAACCCATCCAAAAAACAGGACTTCTCGCATAATGGCAGCCCATCTCCAGTTCAGGACTCGCCGATGTCACCTGTGGGCTATGCAGATCTGGTCCCCCAAGCAGTGGCAAAAGTCTTACGGGTTCCAGAGTCGCCGGATCTATCCCTCCTGGAGGGGATTCTCGAACACCTGCATGACAGGCAGCTCCTCTTGATACTGGACAACTGCGAACACCTGATCAAAGCCTGCGCAGCCCTGGCTGAGCGTGTGCTAGTCGATTGTCCGCAGGTCTCCATCCTGGCGACCAGCCGTGAAGCCCTGGGAGTGCCTGGCGAGAGAGCCTGGCTTTTGCCAACCCTCTCTCTTCCCGTTCGAGGACCTTCAATGGATTTCAGCGACATCGTTCAATCCGAAGCTGTCAGACTGTTCATCGAACGCACTGCTAATATTCTCCCCGGCTACAAGCTGGGTGAGATAGAGGCATCCACGATCGCCCAGATCTGCCTGCGGCTGGACGGTATCCCTCTGGCAATCGAGCTGGCTGCGGCGCGCATGAATCTGCTCACGGCCAAAGAGATCGCCACCCACCTGGACCGTCGTTTCAGCTTGCTGATGGGCGGACACCGCACCGCACTGCCACGGCACAAGGCGCTGCGAGCAGCACTTGAATGGAGCCATGAGCTTCTCAGCGAAGCAGAGCGAGTGTTATTCAGACGCCTTTCCATTTTTGCCGGTAGTTTTACCCTGGAAGCAGCTGAGGCCATTTGTGCAGGTGAAGGTATCCATGGCGACGAAGTCCTTTCTTTGCTCGGACGCCTGTTTGATAAGACTTTGTTGAACGTGGAACCCGCTCCCAGAGATGCGGATTTGGCGACGCGCTATCGTTTCCTGGATTCCATCCGCAGTTTTGGTCACTTGAAGCTGGATGAAGCGGGCGAAACTCGATGGATGCGCGACCGGCACGCAGAGTATTATGTGCGCCTGGCGGAAGCTGCCGAGCCCGAATTCTATTTAAACAAACAGGTGGATTGGTATAGGCTTCTCCAGGCAGAAAATGACAACATCCGCGCGGTGTTCGAGTTGAGCGCCGAAAACGACCAGGCAGAAAGTGCACTAAGGCTGACAGGTGCTTTGAGGAGGTATTGGTTTTTTGTCGGCCCTGCCTACGAAGGGCGTGACCTCGCTATCAAAGCCCTAGCATTACCATCGGCGATTCAATATAAAAATGCGCGAGCCAGGGCGCTCAACACTGCTGGCTATCTACAATTTGTCCTGGGCGATACAGCCTCGGCCAGGAAATCACTCCAAGAAGCCCTATCGCTCCTGAGATCATCCGACGATGAAGCCAGCCTGGCCTGGACACTGCAGTTCTTGGGGCTGGCGCTGACTTCTGAAGGGGAATTTAACCTGGCTGATGCAGCCTTAATAGAGGGGTCGGCATTAGCCAGGAAACTCGGTAAGGTGTACATCGATAGCTTATCTTTTTTCCAGGGAGATGTATACCTGCAAATGGGTGATCGCTCCAGAGCCAAAAATATATATGAGGAAAGCGTCAACAAACTACGGACGTTTGGAGACAAAGCCTCTCTGGGCTATCCACTGCGCCGGTTGGGCTACCTGGCGTTAGAACAAAACGACATCCCGAGTGCGTGGAAGTATTTCCAGGAGAGCCTGATGCTCAACCTAGAGGTTGGCGACAAGCTTGGTGTGGCCGCCTGCTTGACCAGCCTTGCAGCGATGGCGATTCATTTGGGCAAACTGATCCTGGCGACCCAACTCTACGGTGTTGTGGAAAGCCGTTTGGAATTGCTTTCTATGAACCTGCTGTATCTAGACCAAGCCATGCTAGGGCGTATCCGCAGCCAATTGTCTCCCCGCCTCGGTCAGGCGACCTTCGAAACTGCATTTACAGAGGGATGGGATATGAACGAAGAGCAGGCGATTGGTCTGGTGGAAAAGATCATTGGAGAAGAGGATAAACATACATTTGTACTTTCAGGCGATTAGTGTTGAAAAGTAAGCTATAACGCCTCTCCCGCCGGTTTAAGACCTGCGGGAGGGTTTATCGTTTTGTCAGATTCTTTAGAAATCACAATTTCCAGGGTCTGGTGCATCGATGCGCACCGCCACACCGGTGGGTAACATAGCAGTCGCATAGAACACTAGATTCCCATTGCCTTCATTGCGTGCATTGTGAGTGTGGTGACTGGTTTCCATGAAAGCGCTTCCTGCCGGGTAGTTAATCGGCGTGCAGGAAGGATCATCGCCACTGTAATAAGTCAACGTACCCTCAGTGACGACGACCCATAACGGCCCCCCATGTTGGTGCCAGCCAACATAACCACCAGGAGCAATGGTAACTTTAATCACGATGATTCGATCAACATCTGTAATGACGTTCTTGAAACCGTTCTTGAACTTTGCCCATATCGTCTCAGAGAGATTACCACTGGCAATGACTTGCGAAGTCACCCCAGATCCAGGTGTTGCTTTGGAAGTATTCACTACAAGGAATGAACTGACTAACACAACCAGGAAAGTAAAGGTTAGGATTGTGATAAATTTTTTATTAAATTGTTTTCTAGGAAACATCTCAATACCTCTTTTGGCAATTAAACTCAAGATAAACTATGGATAAGATTCACAATCTAATCGCTTGGAAAATCTTTAACTTTGTTTAAATTACTCCATATTTCATCACCTTTATCGTATTTTGTTTATTATTCTAAAGATAAAGTATCCCACAGCGTGTGAGCTGGCGTGGATTTTGCATGGTTTTTATTGTGTAATTTTTTGGGCTATGGGTAATCACTACTAGAACGTGAAATTAGAAGCCTTGCTGGAAAAAGTTCTTCGTGCCGGCTGCATGGAGACCTTTTTCGTTTAATGAGCTCAACAAGTGACATTTGTCACGATTGACTCTGCCATATCAGGGGTGTAAAATATATTCGATAAATCGAATATCATGGAAATTCTCGACTTTCTCACCAAACTGCTCCACGGCGGGCTGGGCAACCTGGCGGCCTATTTAGCCGCCCACGTGTTATTGTGCCTGGTG
>Ga0209341_10006784_pt1 | contig 10196 bp, 13 predicted proteins | sample RifCSP13_2_FD_184020 | JGI IMG/M metagenome (GOLD analysis project Ga0209341, IMG submission 184020) | Soil microbial communities from Rifle, Colorado - Rifle CSP2_sed 13_2 (SPAdes) (version 2) | ecosystem: Environmental > Terrestrial > Deep subsurface > Rock core/Sediment | place: Rifle... | reverse complement strand
CCGCGCCACCGCCGTATCCGACCTCCCACTCCGTGAACCAGAAGAACTGAGGGCTGGGTAGACCAGCGTCCGGGAATTGCGGCTGGACGCGCATAGCCATGCTCACCCCATGCCAGACGAACCCCTTGGTCATCTGGGCGGCCGTTGCCAGCGCAGTCCAGGCGCTCCACGTGTCCAACGTAGTCGCGGGGCTGGCGGGGCCACTGAGGTTGTTAATGCCCGTTCCGATGGCATCGTACCGGATGCTCCGGGCGGTGTAGGGGTAGGAGTCCCGTCCGATGTCCGGCCGTCCGCTCAATCCGTCATCACCCAGCCTTCCAACGTGCCCGAAACGGCGCTCGCGTTGGTAGCGACCCAATGGATCGCGTCGCCGGGGTCGAGGATTGCCCCCTCGAAGAAGAGATGACTCATCCCGTCTGACGGGATCGAAGCGTTGAAGCGGCGGTTGGCGTTGGCCCGCGCACCTCCTGATTCGACCTTCCAGAGCTGGACTGGCTCGGCAGCCCCGGTCTGCGTCGTCAGCGAGAGCGCTCGAATGCGAACGCCCCGCGTCCCTGCACCCGAGGGCGCCGTGTAGGCGGCGGCCGCAGCGATGGGGAGGAGCGTACCATCTACGAGGACGCTGGGACTGTGGCTGACAGGATCGGGCATCTCACACCCTCATAGCGTGGGCCCAGGATTTCGTGACCGGGCTCACATAGCGCAGGCCTAACGTTTGCGTCGAGTCGGCACATAGCAGCAGGCCGTTGCCGCCAACAGGGAAGTCGTCCCAAGCCGTCCCGGAGCCTGCTACGAGGTCGCCCTTTGTCGGGTTCCCGGTCGCAGCGTCTGAGTGCGCGGTGCCGCCGTCCAGGAGCGTGTGAGCGGAGACGCCGCCGCCTCCGCCGCCGCCGCCTCCGCCGACCACGCGATTCACCGTCACCTCGCTGGGCGTGTCCCGGCGCTCGATCTCGGCGACGCGCGCACGCTGCTCCCGCAACTCCCGCGTCACAGGGTTCAGGAGGGTATCAGCGAGGAGCTGGCCCTCCCTCATGCATACTCCTGCACGATGCTCACAACGGCGGGCATCCGCCCGCTCTCCTCGTGGGGCTCCATGCCCCGCAAACGGACGGCGGCGTCGAAACCAGTTCCGAGCTGCAAGGATGGCAGCACGACGCGAAAGACGTCGCCAGGCCGGAGGGTGCGCACGTCGGTACTCGCCAGGCTGAGGACTAACTCCAGGTGATCGGCCAGCTCCACCTTCCGCCGCAGGACGGCCTGCGCCTGCGCCTCCAGAGTTGCTCGGTCGACGGCTCGCTGCCGCACGATGACTTCTTGGCGGCGCCCCGCCGCGCCGCGCCGCCCGGTCCGCTTGGTCAGCACCTTGCCCGCAGGGACGCTGCGGACGTCCGCAGCGATTGCGCCGTTGGCCGTCACCTCAACCCCGTCGCGGTCCTCGAACGTGGCGGCGCCGCCTACGACCAGGACGGACTGCATAAGCCCCTCGCGGCTTCTGGTCAGCGTGGCGTCCAGGATTTCTATCCCCTCGCGGAGCACGGTCATCTGTCGGCGGTCCTGGCCCGGCGCCCCCCAGTGTAGGACGAACTCAACGGCTTCCCGTTCGACGGCTTCCAGCCAGTAGTCCGCGCCAGCCGCCATGCCCACGAGCTCGCGCAGGGCGCCCAGCACCTTGTCCGCCTGGAGCGGCTGGGAGAGGGTGGGCCCGGGCTCGATCTGTCCTGGCCGTACCCGTGTCGGCGCCCATGCTTCGGGCGAGGAGAGCAGCCGCCGGACGAGCTCGCCAGCGGCCAACGGCCCCGCGCTCACGCTCTTAGGCGTACGGGTGTCTGCCAGGATAGCCGCCGCCGCGTCCTGTAGCGTGAGGACCAATTCGCCGGCGCCCAGGCGCTCGGTCTCCTCATGCACAAACCCCGCCCAGGGCGGCAGGCCGAGGTCGTTCTCTACGAGCCACGCTGTGCCGGGCGCGGCCATCTCCAACGTCATGTCGCCCGCGGCCACGACGATACGGCCCGTCTGGTTCTCGGAGAGGGCGTAGACACGCTGCTGCGAGACGAGCGGGACGGGGCCGCTCCGCCGCTGGAACGGCGCGTCCATCGTCAACGCGTAGGCGCGGACGTTCTCTAGCATCTCACGCCTGCCACGCCGATCTCCAGGCCAGCGTCACGTCCTCATCGGCGGCGCCGACCGGGGCGTAGGAGATGCTGTTCGCGCCAGGCGCGATGGTCGACCACTGCGCCTTGTCGCCGGGCTGGACGGCCACGGCGACGGCGTCCCCGTACTCGCTGTCGATGACGGTCTTGGCGTCAGCCTCGATATCAAGCTGGAGCGCCCCGGTGTACTTCTGGAGGTGGCGCACCTTGAGCGCTGCCTGGGCGGTCGGTGCCGTCCGCGTGATATCGCTCTCGATGTAGTAGGCGTCCTCGGCCGGTCGGGCGTCCACGATGGGGATGCGCGTCGGGTCGAAGCGCAGGCTCACGTCGCCTACGAGCAGCGTCTCGCCCGTGCCGCTGGGCGCCTCCGGCTGATTGTCCGCCGTGGCGCTGAGGATGGCGAACCACATGTCCTCCGCCGGCACCTCGTCCCACGTGGCGCCGTTGTAGCTGTAGTGGGAGCCCTTCGGGTAGAGCGGCTGGGCGTTGCGAGCCCAGGCCGCGGTGATGGCAGAGGGGGTGAAGACCTTGAGGCTGTATTTGCCGGCGGGCAGGACCGTCCGTGTGGCGAACGTTGGGAACAGGCACCAGTTCTCGAAGGTCGCGGCGGCCAGGTCGCTGTTCGTGATTTCCCAGCCGGTCGGCGTCAGGACTTCCTTGACGGTGGCGATTGCCAGGCCCACGTCGGTGTAGACCTTGAGGCGAATGGTGCCGACGCCGGAGGTCTTGCGCACTCGGATCACCAGGCCGCCGTCCTTGACGCCGAGGTCCGTGTCCTTGTCCAGCGTGAAGGTCTGGGCGTCCACGCCTGCCGCGCTCTCCGTCTGGAGCGCCTCGGCCACGTCGTCCGTCTTCGCGCCCGTGACGACCGCCTGGCGGGCGCGGAGGCTAATCTTGCTGAACACCTTGGTGCTGTTCTCGGCGCGGTCGGCGTAGACGGCCGAGGGCTTGTGGTACGCTCCGGTCTCATGGCCCAGCCGCCGGCTCAGGACCTGCGGGATGCCCAGGAGGTCCACCGCCAGGATCTCGAGGACGAACGGCCAGCCGATGGTGGCGTCGTACTGGAGGGCGGGGTTCGGCCCGTCGTCCACGATGCCACAGGGCGCCTCGAAGGTCAGCGTGTCGAAATTGGGGGCCGCCGCCCCCGGTGGGCTGTCCGCGAAGCGGGCGTTGGCGCCGGACGCGTCCAGCGCGACCAGGACGGCGAACAGGTTGTCGCCGGTCAGCTCGCGTACCCAGCCGCCGGGCCGCTCGTTGCCGTCCGCCCAGAAGGGCGCCGCCATCCAGTGCCAGGTGGCGTTGTCCGACGTGGCTTCGTCGAAGAGCACCGGGTTGGGGTTCGTGGGCCGCGCCGGTGCCTTGCCCCAGCCGTAGGCGACGCGGATATCGAACGGCTTGTGAAAGACGGAGTCTCCCACGCTGTGCCCAGCCGCTGTCGTGTTGTCCACGCCACGCTGGACGGTGAGCCGCCGCAGGGCCGCGTCCTTGGCCGTGACGCGCATCGCCTCGGTGCCCGCGTAGGCGCGGAAGGGTGGCGTTGGGAAGTCGCCCACGCCGTCGCGCAGCGTGAGCGTCGTCTGCGAGGCGTCCATCGCCGCGTCCAGCACGCCTGCGAGCTTCGCCGGGTGCTCCAGCGGTATCCAGACACGCGTGCTCGTTGTCTTGATACCACCAAGCAGCACCGCCTCCGCCGGGACCTGCGCGCCGGAGACGAAGACGGCGATATCCCGCCCGTCGGCCAGCATCTCCGACTTGCGGACGACGGCACCGATGCCGTGAGCACCGGCCGTCGTTCCGCCGACGCCCCGGCCGCCCGTGTCCACGGTGAGAACGTTGCCTGCCTTGCTGCTGTAGCGCACCTGCTCCAGCGAGTTCGCCCCCTCCGGCTCGACGTAGATCAGGCCCGAGTTGGGGAGCCCTGACGCATCGGCCAAGGTGAAGCTGGTCGAGCCCGCTGTCACGGCCACCGAGAGGGTCGTCGTCGTGACGGTGCTGCGGATGATGGCGTCCGTGTTCCAGCCCGAGATCAGCCGCGCCAGGTAGCCCTTGCCCAGCCCGCCCCGGCTCGCCGGGTCGGAGAGCGGCTGCTGGGAGGCGTTCGCAAACATGATGCGGCGGAAGTAGGCCCAGCCGTCGTTCAGCGATTTCTTGGCCTGCGGCTTGATCGTCCAGGCGGGGTAGGTGTCGGCGTCGCCGGCGTTCGTCGGCGCGAAGGTAGCGCCGCTGGCCGTGATGTTGGCGATGGTGATCGGCGTGTCCGGGACGGCCCGCAGGAGGATGGGCCGGGCCGCCCAGAGCGGCGCGATCCAGATCGTCGGCGCCTCGCCGCGCACAAGGCCGAGGGAGGCGCAGGAGACCTGGCGCTGCACGCCGTCGGCGTCAGCCACGACGAACGTCTGCGGCCCCGCGGCGCCGTCGAAGAGGTCCATGAGCGTGCGCAGCTCGCCCTCGGTCGGCTGGCTCAGGTAGATGGTCAGGGGGAAGGGCTTGCCGTCCGGCGGCTGCATGCGTGAGAAGGCGGGGAAGGCGCCGATGCGCTCCGCCCGCACCGCCTCGTAGCGGGGCGCGGAGAGGATGCGGTGCTCCGGGTCGAAGACGACCTTGCGCGCCGCCGTCTGGAGGGCAACGCCGCCGAAGCTCACGGGCGTTCTGCCGTAGACGGTCACAGAAGCGCGGCCTCCTGTGCTACAATGGGCGCTACACTGGGCTCCCCGCCGGAAAGGAGCAATTGATGTACGAGTACACGGCTGTCAGCAAGTGGTGCGGCTTCTGGGGAGGCTGGGGCAGCGAAACCGACGTTGCGCGTGTCCTCACCGATATGGCTGGTCAAGGATGGCGGCTCGTCCAGACGGAGCGGAGCTGGTTTGCCTGGTTCTGGTTCATGCCCAGACCGAAGGTGCTGCTCGTTTTCGAGCGACAGAAAAGCTAGCCTCACGTCAGCAGCGCCCCCAAGTTGCGGAAAAATTCCTCCGCGTCTGGCCCCTGCGCATGAACGTGCAGGGGTCCGAGGACGCTGATGCGTGTGCCAGCGAGAGGAGCCGGCGGCGCGCCCGGGATTAGGCGGCCAACATCTTCGCCGCTCCAGTTCGACCACTCGTAGGGCGAACCGGTCCCGATATAGTTGCCGACGCGCCTCCCGCTAAACCACCGCTGCCCCCATTCATTCAGCATTGCCAGCGGAGCACCCAACAGCCCGACTAGTTGGTCAATGTGGGCGAAGGCGTCAGCTAAGCCTCGCATCATCGATATGCCCGCTTCACGCCCGACCTTGTCGTAGGTTTCCTGCATCGTGGAGCCCATCTTCCAATTCTTGGGATTGAGGAGGTCGATCAGGCTGTCCACGAAGCCCCGCGCTTGTTCCAAAAGCCACCCCGCCATGGATGAGAGCCCCTCCCAGATTTTCCCTGGGATGTCCTTCCCGATCTCCAGGGCTTTCAGTGCAAGGTCGCTGAGCGTGCCCACGATGTCATCCTTGAACTTGATGAACAACAGGAACGCCACGCCAAAGGGGCCGGTCAGTCCTATAATCAGCGCTTCCCGCCAGTGATCCGCGAGGAAGCCGACTATGGCTTCCAGCCCGCCCACGACGACGGCCTTGTACGTTGCGAGATACCAACTTATGGCGTCTTTGGCGAATGCAAACAGACCTAGTACGAAGTTCCACCCAGCTTGCGCGATTGCCTTTATACCACCCCAGATCTGGTCCCAGTTCCCGATGATGGCGAGTAGCGCTGCAAGCCAAGGCGCCAGAATGAGAAGAAGGATTTTAGGCCAGTTGTCAGCGAAGAAGTCCCGCACGGAATTGAAGGCACCGAAAATGAAGTCCCGAACCTGCGTGAAGGCGCCGACCACCACGTCCTTCACCTTGCCGGCAGCGTCCTTCATGAAGTCCCAGCCCTGCTGGAGCCGCGGCCAAATGCTGTCCCAGTTCTGCCAGATCAGGAAGATGGCGGCGGCGATAGCGGCCAGGAGGACCGCGATGCCCGGCGGCGCCAGGAGCGACGTGTTGGTTGCCAGAATGCCCGCCTTCAGGGTGGCGAACATGACCTGCAACCCCTGAATCGCGGCGAAGGTCTGGGTCGTGGCAACGAACACCCCCCAAGCAAGAGCGGCGGCGCCGATGAGTTCCTTGTGATCAATGAGCCAGCCGAGGGTGTCCTGTAGCGCGGGTAAGACCTTCTCCCTCAAGATCCTGGCTGCATCCTCAGCCGGACCCTGAATGTCTTCCCAGAAGTTGCGAAGATCATGAAGGGCCTGGCGGACGGCGGCTCGCAGTGTACTCCAAAAGCCGATCAGGTCTTCGCTGCCTTTGGGCACCCCGAGCCCAAGTGCAAGCATGGTTACGAATCGGTTTAGCAATCCGTCTTCGGCTATAAGGCCTGCCAGGAATCCCGCAATGATGCTCAGGCCGTTGGCCAGTGTCTCCGCGAAGCGCTGCACCCCGGCCATGAATTCCGGCGAGCTGGTCAGGTCCACGAGCTTCTGCATACCCCCCGTGGCCATCTTGAAGAACGGCGCCATGACGGTCCCCGACACCTGTGAGAACGTGTCCTTGATGGTCGACAGCAGCCCGCCGAACGTGTGCGACTGCTTCTCCATCAGCCCGCCGAAGTTCTGCTGCGAGTGAGCCACGAAGGCCGTCAGGAAGCGGTCGGTCGTGACGGCGCCCTTGCGGACCTCCTCCATCGCGTCGGGCACGCTCACGCCGAGCTGCTTCGCTAGCGCGGTCCACGAGAAGGTGCCGGCCTCGGCGAACTGCATCATCTCCTCGGCCATGAGGCGCCCCTTCGCCCGCACCTGGCCGATGCTGCGGATCGTGGCCTCCATGATCTGCGGGTCGCCACCCATGCCCGCCACCGCATCGCCTACGGCGGTGAGCACGGGCCGCACCTGATCAGCCTGGAAGCCGAAGGCAAGGAGCTTCTGGGATGCCCGGATCAGCTCCGGGAACTCGAACGGGGTGGTGGCCGCGAACTTCTGGAGGTCGTCGAGGAAGGTCTTCGCCTTCTCGCCGGAGCCCAGCATCGTCTCGAAGGCAAGCTGCGCCTGTTGCTTGAGGTTGTTGAAGCCGAAGCCCACAACGCCCAGCGCGCCGCCCAGGCCCAAGAGCCCGGCGCCGGCGCCCAGGAGCGCCGTCTTGCCGATGCCGCCCAGCGCGCCGAAGATGCCCTCGCTGCGCCCCTTGAGGCCCGCGACCGTGCGGTTGTACTCGCGGTCGTCGCCGCTGATGCGGACGACGGCCTCGCCCAGCGTCTCGGCCATCAGGTCACGTCACCTCGATGCCCAAAGCCTCCAGCCGCGACCGCTCCTCGCTCGGCATGGGCTGGTACTCCCAGCCCTCCAGCGAGTGGCGCAGACGGTCGATACCGCCCTCGCTGAAGGCGGCGGCGACGCCGACGGCCACAACCAGGGCGAACTCCTTCTGGACGGTGGGGAGGGACTGGACGTAGCGCAGGAAGTCGGCGAAGGGCATCTTGCGGATCGCCTCCGCCGTGAGGCCGGGGAACCAGTGGGCCAGGCTGCCTAGGAGCCGCTCCGTGCCCTCCGCCGCGCTGCCCGGTTCGGCGGGGGGCCGACCCCGTTTCCCGGTGGCGCCCCGGCGATGCCCCGCATGATCTCCACGACGCGGGCGAGCTGCACCGGGGCGAGCTTGCGAAAGGAGCGCACCTTGGCCACCTCCGGGAAGAGCTCGTCCAGGAGGTCGCACGCCTGGAGCACACCCTCGGCGTCGTCGTCATCCTTGCCCGATAGGGTGCGCTGGGCGCGGAGGAGGATGGCGTACTGCTCGGTCGAGAGGGCGGCGAGCTCGAACTCCTGGCCTCCCAGCCGGATGCGCACGGGTTCCGCGATGAGCGCGTCGAGGTCAATGATCCCATTGTCTGGAGCCCCCATGCTATGCTCCCGTCTTCTTGACCTCGAAGCCGAAGATGCCGTAGCCGGAGCCGGCCGCGGCCAAGTCGCTGCGCTGGAGCGCCTTCACCTTGAAGGGGATGCGTTCCTCTTCGGCACGCAGGCGGCGCATGGCGCCGTCGATAGTCAGGCGCACCTCCCAGAGCATGCCGCGCTCGTAGAAACCCTGCTGGTCGTTCCCCTCCCAGGCGAACGCCTTAGTCAGAAACGTGGGCGTGTCCGGGCCGATCTGGATCGTCGTCCTGGCTGGGCTGGCGGCCGTTACCGTCGCCTCGCCCAGGCCGCCGATGTCAGCCTGGCGCCCCATGACGATCTCCACCAGCTCGCCCGAGATCTCCACCAGCACCTTGAGTGGGGTAATCACCACGTCGCCCAGATTCACATCCGCGCCGACGCTGTACTCGTCCACGGTGCGGGCGATGCTGATGCCCTCCCTGAGCGCACCGAGGCGCGTCCATCCCCCTGTCGCCGCGAACGTCGAGCCAGCCGCCGGGATAAGCGCGTCCCGCGCGGTCGTGTTGGCTGGCGTGGTAGCGACGTAGACGTCGACGTCGCCGATCTGGACCTTGGTCTTGTCAAGCGCGACGGTCATGGTGGCTCACCCCTCTCTCTAGGGCTTCTCCTCGGAGGGCGGCGGCGGCTCCGGGTCAGGGCCGGCTACCTCCTCGAAGCGATGGTCCGGGAATGTCAGCAGCTCGTCGGTCTTGCCAGCGGGCACCAGCAGGGCCTCGCCTCCGGCTCGGAAGAGCTGCCCGGCGTCCGTATCGAAGTAGGTTGACGGCCCCAGGTAGCGCAGCCAACGGTCGCGCTTGGTCATGCCAGCACCGCCGCCGTCTCTTCATGGATTTGCAGGGTCAGCAGCACCCGTTGCACCGGCTGGTGCGTGTCCGGGTCCCAGTCCGGCAGGATGCGGGCTCCGCTGACGGCCATGATGCGCGGCTGGGCCAGCGCGATTGCCGTGTCCTGCCAGAGCATGAACTGGGCCACGACGGCGGCGAGCTGTCGCAGCGTCTGGGAGATGTCGGGCCGGTCGATACCTTCGGGCTCGCCGTAGACGCTGACCTGCACCACATCCTCGCGCCAGGGCCTTGGCTCCGGGCGGGACTCAGCCAGCACCTCCTCGCAGACGATGGAGGGCCAATCCGCGAGGTCCGCCGGGAACTTGGGCTGGTAGATACGGCCGCCGGTGAACGTGTTCAGCGTCGCGTTCGTGATCAGCCGCTGGCGGATCGCGGCCAGGGTCTCGTTGCCAGCCATCAGGCAGTCCTCATGATGCTCGGGATGCGGGGGCCGACCTGCCGCAGCGCGGGCAGAAGATAGGGCCGGGCCGCCATGCGGCGGGTGCCGAGCTCGACGTGCAGGGCGTAGCCGACCTTGTTCACGCCGCCGAACTTCACGAGCACATAGGTCGTGTCGCCCTGGCGGAAGGCGCCCGCGTGCGGCTCCTTGCGGCCGGAGCGGCGGAGGTTGCCCGTAAGCACCGGGGCGAGCTGCTTCGCCAGCGCTTCCACGGCGAGGCCCGCATTGCTCAGGCCACGCTCCGTCTTCGCGCGGAAGCGCTCCCGCACCCGGTCGTCGAACCAGCGGACGGCCACTACATGTCCCCCAGGGCCACGATCTTGAGGTTGGTCACGGCGCTGTAATCGATGGTCACCTTGCCAGCGTCGGCGCCGGTCTGGAGGTTCCACTCCTCCTGTTTGAACGGCCCCACAAGCCTGCGCTCGTTCGCCGGGCAGACGATGGCGGTGTTGCCGGTGAGCCCGTGCGAGCACGCCACCGGGCGGTTGAACGTGACCGTCTTGGAGGCCGCGTCGTCGTTGATGATGAGGATGCGCTCCTTGCCGCTGTTGAGCCACTGGTTCCCGGCGGCGGCGCAGGCCGTGAAGGGTGCGTTGACGGTCGCGCTGGGCCGGACGATGGTCAGATCGGTGTACGCCATAGCCTACGCTGCCCTCCTCTCCACTACGGCCTCCTTATGGTGCGCGGCCCCCGCCGCATCCTCCACCAGGATCACGTCATAGGTCAGGCCGCCGGAGACGATCACGTCTCCCTCCAGCACATCCGTCCCGATGGGGAGCATGCAGAGCTGCTCCCGGACGACGACGCGCTGGCGCTCGGTCAGTGGCTCGCGGCCCC
>Ga0209341_10006782_pt1 | contig 10198 bp, 8 predicted proteins | sample RifCSP13_2_FD_184020 | JGI IMG/M metagenome (GOLD analysis project Ga0209341, IMG submission 184020) | Soil microbial communities from Rifle, Colorado - Rifle CSP2_sed 13_2 (SPAdes) (version 2) | ecosystem: Environmental > Terrestrial > Deep subsurface > Rock core/Sediment | place: Rifle... | reverse complement strand
CCTTTTACAAGAGCGGTTAAGCCAGATCATTGCGCTGACTGAACCAGGAGGGCGATTGCCATCGGAGCCGACGCTGGCTAAGGATTTGGGTGTATCTCGCGCCACCCTGCGCGAAGCGATGCGGACATTTGAAACCCAAGGACTGATACGGCGCAAGCAAGGCTCTGGCACCTATGTCACCCACCCATCCCAGGTTTTTGAAAGCGGCCTGGAGATGCTGGAAAGCATCGAAACACTCGCGGCGAGGTTAGGCTTGGAAGTCCGGATGGTAGAGATGCGCGTTGAAGAGCGCCCGGCCTCGCCTGATGAAGCCCGAGCATTGATGCTGAATGAAAACGCCAGCGTGATCCACGTGTCTCGAGTCATATTTGCCGAAAAACGACCGGTAGCGTATCTGATTGACATTGTCCCAAATAATTTGCTTAACTCGGACGAGCTCGACAAAGATTTCAGTGGCTCGATTCTGGATTTATTCCTGGAGCGGGGCTCCCCAGATCTGGTTTCATCTCGCTGCGAGATCACCGCCGATTCCGCGCCGGTTGAAGTCGCCAAATCCCTGGGTATCCAACGCGGGGATGTACTGTTGAAATTCGTATCCTATTTGTACTCGGCAGATGGGCAGGTGGTGGATTATTCATTCAGTTATTTCCTGCCCGGCTATTTCCGTTTTCATGTGATGAGAAGAGTGAGCTAAGTTGTGTAAATAAGACCGTTTCCAGGTGAGTACCTGGCAATTGGTTAATCTAAAAATTCAAAATTGTTCTGGAGGACAAAATGCGTTCGTTTTCAGGTCGTGACATACTTTCATTAAAGGAGTTCGAGCGGAATGAGTTTTTCCATGTCTTCGAGGTGGCGAAGGAGCTTGAACCGATTGCGCGCAGCCGGCGCAACAGCGATATGTTGAGAGAAAAGACACTGGTCAGCGCCTTCTACCAGCCGTCTACCCGCACCAGGCTGGCCCATGAAGCGGCAATGCACCGGCTGGGTGGGCACGTGACGGGTTTTGCCGATCCGAAGATGACCCGCGCCGGCGACTTCTACCAGGAGTCGATCAAAGACACCGTCAAAATGCTGGAGTTCTACGGTGACGTGATTGTCATGCGCCATTTTCAACAAGGGGCGCCCCAGGAGGCGGCGAAATGGGCCAGCATCCCGATCATCAACGGCGGGGACGGGTGGGGGGAACACCCAACCCAGATATTGACGGACCTGTACACCGTGGTGCGTGAAAAAGGCCGCATTGACGGGCTGAAATGGCTGGCAGTAGGCGATATGCGCATGCGCACCATGCATTCACTAGGCTATGCATTGACTCAATTCGATTGCCCGATCACCTTCGTAGCGCCGCCGGACATGTCGCTCACCGAGGAATTTAAGGCCGAACTGAGGCAGTACAGCCTCAATTTCAAAGAGGCCGAACACGTTGGGCAGGTAATCGCCGAGGCGGACGTCATCCTGGTCGAACCCGTGGTCCAGCCAGACTATACCAAGCCTCGCGATGAAAGAGGCGAACAGGTAGGCCTGACCCCGGAAAACTATAAAATCAGCCGCCAGCTCCTGGAAACCAAAGCCAAGCCGGATGCCATCCTGCTGCACTCGCTGCCGCGCATGGATGAAATCCCAACCGACGTGGATATCACACGCTGGTCACGTTACTGGCAGGAAGCCTTCAACGGCGTAGTGATGCGCATGGCTCTGATTGCGCTTATCCTGGGCGCGATGGAGTGAAAAATACCCGGTTAGGCCGAGCGGCCAGCCGAATCGCACCACCTCATCGGCCTTACTGAGAGGAGAATATTCATATGCAGACCGATATACGCAATCGGGATTTGATCAGCGATCTTGACTTCAGCAAGGAAGAGGTCGAGACCATTCTGGATGTGGCTTTTGATCTTAAGCGAAAACGCGCCTTGGGAGAGGCGCATCCATATTTGCGCGATAAAACGCTGGCGATGCTGTTCTTCTTCTCCAGCACCAGGACGCGCGGTTCCTTCGAGGCGGGGATGGCTCAACTGGGTGGTCACGCAGCATTTATCGAGAGCAAGACCACCCAGATTGCCCATGGCGATACCCCAAAGGAGATCGGGGAAATTTTTGGACGCTACTTCGATAGCATTGCCATCCGGCACGTGGATTGGGGGGTTGGCAATGGATATTTAAACGCCGTAGCAGAGCATTCACGCGTCCCGGTTTTAAACATGCAGTGCGATATTTATCACCCGTTCCAGATCCTGGCTGACCTGATGACGATCGTCGAAAAGAAAGGCCGCGACCTGCGCCGGAAAAAGATGGTGGTTTCCTGGGCGTATGCCGCTTCATACCAGAAACCCATGTCGGTGCCCCAATCTCTTGTCCTGCAGATGCCGCGCTTCGGGCTGGATGTCGTCCTGGCACATCCCGGCGAATTCAAGCTGAGGCCTGAGATCATGGACCATGCCCGCGAGCAAGCCAGGAAATTCGGCACCGGGTTCGAGGTGGTAGATGATATGGAGGATGCGTTTAGGGATGCGGATATCATCTACGCCAAGTCCTGGGGGGCGATGGTCCACACCCCAGACCCGGAAGAGGGAGCCAAAATCATCCAGAAATACTCTCACTGGATCACGGATGAACGCAAGATGGCGCTGGCGAAACCCGACGCCATCTACATGCACCCCCTGCCGGCGGATCGAAATATCGAGGTTACCGATGGCGTAATCGACAGCGCACAGTCGGTTGTTTACGATGAGGCCGAAAACCGGATGCATGCCCAAAAAGCCGTGATGGCATTAACGATGAGGTAGCCATGGTGGAAAAAAAAGTCGCAGTAGTTGCCATTGGCGGCAACTCCTTGATCAAAGATAAAACCCATCAGACGGTTGAAGACCAGTACCTGGCAGCCAAGGAGACAACTTACCATATTGCGGATATGATCGAAGCCGGCTGGGATGTCGCCATCGGTCATGGCAACGGTCCCCAGGTCGGCTTCATATTGCGGCGCTCCGAGATCGCTCACAAGGTAGAGGGAATGCACGAAATCCCGCTGGATGTGTGCGGCGCGGATAGCCAGGGAGCAATTGGGTATGCCTTGCAGCAGACGCTGCAGAATGAGCTGTTCAAGCGCGGCATCCAAAAGCCGGTTGCCACTGTGATCACCCAGGTGCTGGTCGATAAAAACGACCCCGCCTTTGCCAACCCATCCAAGCCGATTGGGGGTTTCATGGACGAAAAAGAAGCCAAGGGCCGGCAAGCAGAGATGGGCTGGAGTGTGGTGGAGGACGCCGGTCGGGGCTGGCGGCGGGTGGTGGCTTCGCCGCTGCCGAAAGAGGTGGTAGAGCTGGAATCGGTCAGAGCACTGATCAACAACGGTGTGGTGGTAATCACTGTTGGCGGCGGTGGCATCCCGGTCATCGATGTGGGTGAGGGCGAGTACCGCGGGGTTGCAGCCGTGATCGACAAAGATTACGCCAGCAGCCTGCTAGCCCGGTTGATCCAGGCGGACCTGTTCCTGATCTCCACCGCGGTTGAAAAAGTTGCCCTGAACTTTGGCAAGCCAGACCAGCGGTGGATCGATCGCATGACGCTCGCGGAGGCGAGGAAGTACCTGCAGGAGGGCACACACTTTGCCAAAGGCTCTATGGGGCCCAAGATAAAGGCGATTATCTGGTTCCTGGAAGCGGGCGGTAAGCGGGCGCTGATCACCAACCCAGAAAATATAGGTCGGGCACTGCGCGGCGAAACCGGCACGTGGATTGTGCCGTAACAATTTTCAAAAAATGGAGGACGGATTTTACACCGCATAAATTAAAAGCAGTGTAAAATCCTTCAAAACCTCGAACATGTCAGGATGAATGGCACTGGCGTAATTTTTTAGAGGAGAAATTCCGCATGCACGTTGAACTAGACGATATTCATAAATCGTTCGGTCCAGTTAAGGCAAACGCTGGAATAAGCTTGAAGTTTGAGAGCGGTAAGATTTATGGATTGCTGGGAGAGAACGGCGCCGGGAAAAGCACCCTGATGAAAATACTCTCCGGGTACCAGCCGCCCGACCGGGGCCAGATCATCCTTGATTCAAAACCCGTTAAATTCGCATCCCCTGCAAATGCGCTGGTGCAGGGAGTCGGCATGGTTTATCAGGACCCACTCGACTTACCTCCTTTTCGAGTCATAGATAATTACTTGCTGGCAAAAGACAAAAAACTGATCCTGGATTACCGAGCAGTAATAAAAGAGATGAAAACTCTGCTCGGTAGATACAACTTCGATGTTGACCCCGATTACCTGATCGAGAGCTTATCCTTAGGTCAGCGCCAGCAACTGGAACTGGTCAGGCTGCTCGCCGGGGGAGCAGAAACGTTAATTCTGGATGAACCCACGACGGGTATCAGCGCCGAACAAAAAGATGTCTTGTTCGAGTCAATCCGCAAACTGGCTTACGATGAAGGTAAAACAATCATCCTGGTCTCCCACAAACTCGACGAGGTCCAGGAGCTATGCGAATATGCGTTTGTCCTACGGCGCGGAAAGCTGGCAGGTGAGATAGATGTTCCTTGCCGAACGGAAGACCTGGTGGAGATGATGTTCGGCCAGATTCCCATTCGAGAGGTCAGAACAGAACAGGCACTCGGCGAACCGGTGTTGGAGCTAAGAGATCTTTCCATCGAGACACACAGTCTCACGGTGCAAAATATCAATTTGCAGGTGAAGGCCGGAGAGATATTTGGGCTGGCGGGTCTTGAGGGAAGTGGGCAAAAGCTGCTGCTGCAGGCCTGCGCCGGCCTGATTCGTCCGAACCAGGGACGGATATCCCTTCAGGGTATAGATATCACTCACTGGTCGTTTCACCGCCGCCAAGGTGCTGGAATTGCGTATCTGGCTGCAGGCAGATTGGAGGAGGGATTAGTCGCGGGTTTATCGATAACCGAACACATTGTCCTGGCGCAGCCGAAGCACGATTTTATGGTGGATTGGAGCGCTGCGCGAGAACTCACCGGGGAACGGATAAAGACGTATCAAATTGTTGGACGACCGGATTCGACAGCCGATGAGCTATCCGGTGGAAACCAACAACGCTTATTGTTTTCGTTGTTAAATTCCCCACTAAAGCTGTTATTGCTCGAACATCCTACCCGCGGGCTGGATATCCGCTCTACGGATTGGATTTGGAATCTGCTCAATCAGCGTCGCCAGGATGGGACCGCGATCCTGTTTATGTCCGCAGACCTGGATGAGGTGATCGAACGCAGTGACCGCATCGCAGTACTCTCGGCAGGCGTAATGTCCCGGGTTGTCAATGCCAGGGAGACAACAGTGGATGAGCTCGGTCGCTTAATCGGAGGCCAGGTATGAAGATCAAGCAACACATCAGGTGGATCTGGCCGGTAATACCTATATTAGGTGCTTTGCTATTCACCACGGTACTCCTCGTGCTTTTTGGCGCTAACCCTGGAGAAGCTGTTCAGTCCTTATGGCGAGGCGCATTTGGGGATCAATCGAAGACGCTCAGCGTATTGGCTTTTTGGGTCCCGCTCTTTCTCGCTTCTTCTGGCTTGCTGGTCACTTTTACTGTTGGTTTGTGGAATATTGGCGTGGAAGGACAGATTATCATCGGGGCGATCGCGGCAAGCTGGGTAGCTTTGAAATTTCCTGGGCCAACCAGCCTGCTAATCCCGCTGGAAATCCTGGCCTCCATGACAGCAGCTGCACTGTGGGGAGGGCTGATTGCGCTCTTAAAGACACGCGGGGGAGTCCACGAGATATTCGGGGGGTTGGCTTTGAATAACCTGGCGATCATCCTTACAAATTATCTGATATCCGGTCCCTGGCAACCCCCAGAAGGCGGCACATTCAGGGGCACACAACCTTTTCAAATCGCGGCTTTGCTGCCAAGGTATGCAGATTCGCGTTTCAGCCCGATTTCATTGATCTTTGCGCTGATTGCATTCGGGCTGGTGGTGCTGGCTTTGAGAGGCACGTTTTGGGGCTTGAAGCTGAAAGCCCTGGGAAAAAACCCGCGCTCTGCCTTCCTGTTGGGCGTATCCAGCGAGCGGGAGGCAATCTTAGCCATGATGTTCTGTGGCGCCCTGGCTGGATTGGGAGGAGCGGTACGCGTTTTGAGCTGGTTTGATAGCCTCCGGCAGAGTATCTCGGGTGGGATTGGATTCCTGGCTCTACTGGTGGTCATGCTTGCCTCTAACCGAATGTTCTGGGTGCCGTTCATCGCGTTTTTCTTTTCTGCGGTGTTGAATGGAAGTATTTCTTTGCAGTTACGGACCCAGCTCCACTCGTCTTTGGGAGGCATTTTGACCGGCGTTCTGGTGTTATTTATGCTCTTATTCGGCAATCCGGGTGTATTAGGGATAGGTAAGCGATCGAAGCAGGAGGAGACGGATGAACGATGAGCTAATCAGGACGCTGGCATCTATACTGGTGCAATCCTCTCCGCTGATGATTGCTGTTTGTGGTGAAACTATCACCGAGCGCTCGGGGGTCATCAATCTATCGGTAGATGGGACGATCTTACTGGCAGCTATGACGGGCTTTGTCCTCGGTTTGAAGACAGACAGCCTGTTGATAGGATTTTTAGCTGCGGCGATTGTTGGCGCGCTCATGGCATTCCTGGTTGCATTTGGCAGTTTTCGATTGAGGCAGAATCAGGTTGCCATCGGTTTTGTCCTCACCCTGCTAGGCGACGATCTGAGCGCATTTTTGGGACAGAACTACACTCGCATCCCTGGACCGGTTGTAGAACATTTACCCATACCTTATCTAAAAGATATTCCCGTGATTGGGCGAATATTTTTCGACCAGGATCTGGTTGTATATTTCGCGATCATACTCGCAGTATTCACCTGGTGGTTCTTGAATCGCACCCAGCCCGGCTTGCATCTGCGCAGCGTTGGAGAGCGTCCTGAGGCATCGTTTGCCCGCGGGATAAACGTAAATCGCCTGCGCTATTTATACTCAGTCCTTGGCGGCGCACTGATCGGCATTGCAGGTGCAGCGTACTCGCTGGATATCAAAGTGGGCTGGTCGGATGGGCACACGCGCGGGCTTGGCTGGATTGCCCTGGCAATCGTGATCTTCGGTGGGTGGTCCCCTCTGCGCGGCGCTTTTGGCGCAATATTGTTTGGCGCAACGAAGACGCTCGCGACCGTCTTGCAAAGAACTTTCCCTGAGGTTTCCGTGGTGGCTTTCAATACTATCCCCTGGTTATTAATGATCTTTGTCTTATTGACAGTCGGAAGTGAATTTACCGCACGATTGATCTTATACATGCCAAAACCGCTGCGTGGACCACTCAGCAGAGCGTTGCGAGTGTCGCCGCCGATGGCGCTTGGCAAAACTTTTGGAAATGATTGATGATGCAGATTTCGTTCTTGAGGAAGATTAATTTCGAAAGGATTATCGATGCCTTCCTGCCCTTGCTGGCGATGATGGCTGCGCTGGGGGTGGGCGCGGTGATGCTGCTCTTGATGGGCTCCAACCCCCTGCAAGCATACGCAGCAATGATTGAGGGCGCATTCGCCAGCACCAATTCACTGGCAGATACCATCGTGCGGGCCACACCACTATTGATGGTGGGATTAGGGATTTGTATTTCTTTTCGCGGAGGCGTGCTCAATATCGGCGGCGAAGGTCAGCTCGTGGTAGGCGCCATCAGCGCTACAGTTGTCGGCCTGTCTCTACCCGAAGCGCCGGCGGTAATGGTGATCTTTCTCGCAATGCTAGCGGGTTTCCTTGCCGGGGCGGTCTGGGGAGGAATTCCTGGAGCGCTCAAGGCATATTTTAACGTCAACGAGATACTCAGCACGATCATGATGAATGCTATTGCGGTGCAGTTCATGAATTATCTGCTGCGCGACCCGCTTTTGGACCCGGATCAATTCAATGCCGCCTCTAAAATTCCCCAGACGGCGCGGTTAGCTGCTGCGTTTGATCTTCCTCGTTTAGTTCCTACGCGCCTGCATTTAGGCGCAGGCATTGCTGTGCTTCTGGCAATTATCGTCTATTTGTTTTTGTGGCGCACCTCGATAGGATACCGTATCAGAGCAGTTGGCCTGAATCCGGACGCATCCAGGTATGCCGGGATCGATGTGAAGCGCTATATGGTCCTTTCACTGCTGCTCAGCGGCGCATTTGCAGGTTTGGGAGGCGCAGTTCAGGTTTTGGGCGTGCATCACCGCATGTTCACGGATGGTTCTGCGATGGGCTTCACCGGGAGCGCGGGTTTTAATGGGATTGTGGCGGCATTATTTGGCAAGCTGCACCCGATCGGCACAATCCCGGCTTCATTTTTGTTTGGCGCATTGCTGGTCGGGGCGAATAAGCTGCAGAGGGCGATGCAGGTTCCTTCCGCGTTTGTCATCGCGCTGAATGGGCTCGTGGTGGTATTCGTGGTCAGCAGTGAAATTTGGAGCCGGCGGCGTTCCCGGCAGCGAGTGATAGCAGGCGAGTCCCATGCAGGAGAAATGGAAGATAAACTCGTGAAAATACCCGAGGAAGTACATCTATGATCAGCGAGTTGTTGTCGCTCAACGTCGTGATCGGGATAGCAACTTCGGGCATACGCCTGGCGACTCCATACCTGTATGCCGCCATCGGTGAAACCTTTGGGCAAAGAAGCGGCGTGTTGAACCTCGGCGTGGATGGCATGATGTTGCTTGGGGCTTATGCGGGATTTTATGTCACCCGAACCACGGGGAATTTATGGTTGGGTTTGCTCGCGGCGATGATCGTTGGCGCGGGGATGGGTCTGGCAATGGCTTTCATCAGTGTGAACCTCCAGGCAGAGCAAGGGATCAGCGGCATAGGCATCTACCTGTTTGGGTTAGGCATGAGCGACCTGCTGTTTCAAAAAACGCTTGGAACGATTGAGACAGTTAAAGGTTTTCGACCGCTTTCAATCCCCTATTTGAGTGATATTCCAATCCTGGGGAAGATATTCTTCAGCCACAATATCCTGGTCTATGGGGCGTTTGCCCTGGTGCCGATTGCCTGGTTTGTGTTGAATAAAACTACGTTAGGGTTGAAAATTCGCGCGGTAGGCGAGAATCCCCAAGCCGCCGATAGTTTAGGCGTCAGCGTCAGGGGGGTGAGGTATTTCACCTTGATCGTGGGCGGCACGCTGGCGGGCGTCGCCGGGGCGTCGCTCTCCATTGCATTGTTGAACGTATTTCAGGTAAACTTGACCAACGGACAAGGGTTTATCGCGGTGGCATTGGTCTATTTTGGCAGTTGGCGTCCTGCGGGCATCTTATTTGGCTCATTGATTTTCAGCCTGGTCAATTCCTTGCAGGTTTGGGTTCAGGTGAAAGAGATACCCATACCCTCGGACATCGCAGTCATGCTGCCGTATGTTCTAACAATTCTTGTTCTGGTAGTTACGGTTCAGCGAACACGCCCACCAGCGGCATTAACCAAACCCTTTGAACGAGGTGATTAATCGGTAAGGAGGTGAATCAGGAAGATAAGAATTTGAAAATCGACAAAGTATCTACCCGTAGATTACTTATCTTATGACAGGAGGCGAAGAATGCTTAAGAAGAATAAATGGATCGGAGCACTGATCCTGCTCGCAATGATCGTCAGCGCTTGCAGACCCGCAGCTACACCAGAGCCCACGGCTGCACCAACCGAAGAAGTAGTCGTGCCGACAGGGCCATTTCGAGTGGCAGTCGTGATGCCAAGCGCGACGAATGACCTGGCCTTCAGCCAGAGCATGTTCGATGCGTTGACGGCCATTCAGAACGAGATGGGCGCGGAAAACTTCGAGTTTGCTCATTCCGATAATATGTTTGTCGTCGACGACGCGGCGGCAGCAATTCGGGACTACGCAAGCCAGGGTTACAACCTGGTAATCGCCCATGGCTCTCAATATGGCAGCTCGCTGCAGGAAATTGCACCCGATTTTCCAGACACAGCTTTTGCCTGGGGCACAACAGTAGACACATTTGTGGATGCGGGAATCAACAATGTGTTTGCCTATGAAGCTCGCTCCGAACAAGGCGGCTATGTCAATGGAGTTATCGCGGCAATGCTTTCAAAGAGCGGCGTCCTTGGTGTTGTCGGTCCAATTGAGACCGGGTATGCCAAGCTGTACATCGACGGCTTTAAGGCTGGCGCGCTGGCAACCAATCCAGACATCCAGGTGAACGTAAACTACATTGGCTCTTTCAGCGATGTAGCCCTTGCATCCGAGGCGGCCCAGACGCAC
>Ga0209341_10006779_pt1 | contig 10202 bp, 6 predicted proteins | sample RifCSP13_2_FD_184020 | JGI IMG/M metagenome (GOLD analysis project Ga0209341, IMG submission 184020) | Soil microbial communities from Rifle, Colorado - Rifle CSP2_sed 13_2 (SPAdes) (version 2) | ecosystem: Environmental > Terrestrial > Deep subsurface > Rock core/Sediment | place: Rifle... | reverse complement strand
CAGTAGTTTTGCACATTTAACAAATCTATAGCCAAAGGCCATGTTTCACCTGGTAAATTGGGTGTGCGACCACTCAAACCAGGAGGAAAACATGGCCCACCCCATTATCATCCAGGAAAGCTCGCTGCGCAACTACCTGAGCGCCTTTCGAGACGTTTTCCGGCCAGCCCAGTGGACGTACTTTGAAACCGTACTGATGGGCTTGATCCATTGTCAGTCTTCTCGAACGCTTTCTGGAATGTTGCGTACGGTGGCCGTCCTGGTGACGGTGTGGGATTTGAGCCGTTTCCTGGTCAGTCCACGCTGGTCTCCGGTCAGATTGGCAGAAGTGCGCTACCGGTTCTTCTCCGCTGAAGTTCAGCCGCTGGTCGCTGCCGCTCATGAGGCCCAACGCTTGAACCGGCCGAGACATCGAGGCCGTTGCAAGGCAACCGTGGTGACAGGTTACCTGATCCTGGATGACTCGACGCATGTGAAGCGCTACTCCAAGCAGATGAGTGGGCTAGGCTGGCATTACTCCAGCACAGACAAACGCACGCTGCCCGGTCATAGCCTGTTCGAGGGCCTCTATGTGGTGGAAGGTCGCCAGTTTCCCTTGCAGCCGCAGATGTACGTCCAGAAATCGGTCTGTGAACGGGAGCGACGGCCTTTCCAGAGCAAGGTGGATCTGGCGCTCTCGACCATCGAGCACTTCGAGCCATTGCCAGAGACCCACACGCATGTGCTCATCGACAGTTGGTATGTCAACAAGCGCATGTGGAAAGCCGTCAAGCGCCGCAAGTGGGATCTGACGGGTGGGCTAAAGGCCAATCATAAGCTGCGTACCCGCGATGCGGAAGGCCAGCTGATCTGGATGCGCCTGGACGACTTTGCCGATGAACTGCCTGCGGATCAGTTTCAGCCAGTCCAATGGCCCAGTCAAGCAGGCGAAGACATTGTGTATGTCCACCTGATCCGCACGCGGGTCAAGAAACTGGGGGCTTGCCAGGTGCTGATCGTCAAGCCCACCGCAGAGGCAAGCGGTGACCAGGCCCGCTTCTACCTCACCACCCGCCTGGCAGACATGCTGGAGCAGGTGGTGCAGACCGTGGCTTTACGCTGGAGTGTGGAAACGCTGTTTGCTGATTTTAAGGAACTGATGGGCAGCGATCAGTATCAACTGCATTCTGCCGAGGCGATTCTACGTTTTTGGGCGTTGGGGCTCTGCCTGTATCAATACCTGGACAGCTTGCACCATCGGCTGGAAAGGTTGAGCCAGCGCCATCTTACGATGGGCGAGACCCTGGCCTGGTTGCGACAGCGGCACGATGATCTGCGGGTCACCTGGATTTGCACCCTGGCCCTCAAAGGTGTTCAGCCTCTTCGGATCCTGGGTGTGCTAACCCCAGCCCTGCCGCCTTTGGCTCTAGCGAATTGTTAAATCTGCAAAACTACTGTAACAAATAATTCAAAGGAGGATCAATGAAAACCAACAATCTATCTACCCCCGTCCGTATCCTGCTAGGGCTAACCCTCTCGGCCTTAGGCGGGCTGGCTTTTGTGCTGGCGTTCCCGCCCTATGAAATCTGGCCGTTGGCGTTTTTGGGTTTTGTCCCGGTGCTCATCGCGCAGTACCGCATCCTGCCGCCCAAACTCTCGTCGCTGGCCTCGTCGGTGGGGATTTATGTCTGGCTGCAAGGCTATCTCGGGCCAGTCTTTGCCCCGATTGGCACGTTCATGCGCTGGCTGCCGATCATCGCCGCGGGGCTGAGCCTGCTAACAGATGCCGGGCAGCGTTCGTTCAATAATAAAACCGGCTATCGCTGGTTCATTCTCAGCGGCATCGCCAACTGGGCGGGCGTTGAAATGATCCGGCTTTTCATCCCCGTCGCCGGGACGTGGGCCTTCATCGCCTACCCGCTCTACAGGCAGGTCTGGCTGATCCAGCCGGTCAGCATTTTTGGCATCATCGGAATGGGCATGCTGGTGATGCTCGTCAACTACCTGCTTGCGCTTATCTTGATGGATTGGCTGGATTCACGCTGGAGGCTGGCCGAGGATATCGTCAGGGTGGATTCCCGCCTGTTGCGTGGTTGGAAGCTGGCGGGGAGTCTGGTCGCCGTTTTGTGGGTGGCTGCCAGCCTTGTGCTGTTAAATCTGCCCCTGGGCACGGAAACCGTCGATGTGGCCGCCATCCAGCCGACAGTTTCAACGGCTGCCAACGCCATGAAGGACAACGATGAATTGGTGCAGCAAACCCTGGAACGCATGAAGACCCAGATCCGCGAGGCGGGCGCGCAGTTTGTGGTGTGGCCCGAAGGCGCGTTCTTGTGGGACCCGCAGGTGGATGACAAACTCGACCTGCGCGGGCTGACCGCCGAAACAGGCGCATACCTGGCGACCGGCTATGGGGTGTTCACGGAGAAAGGTCTTCGTAATGAGGCGACCGTACTCAGCCCGGAGGGCGAGTTTCTGGGCGTGTTTGGCAAGGATCATCCGGTGGTGTTTGCCGGGGAAACCAGCCTGAGCCGGGGCACATACCCGGTGTATGACACGCCGCTTGGAAAAATCGGCACGATTATCTGCTACGACCTGGATTACACCGATACCGCGCGTAAAGTGACTCGCCAAGGCGCACAGTTGATCGGCGTGCCATCGAACGATTGGAGCAGTATCGCCGATAAGCACTACACTCACGTGGTATTCCGCGCCGTTGAGAACCGGGTGGCGATGGTCAAGGCCGATGGCAGCTTTGACTCAGCGATTATCGACCCCTACGGGCGGATCCTGGCGCTGGCGGTTAATCCACAAGGCGGCGAAGCCACGCTGGTGGCTGATGTGCCGCTCGGCAGCGGAAAAGGCACGCTCACCAGCCTGCTGGGCGACTGGACGGGCTGGATGGCGCTGGCGGGGATGATTTTCTTTGGCGTGGCGGGGAAGCGGCTGGAAAGGATGACCACAAACGTACCGCCGAGGAAGTGAAGCGCGGGAATGCTGGCAACGATCAAATGGTGGCTGGCGCCAACAATTATTACCAGGAGAAAATCATGAAAATCGTATATCACAAACCCCTTTCAGTCTTGATGTTGCTGGCCATGCTTTTGATGGCAGTGGTCAGACCGGCATTGGCTGCGAGTCTGCCCTCGGCGGTATTTGAGCAGACCAAGCCGCAGCCCTCCGGTCCCAATAACTCAGCCGAATTCGAAGCCTTCCTTGACGCATACCTGGCCGAACAAATGGAAACCCACCACATCCCCGGTGTGGTATTCACGATGGTCAAGGACGGTGAACCCTTCTTCTCCAAAGGCTACGGCTATGCCGACCTGGAAAAACAGACTCCCTTTGACCCGGATCATACCATGCTGACCACAGCCTCGCTTGGAAAGGCTTTCACGGCTGTGGGCGTTCTGCAACTCAACGAACGCGGCGTCATTGATTTGAATGAAGATGTCCGCCCCTACTTCAAAGATTTCAAACTCAAAACCAGTTTCGACAAACCCCTGACCTTCGCTAACCTGCTGACCCACACCGACGGCTTTGAACACCGTCTGGTTGGTGCTCTTGCTCTAACCGAAGATGACTTGCTCCCCTTGGGTGAGCTGCTGAAAACTTACAAACCCACCCAGCTCTATTCCCCCGGTCAATACCTGACCTATGGCGACTACGCCGCCAACCTTTCCGGCTACCTGACCCAGGAAATCAGCGGCGTACCTTTTGAACAGGTTATGGCTGATAACATCTTCACCCCTCTGGGGATGGCAGACAGTACTTTTGACCAGCATTTGTCCGAAGAGAGGCGCGCCAGGCTGGCCCCTGGATATGAGTTTCAAGACGGTAAATACGAGCCTGTGCCTTTTTTCTATATCCGATTTGGTCCGCAGGGTGGTTTGCGAACCACTGCCGCCGATATGAACCGCTTCATGCTTGCCCTGCTGGGCGGCGAAGAATATCAGGGAGCACGCATCCTGGATGAATCCAGCACCCAACTCTTGTTCACCAGGCAGTTCGCTCCCCATCCCAAAACAAGCGGGATCACCTATGGATTGTTCGAACACCTGGAGAACGGACAGCAACTTTTCCTGCGGGATGGCGACGGTGTTGGCACTCGCAGCCGCATGGTGTTATTCCCCGAACAGGATTTGGGATTCTTCATTAGTTACAACTCTGGCGACAGCAACCTGCGCCTGGACATCGTCAGCGCCTTTCTCGATCGTTACTACCCGCAGGCTGGTTCCAACGTCCACGCGCCGCAGGCTGGCTATCAGGACCGCGCCCCTCAGTTTGCAGGCACCTACCGCCCCCTTCAGGCGGATGCGACTTCCTTTACCAAATCCATGTATTTCTTCTCTCAACTCGTCGAAGTGACTGCCACGGACGAGGGTTACCTGTCCATTACAACGGCGGGAATGGGCGACGAGCATAGCAGTGTCATGGGCGGCTTTGAGGGAACCAGTCTGTGGATCGAGGTGGAACCGCTGTACTTCGAGCGAGTGGACGGCAAGGGACAACTGGCATTTGTCGAGGATGAATCAGGGAATATCATCCAGATGATTTCCGGGCAGGGCTATCACAGCACCTTTGCAAAATTGCCCTGGTACGAAACCCAAACCTTTCAGATGATCCTCATTGAACTGGTGGCTATCCTGCTGATCTCGATGCTTCTCTCCACCTGTCTCTTCTGGCCCCTCGGCGCGATCATCCGCAAATTGCGCAAACAACCCACCCGGAAAGTTTCATGGGGCGCGGTTATTGCTCGTTTGTGGGCCACACTGGTCGGCGGCATGTTGGCATTGTTCCTGTTCCGGGCTATCGGTGTGCTTTATTCAGTTGGTTCCATCGCTGGAATGCCCAACTTTGTGTGGGGCATCAATAACGATATCGTTGAATCCCTGAACAGTCTCTACCTGCCTGCCATGCTGGCATTGGCTTTGCCGATCTTCACAGTCCTGGCATGGGTCAAAGGTTGGTGGAAAATCTCCATGCGCGCGCTTTACACGCTCGTCACCCTGGCTGTCTTTGCAGGACTCTGGTGGGCGTACTACTGGAACCTGCTCGGATTTCGGATGTAATACTTTTCGATCTCAGGGGTTTCTATTACCAAGAAGCCCCTGAAATTGGAGTATGGAGTGGTACTGAATCTTCTGGAGTAATATACACAAATGAAAAGGTATTTTAAACTCACTGGCATCACATTGCTTGGGATCATCGCTCTTGTTTTACTCTATGCCTATATCGTCTACCCGGCAGAATATGTCAACCGTGTGTTGCGCTGGGGTGATTCGGATGTCTATGACTACCAGAAGTTTCCCGAACGCTCGCTTGAGACTTCCGGCTCACCCTTGAAATTCTCACTCAATCTGGATGAAGAACACGTTCGGACTCAGTTTGAGCTTGTTTCCAGTAAAGACGATTTCGACTCTTTCCTGGAGAAGAACCGTACCCAGGCGTTTATCGTGATCCGGGATGACGCCATCCTTTACGAAAAATATTTCAATGGCGCCAGCCGCGACACGATCGTCACTTCATTCTCGATAGCCAAATCATTCACCTCCGCTCTGATCGGGATCGCCATCTCCGAAGGTTATATCCGAAGTGTGAATGATCCTATAACCGATTACCTGCCCGAACTGACCAAACGAGATCCAGCCTTTGCGAACATCACCATCCGTAACCTGTTGATGATGTCATCGGGGATCAAATACGCCGAATTTACCCTTGTCAACGGTTTTGACAATGCCAAAACCTACTACTATCCCGACCTACGCCGGTTGGCGCTGGAAGATACCCATATCATTGCCTCGCCGGGTGAGTACTTCCGATACAACAACTATCATCCCCTGTTGTTGGGAATGATCCTTGAGCGTGCCATAGGCTCATCTGTAGCAAATTATTTGCAGGAGAAAATCTGGAAGCCCATCGGGATGGAATATTCCGGCTCGTGGAGTTTGGATGAAGCCGGGTTTGAAAAAATGGAAAGCGGCATCAACGCCCGGGCAATAGATTTCGCCAAATTCGGACGTTTGTTCCTGCATAACGGTAACTGGGATGGGGTTCAGGTTGTTCCGGCAGAGTGGGTGGCCGAGTCCACACAAGCGGATCCATCTGTTGATTATGGCAATTATTACTACGATGACTTCATCTTTGCCAATGGCCAAGGCTACTACAAATACATGTGGTGGGGCATCCAACGCGACGCTCGGAACTACGACTTTATGGCACTGGGCAACCACGGCCAGATTATTTATATCTCACCCCAAAAGAACCTGATCATCCTGCGCTTCGGCGAATCCTACGGAGAATTTGGCGGTGCTCAAGGCTGGGTAGATATGTTTTATGGGTTTGCAAGCAATTATGATGCCCAACGGCTCAACCTACTACTATTTCAGCGATAACGAGGAATATTCTTGGTATAACGCAGTTAAAGTACGCCCTGGTGGCCGGGACGAATACCGCCGCTGGCTGCCTATCGCGGCCGCGGCGCGCTTAGTCTGGCCGGTTACCTGGCTCAGGAAATCAGCGGCATCCCTTGCGAACAGTACATGGCTGAAAATATCCTCACTCCTCTGGGGATGGCCGACAGCACCTACGACCAGTGTTTAGCAGATGCAGTTCGCGCTGGGCGATCTAACTTTTAAGGTTGATATGTCTCGCTGTAAATACTCCTCGGCGCTGGTCAAGGCACCTGCGGAACAAGTTTCACACGACATCTGGAACAAGATTTCGATTCACCCGACGATGCTTTTCCGCCTCGACCAGGCGGTATTCCGGTACTTTTGCCTGGTTGCAAACTAAATAATTACTGGTGCAAAAGTGCTACCTGCGCCATCCCGATGGAAGGACGCGGCCGAGGACGGCGGCTTGAGTGAGTTTCGCACCACGATCTACACAGGTCAATACATCCAAACGGCGTTATTATACGAATATACATTTATAGGTCCTTCTTTGAGGAATTATGGGCGATTTATTCAAGTATCCCGGATTCTTGGGTACGGAAGCTCCCTTCATATCTGATATTTCGCTGATCCTGATGTTTTTGACGGCGGCGCTGTTCACACTTGGGTGGCGGCTGGCCGTCCGCCGACGCTATACAGCCCATCGCCGGGTGCAAACCTGGGCGGTATTGTTGAACACGGTTGTCGTCTTGATTGTGATGGTCAGCTCCTATGTGATTTTCATCCTGCCTGGTATCCCCGGCAAGCTGGGCGAGGGTTCATACGGGATCACGACTTTTCATGCTCTCGTTGGATCAGTTAGCTTGATTTTGGGGGTCTACGTTGTCTTAGTGGGAAATGGCCTCTTACCCAAAAACATGCGCTTCACAAATTACAAGCTCGTCATGCGGACATCTTATGCGCTCTATATGTTGGCTACTTTCCTGGGGGTGGTGGTCTATATCGTCGTATTCGTGTATGGTATTTAGCGACCTTGGTCAGGATAAGCAGGCAAAGGAACTTCTGCGGTGATCATCCAAACCGTTTTCCTGGTTTTTTCAATTGCGCTCACCCTGCTTTTCTTCCTGTACGGATTCAATCACTATTACCTGCTCAGTGCAGCCCGCCGGTATAAAACCCCGGGACTGCCGCCAGACTCGATGGCTGGTAAACCTCGGGTAGCCATCCACGTGCCGGTTTACAATGAGAAGTATGTCATTCACAGGCTGGTTTCTGCCTGCGCCAGGATGGCCGAGAACTATGGGATCGATCGGGTGAAGATCGTGATCATTGACGACTCAGACGATGAGACGGTCGAAGTGATCGACCAAGAGGTCGCAGACTATCAGGCGAGGCATTTGGAGATCGAAGTCCTGCGCCGCTTTAGCCGGCAAGGGTATAAGGCCGGCGCTTTGCAGGCGGCGCTTGATCGAACGGAGGAGGAGTTTATCGCCGTCTTCGATGCGGACTTTACCCCGCCGCCAGATTTTCTCGTGCGCAGTGTTCCTTTTTTTATCCAGAATGAACGGTTGGGCATCATTCAGAGCCGGTGGACTCACATCAACCGCAACTATAATGTATTGACTGGGGCGATTGCCATTGGGATCGATGTCCACTTCCTGATCGAGCAGGCCGGGAGATATGCCGCGGGATGTTTGCAGAATTTCAATGGCAGCGGCGGAATCCTCAGGACGAAGGCTCTTCTGCAGGCGGGTGGATGGCAAGCGGATACCCTGGCCGAAGACCTGGATGCCAGCTACCGCGTCCAGATAGAGGGCTACCGGGTCCTGTATCTGAGAGACCTCTACTGCCCGGGGGAGGTGCCCCCGACCGTTCCCAGCTATAAGAAACAGCAAGGCCGCTGGGCTTGCGGTTCCCTGCGCACAGCGAAGAAGCTGCTCCCCATTCTCCTGTCCAACCGGGACTTCGGGTTCAAGCAGCGTCTGGAGGCGTTCATTCATTTGACCGCTTATTTAGTCCACCCCCTGATGTTTACCTCCTTTGTGCTGGCCTGCCTGGCGACTCTGCTGAGGGTGGATGTTTTCCACATCGACCGCATTCTTACCAACCTGCGAAGCAGCGTACACAGCGGGGCGATCGGCACGGCGGTCTCCCTCTCGCCGCGTTACTTGTTCTGGGGCCTGGCAGGTTTGTTAATCGTGCTGTGCACCATTGCAGCCTGGATCCCTCCACTTAGGGTTCTAAAATCGCAGCCTCTTCCCTTGTGGCGAAAATTATCCAGTTTCGGGATCCTGTTCTTCCTGGGGTGCGGAATCAGCCTGAGCAACACTATCGAAGCTGGAAAAGCCTTGCTGACGAAGAGAAGTTGGGCTTTCAAGCGGACTCCCAAGTACGCTGTCCAGTATAAAAAAGAGCAATGGCGCGATAAACGCTACCAGGTGTCGTTGGATTTTGTGTGTATGCTAGAGTTGGTTTCCGTGTGCCTGGGCGGGATTTCAATCGGCTATTCCATTTTGAATTCGAATTTTGGAGTCCTGTTGATCCTGATCCCCTTTACGGCTGCCTATGCCTTCGTGTTTTCGCTGACCATGCTGCAGAGCCGGCCAGAGCAAGGGGCATAGGATGCGTGGCTCCATCTCAATCGGGCGAGTCAACGGGGTCTGGAAGCAACGCTTTACCCGGGACCAGTCTATCCTGCTGCTGAGTGTGCTTCTCCAACTTGCCCTGGGGATTCTCTTCGGGCACTCCTACGACATGCGCATCTTTATGGCCACTGGATACCTGGTTGGCAGCGGGCAAAACCCGTACGTCGCTCAGGATCTCACGGCGGTATTCCAAAATAACTCGTTTCAGGGAATGACCAGCGTGGGTTATCCGCCTCCCTGGCCGCTTGCGCTGGGATTCTTATACCGGATCGTGTATGCACTGCTGCCCAACCTGATGGTTTACAACCTGGCCATCAAGCTGCCGGTGATCGCGGCCAATATCGGTCTGGCTTACCTGGTGGCTGATATCCTTAAAAATTTAAGGACGGACGCTGCGGTAATTCGAAAAGCCTGGATCTTTATGTTGCTGTGTCCGTCTGTCCTTTATTTCGGTCCCGCCTGGGGCCAGTTCGATTCAATTGTCGCCTGGCTGTCGCTTTTATGTCTGGTCAGCCTGGATCGGGGTAGGCCCCTAAGTTCAGCGATCTTGCTTGCCTTAGCGATCGCCTTTAAGCCGATCGCCCTGCCGTTATTTCCCGTGGCCATCCTCTATCTGCTCGGTAAATCGTTTCGCCAGGCGTTTCGCTATGCGCTCTGGTTTTCTGCCAGCCTGATCCTGTTCTGCACGCTCCCATTCCTTATGTGGGGGTGGGACTTAAGCCCAATCCTGCGAGGGTGGAACGCACATTTCACCGTTGCCGGAGGGATGTCGTTGATGACGTTCTTCGAGCTGCTTAAGGCTACTTATCTACTTCCAGGAGGCTGGTGGCTTTTGGGACTGGCCTGGATGCCGGCGATGGGGATCGCCATTTACACGCTGAGGCGCGGCATATTTGGATTCACGGACCTGATGCGGAAAAGCCTGGGGATGATCCTGGTTTTTTATCTCACGCGCAGCTGGTTGTCAGAACCGAACGTCATCTTGATCCTGCCCCTGGCGCTGATCTTAACTGCGAGCGGAGAGCTCAACAGCCTGGCTTTTAATGCAATCTGGATTCTCCCTCTAGTAATCACCATTTTTAATGTCTCGCCGCCCCAGCTGCTCGCACTGAATTTCCCGCAAGCCATGGAGAGGATGTTGAATCTGCTGGAAGAAATGCGCACGCTCAGGTTAGTTGCGCGGATC
>Ga0209341_10006774_pt1 | contig 10206 bp, 13 predicted proteins | sample RifCSP13_2_FD_184020 | JGI IMG/M metagenome (GOLD analysis project Ga0209341, IMG submission 184020) | Soil microbial communities from Rifle, Colorado - Rifle CSP2_sed 13_2 (SPAdes) (version 2) | ecosystem: Environmental > Terrestrial > Deep subsurface > Rock core/Sediment | place: Rifle... | reverse complement strand
GGGATTGTATTAGGAACTTCCTTCAAACTCATTAGCTCCGTTTAATTTTTTCAAGCAGGATTAAACGGGCTTTTTTTATATCCGCTTGTCCCAGGCATGATTCTTGCTACAATCCAGCAACTTTTATAAATATCTTGCATATTAGACCTTCTTACGGTACGATGTTAAGCAATGGGTGCATCAATAAATCCGGCTCACGCAGTTTCACCTGAAAAAACCACCCAGGGTACGTTTTATTACATCCAGGTCGCCTTAGGTGTAGCGGTCATGCTGGCAACTATATTTACCGCCTGGACGGATCCGAGCCTGTTGCCCGGAAATTTTGGTGAAAAACTTCCTGAAGCGCTGATCATTCAGACCGTAATAGCTCCAAACATAGAAACAACTCCTACGCCGCGCTTGAATCCCTTAATTGCGCTGGTTGCAGGTCATTCAGGTAACGACTCTGGCGCAGTCTGCCCGGATGGACTGACAGAAAGAAGTATCAATGAGACTGTTGCCGCTTATGTCCGTCAATACCTTGTGGACAAAGGATTAGAAGTCGAGGTGCTGCAAGAATTCGACCCAAAACTGGTCGGCTATAAAGCCACCGCGTTGGTGTCTATCCACGCGGACTCCTGTTATTATATTAACGATCAGGCGACCGGCTTCAAGGTCTCCAGCGCGCTGGCGAACCCAAACCCCGAACGGGCAGCGCGGCTGACCGCTTGTTTGCGAAATCGCTATGGGAAAGCGACCGGCTTGCCGCTGCATAACAGCATTACTAACGACATGACCAGCTACCATGCCTTTTCCGAAATTGATGCGGATACAACTGCTGCAATTATCGAAGTCGGCTTTATGAACCTGGACCGCCAGTTGCTTACCCAGAATCCTGAGCGAATCGCCAGTGGGATCGTAGATGGCATTTTGTGTTACATCAACAACGAGGATCTCTCCGCCACGCCATGACCAATCCGCGGGCAGAATACCAGCGAATCCTTTCATGTGCGCAACTTTACTTACACCAGGGGAATAACCAGGAAGCCCGCCGGTGGGCTCAAAAAGCGGTTGCAACTGCGCCAGACAGGGAAGAAGGCTGGCTGATCCTTGCCGCCCTCTCTAATCCCAGGGCAAGCATCGCCTATCTCGAGCGTGTGTTGAGGGCAAATCCAAAAAATCAACGCGCCCGGCGAGGCATGCACTGGGCAGCCAAGCGGTTGAGAGCAGAGACGCCTTCTTTCAACCCGAGCACCAGCTGGAGGAAAAATCTAATCATCGAGCCGGTCACCGCTGAATCCTTGGTGATCCGGCGCCAAATCGCCCTGCCATGGATCATCGCCGCTTTATTGATCGTCACTGCCTTGCTCATCTGGTCTGCACGACCCACATTGGCGCTAAATTTCCAAAACAGCAGCCCTCTGATCATTGCCAGAGGGTTGGTCTTTAAAGAAACCCGCACCCCCACACCCACCGCTACTTCTACGCCAACGGCAACCTACACCCCCAGCCCTACCTTTACCCCCAGCCCAACATTTACGATTACGCCTTCGCCCACTCCTACTGAAACGCCGCCGCCGACCGAAACACCGAAACCCAAAAAGCAAAAGGCTGGTTACAATTACCCTGGGCGGCCTCGCGGCGTGGGCGCCGATGAGCCATGGGTAGACGTCGACCTGAGCCAACAGCGCGTGTATGTTTATCTCGGCGACGAGCTTAAGCAGACCTTTGTGGTATCGACTGGGACCTGGCGCTATCCCACCATCACCGGAACCTTTAAAATATATGTGAAGTACCGTGCGGCTGATATGTCCGGGCCGGGCTACTATCTGCCTCGCGTCCCCTACGTGATGTATTTCTACAAAGGTTACGGCCTGCACGGGACGTACTGGCACAATAATTTCGGTACTCCGATGAGCCATGGTTGTGTAAACCTGAAGATAGATGACGCCGGATGGTTGTTTAAATTTGCCTCTGTGGGAACGGCGGTCAACGTCCACCAATAAGCTGTGATGGTAAGTCCCAAATCGTACCTCAGCCGCAGAGATTTCTTGAAATTTAGCGCTGCTGGTCTGGCAGGCATTTTTGTGCCCGCCAACCTGGTCTGGGACCAGCAAAGTCCTGAAACGCAAGGGCGGATCATCGATGATGGCGTCCCGGTTTTTTCGCGCCCCTCGCAAAATGCGGAAAAGATCGGCGCATACTGGAAGGACATGGTCATTCCAATCCAGGAGGTAACCCTTGGCGGAGATCCCCTGGATCACAACCGGGTCTGGTACCGGATCGATGACAACAGCTACATTCATTCCGGTCAGGTTCAACCTGTGCACACTTCGCTGAATCCCGTCATCAGCGAAATACCCCCCGCCGGTCTGCTTGCTGAGGTAACTGTGCCCTTCACCGATGCCCATTGGGGGCCCGGTAAAAATTTCACAATAGCCTATCGCTTCTATTATGAGACCACGCATTGGGTGACAAGGTTAGTGTTTTCGCAATCGAATTCGCCCTGGTATAAGCTATACGATGACAAGTGGAAGTATTTTTATTACGCGCCTGCCACGCATTTACGCATACTTCCTGTTGAGGAACTGGCTCCGATCTCGCCACACGTTCCAGCCGAAAGAAAACAGATCGAAGTCCGCACAGAGGAGCAGGTCGTGATCGCCTATGAATGGGATCGCCCGGTATTCATGACCCGAGCCTCCACGGGGGCCAGGTTCAGTAACGGGGATTTCCGCACACCCCCCGGCCGGCACATTACCGCTCACAAACGCCCATTTCGCCACATGGCAGCCGGAAATCTCGCCTATAACGGTTACGACCTGCCCGGAGTTCCCTGGGTGAGTTATATCACCGAAAACGGAATATCCTTTCACGGCACTTACTGGCATAACAATTTTGGACGCCCCCGCAGCCATGGTTGCATCAATCTTACCTCCAAGGCAGCAAAATGGATCTTTCGCTGGACTTTGCCTTACGTCCCCCCCGAAGCGCAGTACGTCTATGAGGAATTCGGCACTGCCGTGGACGTAATATAATTGACCGTATGCCTCATAAAGCTCTGTTTGAAGGGCTGGTAATCGACGAACATGGAAATTCCGTCGAAGTCGCCTACGTGGGTGAAGAAACCTGTTACGTGGTCGAAGATGTTGGTTTCCGTAGGCACATCCCCTCAGAACAGGTGGATCGCCAGGTATTAGATGCCATGAAACAGTTTGTCGAGGGGCATGAGGATATCATCAGCGAACAAACGGCCAAAATGCTCGGTCAGGAAGATATCTTCTCAATAGCCATGATCGCCAATCAGCTCAAACAGATCGACCAGCAATTCGACAAACTTCTCGAACTTGGCATCCCTGCTGAAACCCGGGCGTACCTGGGCATGATGGGATTCAAGGTACGCATCAATGTGCACGGTGAGGTCCTCGATGTTGAGCAACCGGGGATGACCGATCCAGGCGATTTAGAATGATTGATTTTTGGTAGAATTTACAATGATGGCACCCGACCATATTATCGATGTTTCCGAAGCTGATTTTGAATATCAGGTCATTGCGTATTCCCAAAAAGCGCCCGTAGTTGTGGATTTTTGGGCGGAATGGTGCATACCCTGCCGCACCCTGGGGCCATTACTCGAGCTCCTCGCCAGAGAAGCTCAAGGCGCTTTTCGCCTGGCAAAGATGAATGTGGACCAAAACCAGAACCTGGCAATGCGTTATAACATTCGCAGCATCCCCGCGGTGAAGGCTTTTCGTGATGGCCATGTCGTCTCGGAATTTGTCGGGCTGCAACCTGAGCCCCGCGTGCGTGAATTTATCCGCGCCATCGCCCCCAGCCAAAGCGACCTCGACCTGGAAAAAGCGTTGAGCCTTTATCGTTTGGAAAAGTACGCTGAAGCCGAAGAATCATTTCGCCGTGTTCTACGAGACAAACCCACCAGCCCGGTTGCCCAATTGGGGCTGGTAAAATCCCTCCTGATGCAAGGCCAGCCCGCAGAAGCAGCCCTCATCCTGCATGGCTTTCCAGCCAGTCAGGAATACAGTATAGCAGTTGGGCTGCTGCCGGTAGCAGATGCCATGCTGCACCTCGGTGCTGGAAACAATTTCGATGAAAACCCCCTGGAGGCGGCTTATGCCCGCGCCATAAAACTCGCTAGGCGCGGCAACCTGCCCGCGGCCCTGGATGGATTACTGGATATCTTGCGCGAGGATAAACGTTACCGTGGTGTTGAGGTCAGGCAAGTTTTCCTGGGGTTACTGGAATTGCTTGGCGAAGAAAGCCCTATTACCCGCCAGTACCGCCAGGAATTGGCCTCCGTACTGTTCTAAAAACCGCTTTATTTAGTTCCAGACCATCCCTTTCACGGCTGCCCCATCAGTACCAGGTCGCCCCAGGTCCTTGGGTCGGTCAGGGCGCGGTTGGCAGCGCTCGAGATCATCGTTTGCTGCACGTTCTGGTCGGTGCGATCATTATCTGAAACCGAGAAGGCAAAGCCATAATGCTTCCCGATATCCGGCGTGACCCCAAATACGTCCCAGGGAATCCTCACCTCGATCCGATATCCATTGTCTGTGCTGGTGACCCCGACTTTCACTATCACCAGTGATCCCTCTTTGCTCCTCGGATACCACAGGTAAGCTTCGGTATTCACCCCTGGATCGGGATTGCCGGGTGAGATGCCCAATTGGTAATCATCAGAGCTCAGACTATCCTGGTGATAATCCTGAGAGACCCGCGTATCGATCAAGACTTCAAGGCTATCGCCTTTGAACAGATCCTCCTCGCTGGTCTCTTGGATATAAACGTCATCTACAACTCGCGCCGCGATATAGAAATTGTTGTCATCCCATCCAAACATCACCCTGGCTGACAGGTCTTCCGCGCCATCCCACCTATTCGCGCCAAACACAACGCTGGAGATCGTATATCTATCCAGGTCCCAATCATCGAACACGCCATCAATCGACGGCTCGTCTTGCAGATAATAGGCGCTAATGCCGGGTCCGGGTCTTCTATCTGGGCCAACTAAAGATACGGGTGTGTTCGTCGGCGCGGTCGTCGCTGTAGGTGGAATTGGCGTATTCGTCGCTGGTGGAGGAAGTGTTGCCGAGGGTTGGATTAGTGTAAACGTCGGGATGGGGGTGTCTGTCGACACAATGGCCTGAGGGGCAGTTGCAGAAGGAATCATCTGGGTCGGGGCGGAGATTGTGGCAAGAACGTCGAATATCGCTGTCAAAGTCAAATTTGGAGTTGGGCTCAAGAACGGTGTTGGGGCTGAAATTCCAGGCAAGTTACAGGCGATTGAAATCGACAGAATAATGATCGCGGGTAAGCTGAGCAAGGTTTTTTTATTACGCATCTTAGCTTCTCCTCATGACGCTGATCTCGGAGTGAAATCAAACACATTGTAGAATATATCATAAGACGAACCAATGTATTGGTTTGTTCCGAATCGAACGAATTGATATTTAGTGCACTTGACACTCGCTGCACATACACGTATAATCTCATAGCCTGCCCAATGGGCAGGCATTCGTGTGAGTACCACACGACCAGAGAATCTCTAAGGGTGTTTTTCACACAAAGGAAGTACCCATGCCACCTCAACCGAAAAGAAAAATCTCCAAGGGACGTCGCGATCGACGCAGAGCCCACGACGCGCTGGAAGCGCGCAATCTGGTGCAATGCTCAAATTGCGGCGAATTGCGCCTGCCGCACACCGTCTGCCCCAACTGTGGGCACTATAAGGGCCGCGAAGTAATCAGCACCGAAGAGAAGTAGAATACATTCCGCATAGATGGCTGATGCTTGCAGGGGTTCGAATTGGGTGGCAGAAACTCCAACCAATTCGAACCCCTTTTCCAATACGGGTGCCTCATGGATGATCAATCTGAGAAAATAGCTTTCGTTTTTCCAGGTCAAGGTTCTCAGTTCGTGGGCATGGGTAAAGAGCTAGCCGAAGCCTTCGCAATTGCGAAAGAAACTTTTCAGGCAGCCGATGAGCAATTAGGTTTTTCCCTTTCGTCGTTAGCGTGGAACGGCCCCGAGGATCATCTTGATGACACAATCAACACGCAGCCTGCCTTGCTCATCCATTCTCTGGCTACCTTAAAAGTTCTCCAGACGAATTTCCCCGATATCCAACCCAGCTATGTAGCCGGGCATTCGATGGGCCAACTCAGTGCCCTTTTCGCTGCTGCGGCGCTCGATCAGGCCAGCGTGCTGGACCTGACCTTGACCCGCGGCAGATTGATGAAACAGGCCGGCAGCTCAAACCCAGGCGGGATGGCAGCAATCCTGGGATTGGATATACCTACCCTCGAGCAGCTCTGCGCAGAAGCGAGCCGCCCAACGGAGATCGTGCAGGTGGCGAACGACAATTGTCCGGGTCAGGTTGTCATTTCAGGCGCCAGCCCCGCCCTGGAGCGAGCGATGCAATTGGCTAAAGAGGCAAATGCTCGCCGGGTTGTCGCCTTAGCCGTGAGCATTGCAGCCCACTCGCCGCTCATGCAGCCAGCCCAGGCAGAATTCAATCAGGCGCTCGAAGCAGCCTCGATAAAAGACCCGGCAATTGCCGTGATAGGCAATGTGTCTGCCTCCCCATTGAGAAGCGCCTCCCAGCTCCAGGCCGATTTGCAGGCTCAGTTGACTTCCAGAGTTAGATGGACTGAATCGATTGAGCTCATTGTAGAGAATGGGGTAACCACCTTCTTTGAGATTGGCAGTGGATCTGTATTGAGTGGTCTGATCAAAAGAATCTCGCGCCAGGTCCGTTGTATAAATCTGGGCAGCCCACAGGATTATGAGAATTTAAGAACCGGATGATATGCCCCGCGGTATAATACTTCGAGCCAGTGCATGTATCGACCTCACCCTTTTTATTATTCAGGAGATCGCATGCCAGAAACAGCCAGTCAATCATTACAGGGGCGGACCGCCATCGTAACTGGGGCGTCGCGTGGGATCGGTCGCGCTGTTGCGCTCGAACTCGCCAGGCGAGGGGCGGTAGTCAGCGTCAATTACCTCACTTCCAAACAAGCCGCCGAAGAAGTGGTTGACCAAATCGACTCAGAGGGTGGCCGCGCCCAGGTTTTTATGGCGGATGTTTCGAATTTTACCCAGGCCCAGGAATTGGTCAAAGCGACGATCGAGACTTTCGGAGGCCTGGATATTTTGGTCAATAATGCCGGTATCACTCGCGATATGCTGATAATGATGATGTCCGAAGACGACTGGGATATCGTTCAAAACACCAATCTCAAAAGCACATTTAATTGCTCCAAAGCCGCGGTCCGGCACATGATGCGCAAGCGTTACGGCCGGATCATCAATATCACCTCGGTTGCCGGACAAATCGGCAACCCCGGACAGACGAATTATTCGGCCTCAAAAGCCGGGCAGATCGGTTTCACCAAAGCCCTGGCGCGTGAGGTCGCTCCACGCAATATCACGGTAAATGCGATTGCCGCCGGTTACATCGATACCGAAATATGGGCTTCGGTACCCGAAGAAGCCCGCCAGGCAGCTTTATCCGTCATCCCCTTAGGCAGAAAAGGCCAACCAGATGAGGTCGCATATGCGGTCGCATTTTTAGCCTCAGAACGGGCCGCGTATATTACCGGTCAGATCCTGGGTGTTGACGGCGGTATGGCCATGATGTGAGAGAGGCAGTATGTCAGAAGGAAAAACGACCATTGCGCCTGATGTTTTGATGTCCATCGCTCGACTGACCACCTTACAAGTGGATGGTGTGAGTCGGTTGTGTCTGGAACCAGCCGGAGTCAACCGTTTGTTTCGGCGTGGTTTTCGGGACGGAATAAGAATTGAAGTCGAAGATGATACTGTTTATGTGGATGTGAATGTGAGCTTGAAAAACGATGTAAATATTCGCGAGGTCAGCCGCAACATCCAGGGGCAAATTGCCCGAGCGCTCTCAGAAATGGTTGGTATGCAGGTCGGGCAGGTGAACATCTATATTGAAGATATCGATTATTCAGGTGAGCCAGAGGCCTAGTTACTCATGAAACCGCGCACCAAGGCGCGCAGTGTAGCTTTACAAGCTTTATATGAGATTGATGTTGTCGGTCACCCACCGGGCATAGTCTGGCAAGAGCGTGTACAGGAATCGGACCTGGACAATAATCTCGCCGAGTTTTCCCGCCAGATCGTGGAGGGAGTCTGGCCGTTAACCTCTGCCTTAGATCAGTTCATCGCTCAACACGCCCCAGAATGGCCGTTGGACCAGGTAGCTATCATCGACCGCAATATCTTACGTATCGCCTTATGGGAAATCGCCGTTTATGGGGATACCCCGATCAAAGTAGCCATCAATGAGGCTGTTGAGCTGGCGAAAATATTCGGCTCCGATAGCACGCCCCGTTTCGTCAACGGCGTATTGGGGAGTCTGGCAAACCGGTATAATGAAATTCAACAATCATTTAAACGAATCCTGGATAAAAAAGCGCCGGGATAAGTTTCACTCTTAAAGAGCACCTGTTACGATGGATATATTTGGCATTGGCCCACTGGAAATTCTCCTGATCCTGGTGATCGCCCTGATCGTGATGGGTCCCAGGGATATGGCCAAAGCTGGCCGGACAATCGGGCGACTCTTGCGCCGGATTGTCACCTCCCAGACCTGGACGACCATCCAGGATGCCTCACGTGAAATCCGTTACCTGCCCAACAAGCTGATGCGTGAAGCCGGCCTGGAGGAGCTGCAAAAACAACTGCCCGATACCCAAACAATCGGTAAAAGCCTGGGCTACGCAGAGGCGCATAAAGAAGCGCAGAAAATTACCAGCCAATTGTCTGCCTGGACGACGCCGCCCAGGCAGAATCCAGAAACCAATACCGCTGAATCAGCGGAAGAACAACCTGCAACCGCTTCGCCAAAAACTGAAGAGACCAGTGAACTGGTCGAACATCCTGAATCATTATCCGAGCAAAGTTGAGTAATGCGTACAGCCTTACGCGCCTTCTGGCGATTGATAACCTCCCCCTTCCAATTTCTGTACTGGCTGATCCGCAAGACAATTTCCTGGCTCAACGAACTATTTAATAACATCCGCGAGTTTTTCGCCGAAGAACCCGAGGATGAACCGCTCCCCGAAACTTTTGCGAAAACACTTCAGAATCCTTCAGGGTTGCTTGAGCACCTGGACGCCCTGAGAAAACACCTGCTGCGAGGTGTTTTTGCCTTAATTCTGGCCACTGCCCTTTCTTTTACATTTGTACGTCAGATCATGGAATATCTGGCCAGTCCGTTGGCTGAGGGATTGCAGGGCTTGCGTGCAATTGAGGTCACCGAAAATATCGGCACGGTGATGCGCGTCTCGCTTTTGTCTGGTTTTGCCCTGGCATTTCCGTATATTGCTTTAGAGCTCTGGCTTTTCATCGGCCCTGGCGTAAGCCGCCGCTCGCGCCTGCTCGGCTTATTGGCGATACCGGTAGCCACCCTGTTCTTTTTATCCGGAATGGCATTCGCTTTCTTCAATATGCTTCCAGTCGCTCTGGATTTCTTGTTCAATTTTATGGGAATGACCACCGAAGCCCGACCGGCATCCTACTTCAATTTCGTCACCAGCATCATGTTCTGGATTGGCGCCGCGTTTGAATTCCCGCTCGTGATCTTTATCCTCGCTCGCCTGGGATTGGTAAAAGGTAGAGCTTTAGCAGGCCATTGGCGCCTGGCATTAGTTATCATCGCTGTGTTGGCGGCCGCCATTACACCAACCATCGATCCGGTCAATATGGCTTTAGTGATGGGACCCATGATTGTGCTTTTTTTCCTGGGTGTAGGATTGGCATTTATCGCCCGGCTTGGAGAAGCCTGATGATCCCACTGAATTTCGAGTCTGTTATACAATAAACCTGCAATCAAAAAGGATGACCATTCTGCAAAAACCGAGCAATCACATAAGGAGGTCATTGGTGAAATCGCTATGTAACCAGGTAAAGGAGGCATTCTATGAATGAACGAGTCGCAATTATCGGGGTGGGTTGGTCAGGATACAGGCCCGTTTCACCCGATCTATCCTATAAAGAATTAATCTACACAGCGGCGGTAAAAGCCTACGCCGATGCAGGTGTCGACCCGCGCAAAGATATCCAAACTTTCGTCACTGTGGCTGAGGACTTCCACGAAGGCACGAGTATTTTCGATGAATATACTCCCGACCAGCTCGGTGCAGCCTTGAAGCCGGTGCACACGATAACGGGTGATGC
>Ga0209341_10006773_pt1 | contig 10208 bp, 9 predicted proteins | sample RifCSP13_2_FD_184020 | JGI IMG/M metagenome (GOLD analysis project Ga0209341, IMG submission 184020) | Soil microbial communities from Rifle, Colorado - Rifle CSP2_sed 13_2 (SPAdes) (version 2) | ecosystem: Environmental > Terrestrial > Deep subsurface > Rock core/Sediment | place: Rifle... | reverse complement strand
CGCCCGCGACCGAGCCGCCACTTCAACGCCGGGCACGCTCCGCGGCGTATTCGATGGTGCGGTACGTAGATACGTGCGCGTCGTTATGTGTCACTAGTCGAGAGTACAGGGATTAACGGCGTCATGGGGCGGCGGGAACCCTCCTCCGCCAGCCCTTCCCGGGGCCCGGATCGCGACGACCTACCCGCCACCGGTCACGACCTCGATGCCGATGCAGCACTCGCACTTCGTGGTTTCCCCACAGTACGGGCACACGCACTGACAGTCGTCGATCATGACGTGGCATCGGTCGCAGATGCCGTCCCGGTTCTCGTCTCGCCAGCGCGGACTGCGCCCGCGCCCCCTCATCAGGCCGTAATGGTCAGCAAGGACATCAAGGTTCCCGCCCGTATTCTACATACCGGGGCTTGCGGAGTCCATGCGCGAAATGAGAAGCGCGGGACGACTAGAGACGAAAGGACGAACCCACGAATCGGCCCTTGGCCTCCGGGTCTAGAAGGTGCGGACAGAAGACGTTCGCGGGATCGTACTCCGCCTTCAACGCGCGCAGCTCCTTCTGACGCTCTGGCGGACTGTCCCGGAACAGCGCGAGGCCGAGGCCGTGTTCCACGCGGTCCTCCACGGAGAACTCGGGGCGGAGGACGGCGTCCCGCAACCGCAGGTTCAGGGACCACGCCTTCTCAATCGCGTCGCGGTCGATCCGCGCCTGGGGGCGGTAGTGCACGACGATGCCGTCCGGGTAGTGGTGCCCGACCGGCCGTCCCTCCGCGCCCGCGAGGACCGCGAACATCGCCGCGAGGACCGTCCCGAAGCGCTCGGGCTCCCGGAGAAGGAAGTCCTCACATCCCGGGACGTTCACGCGCGCGACGGACTTCCCCGTGGCCGCGGTGCGCACGCGCATCATCGCCTGGAACTGCGCGTACGAGACTTCGCGGTAGGAGACCTCTGGGACGTCGGTGGCGATCCCGGGCAGCGCCGCCATCGCCTCCCTTCGCCCCCGGTAGAGGAGGACCATCTTCCGCACGCCAGGGCGGACGGCGAAGTACGAGCCGAGCACCGGGTCGGCCCGTATGGGGTCGTCCGGCCGCACGATCGCGTCGTCGACGAACAGGAACTCCCCCGCGTAGTACCGACAGGAGGAGGCGACGCGCTTCATGAGCCGCCCGATCGTCGCGCCCAACCGCTCCGGGTCCTCGGATTCGATCGCCAGGACCGCGCACAGCATCTCGTCCGCCTGCAGGATGGGCGCGATGCGGACGTCGAGCTCCGTGACGAGGCCGCACAGTCCGTGGTGGCCGGCGAGGCGGCGTATCTCCGTCCGGGCGGTGATCTCGAGGGGGCGTGCGCCCGCCTTCGAGGAGGCCACGAGGCGGAGCCGGTTCACGGTTTCCCCGAACGGCCCGTACTCCGGGGTCCCGCTCCCCCGGGCGTTCGTCGCGAAGTTGCCGCCGAACGTGCTGTACCCGCTGCTCGGCGTCACCGCCACGGACCAGCGGAACGGGCGTAGGGCGCGGTTCGTCTCGTCGCTCGTCCGTCCCGCCCCCACGCGCACGTACAGCTCGTCGTCCGCCTTCGCCGCCTTCAGCTCCACCGCGTGGCCGCTCGCGTCGACTACCGAGGGGACGAAGAGGCCTTGGCGATGGCCGCGGGCGTCGCACGCGCCGACACGCTCCATGTCCACGAGCACCGCGCCGGGCGGCGCGACTGCCTGACCCGCCGTCGAAGAGCCCGTCGCGCGCGGCACGAGGGTCACCCCGTGCTTCACGGCCAGGTCGACGATCTCGACACACTCCGCCTCGTCCTTCGGGAACACGATCAAGTTCGGAACGCCCAGCGTGAGGAACGAGGCGTCCGACGCGTATCCGAGGAGCTCCCCGCAATCCCGGGCGATCCCCTTCGCCGCCAATCCGCGCTCGAGGGCGACGTGCTCGACAGCCGCCATTCCGTCACCCCAGGGCCTGCGCCGCGAGGACCGTGAGGTCGACAATCTTCAGGGGCGGCAGCGGGTCGACCGGCTTCCCGTCGAGGTAGCACGAGAAGTGGATGCGGCAGTGCGGGCAGGCCGTGACCATGTGGTCCGCCTTCGACGCGGCCTCCTCGAGCCGCTCCTGCTGCATGAACTTCGTCTGCGCGTCGCAGTTCGAGTACGCGCCGACCCCGCAGCACATGCTGTTCTCCCGGACGCGGTCCATCTCCACGAACGTGAGGCCGGGAATGGCCTGCAGGACCTCGCGCGGCGCGTCGTACTCCTTCGCGTGGCGCCCGAGCCGGCACGGGTCCTGGTACGTGACCAGGAGCGGCACGGGCTTCGCGAACGTCAGCCTCCCATCCTTCACGAGTTCCCCGATCAGCTCGGACATGTGGAGGACCTCGAGGGGCCACGGCCCGATGACCTTCGGGTACTCGTGCTTCAGCATGTAGTAGCACTCCGCGCACGCGGTGACGAGGCGCTTCGCCCCGGAGTCCACGATCCACTTCGCGTTCCGCTTCGCGAGGGTCTCGAACGTCTCCCGCTTCCCGTTCCACAGCGCGTCGTGCCCGCAGCACCGCTCGAGGTTCGAGACGACGGGGACGATGCCGGCGGCATTCATGATCCGGATCGCCGCGCGCCCGATCTCCGCGGAGTCGCAGTACGAGAAGATGCCGTCGAGGTACGGCATGCAGCCCGTGAAGTAGATCGTGTCCCCGGTGTCCGCGACCTTCAGGCCATCCCCGATCCACTGGCGGCGGTCCTGCATCAAGTTCGGCTTCGCCATGATCTCCGCGACGAGATCCTTGAACCCCCCGTGCTTGCAGGGCGCGGCGCGGTCCATCACGTCGCGCAGCTTCTCCCGCTTCTCCCGGATGAACGCGGGGTAGGGAACCTGCGTGGGGCACACGGCCTGGCATTCCCCGCACGTCAGGCACGCCCAGAGGTCGCGCTCGGTGACGTCATCGCCACCGCCAAGATACGCCTGCAGGATCACCTTCCGGGGCGAGAAGAGAACGTCGACGCGGTGGACGGGGCACGCGAACGTGCACTTGTTGCACTGGATGCATCCTTCCTGCGCGAGGGTCCTCAGGGCGGCGTCCGGCGCCGCCGACGGCTCGGACACGCCGACGGGGATCACGACCGCCTCGGTCATGCGGGCACCGCCTGCCGGAGCGGGTTCGGGCCGAGCTTCCGGACCTTCTCCGTGAAGTCCCGCGCGGCGTCCGCGAACACGTTCCCCTCCGCCGCGCTCGCTGCGGTCATCGCGAGCCGGCCTCCAAGGCCCAGCGCGCGCACGACGCGATCCACGCGGTCCAGCTGTTCCTTCGCCTGCAGGTTCCCGCTCTTGTAGTGGCACGAGCCGACGTGGCATCCGACGACGAGGACGCCGTCGAAGCCACGCTCGAACGCGCGGAGCACGTAGTACGGGTCCATCATGCCCGTGCACATGAGGCGGACGATCTTCACGCCCGCCGGATATTCCATCTTGGCGGCGCCGGCCTGGTCCGCGGCGGCGTACCCGCACCAGTTGCAGCAGAACGCGGCGATCTGCGGCTCCCACGTCACGGGACCACCGCCATCGGGGCGAGCGCGTCAATCGCCGCGAGGACCTGCGGCTTCTTGAACTGCCGGACGGAGATCGCGCCCGTCGGGCAGACGACCGCGCACTTCCCGCAGCCCTCGCACGCGGTTTCGTCGACGACCGCCACGAGGGTGTTCGGGTCCACGTGCACGGCGTCGAATTCGCACACCTCCGTGCACCGGTCGCACGCGCGGCACAGGTTCGGGTCGACCTCCGCGACGAGCGGGTTCAGCGCCATCTCGCCGGACCCGAGGAAGACCGCGGCCGACATCGCGGCGGCACCCGCCTGGGCGATGGTGTCCGTGATGTCTTTCGGCCCTTGTGCGCACCCCGCGACAAAGACTCCTTTGACCGCGGTCTCCGTCGGGTTGATCTTGGCGTGGTACTCCTTCACGAAGCCGTCCGGCGTCTTGTCCACGTGAAGGGACGCGAGGAGGTCGTCGATCGGCGCGGGTTCCATCGCCGCGCTGAGGACGACGAGGTCCGCCGGGATCTCGAGCCGCCGCCCGGTGAGCATGTCGTCAACGTCGACGAGGAGCTTGCCCCCCTCCGGGTGGACGCGGCCCGGGAGGCCGCGGACGTACTTCACGCCGAGCTCCATGGAGTGGACGTAGTACTCCTCGAACCCCTTCCCGTACGCGCGGAGGTCGATGTACAGGATGTACACGTCCGCCTCCGGCCGGGCCTTCTTCAGGAGCTGCGCGTGCTTCACCGCGACCATGCAGCACACGCGGGAGCAGTACTCGTGCGTGTCCGGGTCCCCGGGGGCGCCCCGGGAGCCGACACACTGGACCATGACGACCGTCTCGGCGGGCTTCCCGTCGGAGGGGCGCGCGATCTCCCCGCGGGTCGGGCCCATTGAGTCGAGCATCCGCGCGAACTGGAGCTGGGTGACGACGTCCTTGTGGCGGCGGAAGCCGAGGTGCGCGAGCGGCGCTGGGTCGTACTCCTTCCACCCGGTCGCGACGATCACGGCCCCGACGTCGACCGCGACGCGCTCCGGTTTCATCGTGAAGTCGATCGCCTTCGCGGGACACACCATCTGGCAGACGCGGCACGCGTGGTTCCGTTGGAAGTAGAAGCAGTGGTCCGCGTCGATCGTCCACAACTGCGGGAGGGCGGAGGGGAACGGGAGGTAGATCGCCTTCCGCTTCGAGAGGCCCATCTCCCACTCCGACTCGACCTGGACGGGCGCCTTGGCGGTGCTGACCGGGCACCGCTCCGTGCAGCGGTTGCAGCCGATGCACGCGTCCGTCACGAACCGCGGCTTCTTCTCGACCGTGAGCGTGAACTTCCCCGGCGAGCGCTTCGCGTCGACGACCTCCGCGTACGTCATCAGGTCGATGTTCTCGTGGTTGTACGCCTCGTTCATCTTCGGGGACAGCGTGCACATCGCGCAGTCGTCCGTGGGGAACGTCTTCACCGTGCGCGCCATGTTCCCGCCAATCGTCGGGCTCTTCTCGACCAGCGTGACCTTGTGCCCGAGGTCCGCGAGGAGGATCGATGCGTGGATGCCCGCGATGCCGCCCCCGATCACCGCCACGCCGGGCTGGATCTTCGCGGTCTTCACCTCGAGCGACCAGAGCTTGCGGACCTTCTCGACCTGCGCCTTCACGAGGGCCTTCGCCTTCTCCGTCGCCTTCGCGGGCTCGTGGCGGTGCGGGTACGAGCACTGCTCCCGGACATTCGCGATCTCGAGGAGGAACGGGTTCATCCCCGCCTCCGCCGCCTTCCCGCGGAACAGGTCCTCGTACATCTTCGGCGTGCAGCACGCGACGACGACGCCGTCGAGCCCCTTCTCCCGAATCTCGCGCTGGAGCCGCTCCTGACCCTCGTTCGAGCACATGAAGCGGAAGTCCGTCGCGAGGACGACGTCCTCTTGGTTGGCGGCGAAGTCGCGGACCTTCCCGACGTCGACGACGTCGGAGATGTTCCCGCCGCAATGGCACAGGAAGACGCCGACCTTCCGCTTCTCCGTCACGCCTTCACGACCTCCAGTTCGTGGAGCGACCGCACGACGGCCTTCGTGCTGACCATGTGGCGCTTCAGCCCGAGCTTGGCGGGTTCGATCCCGAACGCGAGGCCGACGAGCTGGGACAGGTGCAGGATCGGGACGTCGAGGCGCTCCCCCGCCGCCTTCTCCGCCTTCCCCTGGTACACGTCGAGGACGAGGTGGCAGAGGGGGCACGGGGTCGCGATCGCCTGCGCGCCGGCGGATTTCGCTTCGGCGAGGCCCTGACCGGACATCTTCATTGCGAGGTCCTCCCGCACCGTGAGGACGTGGAAGCCGCAGCATGCCGTTCGCGCCCCGTAGTCGACGGGGCGGCCGCCAAGGAGCGTGACCAGGTGCTCGATCGACGTCGGGTGCTCTGGGTTCTCGAAGGCCTTCGTGCCCGGCGCCCGCAGCAGGTGGCAGCCGTAGAAGGCGCCCACCGCCAACTCGCCGAGGGGGCGGCGGACGTGCGCCGCCAGCTTCCGGGGCCCGACGTCCTCGAGCAGGACCTGGACGAGGTGCTTCACCGTCACCCGACCCTCGACCTTCTTCCCGACCTTCGCGAGCCGCGCGTTGACCCGCTCCCGCGTCCTCGGGTCCTTCAGCTCCTCGCTCGCGCGCGCGAGGTACAGCTGGCACGTCGCGCACACGGTCAGCAGGTCCGCGCCGACCGCCTCCGCCATTGACAGCGTGCGGGCGTTCAGCGCGAGCGCGCCCTCCGGGTCAACTTCCTGAAGGTTCCCCGCGCCACAGCACGAGGCTTCCTCCAGCTCGACCAGTTCGATGCCCAACTCGGCGGCGACCGCCCGGGTCGCATCGTCCAGTTCGGAGCAGCTGTCCAGCGCGACACACCCCGGGTAATACGCGTACTTCATGGGGACTCCTCCTCGAGGAGGGCTCGGATTTCGGAGATCGAGCGCAAGCGATGGCGGCGGAGGGACGGGGACTTCCCGCGCAGGGCCATCCGGACCGGTAGCGCGCCCTGCCGAGCGAGGCCGGAGAGACCGATCGATTCGATCGTGACGCGCGCCTCGCTGATCCGCCCGTTGTCCCTCACCGAGTCGGCGAACGCGACGGCGTGGCGGGGTCCCGCGCCCTGGCGGTGCTCCTTCAATGCGATCGACCGCAGGGCCTCCACGATCTCTCCGGGCTGGACGTCCTTCGGGCACCGTGCGACGCAGGCGAAGCAGCGCGTGCACGCCCACAGGGCCTCGTCGGAGAGGACGTCCTCGCGGAGGCCGAGCTTGACCCGCGCGACGAGGCGGCGGACGTTGAATGACGGATCGTACGCCTCCACGGGGCACGAGCTCGTGCAGGTCCCGCACTGGATGCACGTCGCGATCGCGCCGCCGCGGGGCGTCGCTGCGACTTCCCGCCAGAAGGCTGGGCCGTCGGGCCGTACGGGGGTGCGCACGGAAGATCCGCCGGCCGGACCATCCGCCCCACGACTTTTCTAGGTCCCTTACCCATCATACGTACATGCGTACCTATTTCTCCATATAGGCGGGCCCCGACCGCGACGCAGGAGGCGGGCACGCACGACGTTTAAGAGAACCGATGGCGTTGGCCCGGCGATGGCCGCGGAGACGATCCCGGAGATCGCCCCCCGACTCGAGTACGGCGGGCAGTGGATTGAGGACTACATGCCGGAGCGCGTCCTCGCGGAGGGCCGGCTCCTCCCGCTCACCGCGCCTTCGGGCGCGCCGGAGATCGCGGACGTGGACCGCGCCCTCTTGGCGGCGCTCGAGCACTCGTCCACGCCGGACCTCGTGTCCTCGCTGATGGAGTACCTGGCCACGAAGTATCGTGGCGGCGAGGTCGCGCTCATCGTGGACGACTACGCGCGGCCCTGCGCGCACCAGCGGCGACTCCTGCCGGGCGTGCTCGATTGGCTCCTCGCGCACGGAGTGAAACGGGAGCGGATCGCAATCATCATCGCCGGCGCGACGCACCGGGACCCGAAGCCGCCAGAGTACCCGTACATGTTCGGCGAGAAGGTGTGGCCCGCGTGGGAGGATCGCATCTTCATGCACCACGACCGCGAGGACCTCGAGCGCCTCGGAACGATGCCAGACGGCACGCCCGTCGAGCTGAACGGCCGTGTCGCGCGCTCGGAGGTCGTGATCTCCGTGAGCGACCTCGACTACCACTACTTCGCGGGCGTGAGCGGCGGGCCGAAGCACCTCGTTCCGGGGGTCGCGGGACGCGCGCTGACGACAGCGGACCACCTCCGGATGTTCGGGGAGCTCGGGTTCGCGCCGAACGTGGACATGGGGATCCTCGACGGGAACGCGGTGTACGAGTACAAGCGCCAGGCGGTGCGGATCATCCTGGACGCGCTGGCGGCGAGGGGGACGTTCGTGTACGCAGTCGTGTGCGTCCTCAACCCGAAGTACGGGTTCGTCGCGCTCGAGGGCGGGGAGATCCTCACGCTCCACCGGAAGCTGCGCGCGTACCTCGACAAGGTGTACGTCGCGCACATCCCGAAGCTCGCGGACGTGGCAATCGTCGCCGCCAAACACCTCGGGATCAACGTGTACCAAGCGGGGAAGGCGATCAACGCGGCCGCTCGGGCCGTGAAGCCAGGCGGGACCGTCGTGTGCGTTGCCCCGTGTCCCGACGGCTTCGGGAACGAGGAGTTCCGGAACCTAATGAAGCTCGCGGTGCCAATCCTGCAAGAGGCAGAGCGGGAAATCGCGGATGGCGGCGACGTAGACGAGGTTGGCGGTGCCGCTATTGACAAGGCCCTCCGAACCGTGCAGGACGTAGTGATGAAGGACTTCAAGATTGGCAAGCAGAAGCCCGTGGACCTACTCGTCCAGTACCGCCGGACCGGATGGGGGAACCTCTGGCTGCTGTGTGATGGTCTCACGGACGAAGAGCGAACCCTATTGCCGTTTTGCTACGTCGGATCCGGGGAGGAACATCCGTCCGAGCGACTTCGCCGATGGATTGAGGTGCGGGACGAGGAGGCACGGCCCGAGTTCTTGGTCATCGACGACCCGACCTACTGGGTGAGGCTCCAATCCGTGAAGGACGGCTGAAACGTCCGACGCATTCTTTTATAGTAATCCGAGGATGTAATCGAGATCCAATGGCAGGAATGAAGGCGATCGTCCAAGTCCGCAAGGAAGGGAAGTGGTACGTCGCGACCGACCTCGTCAGCCAGGTTGCCGACCAAGGAAGGACTCATGCGGAGGCAGTGGCCAACCTCATGGAGGGGCTGAGGCAGCGCTACGAGATTCTCCTAGAGCTTGTCCCCCGTCGGAAGGGGACCCGAGTCGTCGAGGTTGAGGTCTGAACTTGGCCAGGCTTCCCGTGATCTCCGCGCGGGATGCACTGAAAGTTCTGCGGAAACTGGGATTCAGGGTCCTTCGGCAGACGGGAAGTCACATCCACCTATGGAGTGACGAGAGGCAGGCCCTCGCGACCGTGCCGAACCGTGCAGAACTCGCGAAGGGAACGCTGATCTCAATCTTCAAGCAGGCCAAAGTGTCGCGAGAAGAGTTCCTCAAGGAGCTGTAGCGCCTAGGCCACGAACTCCATCGCCTTCGCGACCGCGACCCAGTCCCACGACGCCCCCTTCGGGTTCGGCGTCAGGTGGTCGAGCTCGCCTCGCGCCGCGAGTCGGTCGACGAGGTAGGCGGCGAACGCGGGGGCCCCCGTCGCCCCCGGGGAGTTGTAGTTCACGACGTGGTACGAGTGCGGCCCCGGGAGCTCGATCGCCTCCTTCACGATCGCCCCTCCGCGGTCCACGACGTTGCTCCGGATCCCCGCAAACCCCCGCTCGACGAGGTGCTCCTCGCGGAGCGCGGGGATGAACCGCTGCACGCGCGCGAACATCTGAGACCGGGAGAGGGAGGAGAGCGCCTCCCGCGCCGCGAGCGAGAGGAAATCTCGGTTGAACGCGAGCCGCAGCTTGTTCGCGATCGGCGGCTCGAAGAACTTCTCGAACCACACCGGCGCGTACTCGAACATCCCGGTGTACGCGTACGGGGTCGGGACGGGTCCTGCGTTCGGCCCGATCTCCCGCGTCCCGTTCGGCCGGACGATCCAGTGCGGGTCGAGGAACGGCAGGTCCGGCTGGCTCGGCACGGCGTACACGTTGTGGTCGACGAGGTGCGCGACCCGCGGGTCCACGCGCCAGTAGTCCCCGCGGAAGTGAAGGTCCGCGTACTCGAGGCCGAGGCCCATGCGGTGCGCGAGGTCGAGGGACTCGCCCCCGGCGCAGTTGATCAGATACCGTGTCCGGATCGGCGGCAAAGGTCCGTCGAAGGAGAGGGTGAGCATGCCGCTGTTCGCGGCGATCTCGTCCACCCGCGCGGACGTGAGGAACTTTGCGCCCATCGCCTCCGCGTCCTCTCGAATCGCCCGGGTGAATGCGCCGTAGTCCACGCTCGTGTCCGTCTTTGCGAACAGCGCCCCGGCGCACGTGAGGTTCGGCTCCCGCGCCCGCACCTGCTCCGCGGTGAGGAGCTCCACCTCGGATGCCGCCATCCCGTTCTCGACGGCCCACTTCGCGTTCGTCTCGAGGGTCGCGACCTGCGTCCTGTCCGCCGCCACCTTGTACGTGCCGACTTCCTTCCACGGGAGGTCCTTCTGCCGCGCGTACGCCTTCCACAGTCCGTACGAGACCTGCGCGGCGCGGGCGAACAGCCGGG
>Ga0209341_10006771_pt1 | contig 10211 bp, 10 predicted proteins | sample RifCSP13_2_FD_184020 | JGI IMG/M metagenome (GOLD analysis project Ga0209341, IMG submission 184020) | Soil microbial communities from Rifle, Colorado - Rifle CSP2_sed 13_2 (SPAdes) (version 2) | ecosystem: Environmental > Terrestrial > Deep subsurface > Rock core/Sediment | place: Rifle... | reverse complement strand
ATAAAAGAGGCTGCGTTGTCCCCCGCCTTTCATAGAGCCGAAACTTGAAAAATAAAGGATATTGTGACGCCCGGTTTTTTTCTTGCCCATCCTTTTGTTATTCCCTATTTGTAACTACTCAGCATATTGAGACACTTAATTTTAATAAATAACATATAACAAGAAATGAAAAATGTTTAAGTGTTTTTTGACGATCCCCGTTTTTACGAGGACAAGTTATTTTTTCGGGCAGTTTTTATACTTCTCACAAAGATTGAAATCAATTCTTTGCATTCGGTAATACCTTTATCAACTTTTGTAAAATCTTTACTTTTTAATTATTCGTTTCTTGTTATATGTTATTCATTTCCCCATTTTCATGAGGACAAGTCTTTTGTAGTCAAAAATAACACCTGCTGAACAGTAACCCCTATTTTAAGAACAGACGAAAAGGCATGAGGCGTGAAAGCTGGTTTAATATCCTGTATCTCATGCTTGCCTTTGAAACCTGATAGTATGGCACAAGATCCCCTCCAAAGCCTGCCTTAAAGTTGGCTATTGATTTGTTTTCTGCGCCAACAAGGTCCAATATTGCAAACCCATTTGATTTAAAGTATTCAATGCTCCTCCAGTGGAGAAGAGAAGTGGCTTCTGTGTCCTGATATGCATAATCAAAACCCGTAAACAGGCCATATGCCACCTTGCGTTTAAAGTCCACAATCAATAGCGCACAGGCGATTGCTTTGCCGTCATGGGTCTTTGCCACAAACTGGACTATATTATCAGCGCACCGCAAACAAATCTGCGACAACTGCCAACTGCTTAAGGGCGGACTTACGTCTTTTCTCCGGAAGGTCTTTGCAAGCAAGTCATGGGCTGCAGAAAAGTCACCGGACCTCTCGATAATAACCCCTGATTTTTCTGCTTTTCTTATAAGTCTTCTTACTTTTGGGGTAAGCGCCGTTAAATCCGCCTTCGCAAGGTCAACATGATAGGTATAGAGCGCCTGTGTACTCCAGCCAAGCCAGTTAAAAGACCTTATGTCGCTTGTAAAAGGGTGGTTTGTAACTACAACATAATCATAATTTGACTGCAGGAACCGACCGATAGCATCGGTTATCTTCAGCAGATAATTGGTCGCCTTTGAAGAAAATATAGTCTCAAAGGGCTCTATTATGCAAGAGTTTGTAGGCGTTAAAGGGATTCCTGTGGCAGTCGGCATACCGAATTTATTAGATATGTTCAAAGACGCGCCGCCTATCAAGCGGTCATTTTCGAAGACGCCCAGTATTCTTATATCGCATCCCATCACGTCGGCAACGGCATCAAGCCATTTCGATTCGTCAAAGATGGACGCTGAAGGGAGCGCTGCGACAAGACTGTCCCACGGTTCATATTCGTCCTTGTTTAAAAATCTTACGTTCAAATCTGACATAGCTGTGTCTCATGCCGATGAATTAAGCTGCCTTTGGCAGCGGCTTTAAATCTCCCCTCTAAAAAGAGGGGACGGGGGTGTGTTATAGTATTACCCTGTAAAAACTTCTTTTTTTTGTAAGTTTTTTAGTAACTATCCCATTTGTTCGCTTAAGTAGGCAGTTGGCAGTTGGCAATGGAAATGTATCACTTTTTGCTTACTGCCAACTGTGTACTGCCTGCTGCATCTTTTTGGTTGCGGCTACGCCGCGCTATGGCATTTTTACACACCCCTTTATCCCCTCTTTCTAGAGGGGAATCACAAAAGTTTGAAATTCCTAAACATTAAATTAGGCATTCGGAGACGACTTTTAAGCTCCCCTCATTGGTAGGACAAGCGTCCCCCGCTTGCCTGCCTGTGCGTCGCACGCAGACAGGTCATCATAATGTCAGGCGAGGATGCTTGACCTACTTTAGTCTGCGCCATTGCCTGTAAACAATGCTCAGCCCGTCGATAGTTCCACGCAGGTTAAAGCCTGCGGCTACCTAAAGTCGCTGCCGAAGGTAGCCTAATTTAAAAACAGACGGAAAGGCTTAAGGCGTGAAAGCTGGTTTAATACCCTGTATCTCATGCTTGCTTTTGAAACCTGATAGTATGGCACAATATCCCCTCCAAACTCTGCCTTGAAGTGGGCTATTGATTTGTTTTCTGCGCCAACAAGGTCCAATATTGCAAACCCATTTGATTTAAAGTATTCGATGCACCTCCACTTCCGAAGAGAAGTGGCTTCTGTGTCCTGATATGCATAATCAAAACCCGAAAATATGGCATTTGCCACCCTGCGTTTAAAGTCCACAATCCATATATTAAAGGCGATTACTTTGCCGTCATGGGTCTTTGCCACAAACAGAACTGCATTATCAGCGCACCGCAAACAAATCTGCGACAACTGCCAACTGCTTAAGGGCAGACTTACGTCTTTTCTCCGGAAGGTCTTTGCAAGCAAGTCATGGGCTGCAGAAAAGTCATCGGACCTCTCGATAATAACCCCTGATTTTTCTGCTTTTCTTATAAGCTTTCTCCTTTCTTTGGGAAGCGCCGAAAAATCTGCCTTCGCAAGGTCAACATGATAGGTATAGAGCACCTGTGTACTCCAGCCAAGCCAGTTAAAAGACCTTATGTCGCTTATAAAAGGGTGGTTTGTAACTACAGCATAATCATACTTTGACTGCAGGAACCGACCGATAGCATCAGTTATCTTCAGCAGATAATTGGTCGCCTTTGATGAATATATGGTACCTGAAGGCTCTGCTATACAGGAGTTTGTAGGAGTTAAAGGGATTCCTGTGGCAGTCGGCATACCGAATTTATTAGATATGTTCAAAGGCACCCCGCCTACCAAGCGATCATTTTCGAAGACGCCCAGTATCCTAATATCGCATCCCATCACGTCGGCAACGGCAGCAAGCCATTTCGATTCGTCAAAGATGGACGCTGAAGGGAGCGCTGCGACAATACTGTCCCACCGTTCATATTCGTCCTTGTTTAAAAATCTTACGTTCAAATCTGACATAGCTGTGTCTCATTGAACTATCGGCTTACTACTATCCACTTCAGTAACCTCCGTAGCCGACAGTCACATTTCCGCTGCATAATTCCCTGTTGATAATAATCTCGCCATTAACCTTCTTTATTTATGCCCTTTATCATTATTTTACATAATATCATATTGCTATTCAAAATAATTTAAAGTATTATTATTCAGTACCGAATAACTCTTTTTGGTTGCGGCTACGCCGCACTATGCATCGTCAATAGGGGGACATATGGAGTTTAATCTTAATAACAGGAAACAGACCACGGTGCTTTTAGTGATCACTTTTATCCTCATAAGTGCTCACTATGTGAGTGTCCTGTTCGAACATACGTTTGGGAATAATATTGCATTGTTTGACCTCGGCAAAGAGGGGAATATACCGACAATGTTTTCTACATTATTGCTTCTCTATAGCTCGTTACTGCTCGCATTTATATGGTTTGTAAGAAGAGAGAGGAATGAGCAGGACAAGAATTATTGGTTCTGGCTCTCTGTCATTTTTCTATTTTTGGCCACGGATGAATTCTCATCTATACATGAGACCATAGGGAATGCACTGGAGAGGGTATTTGATAAAGATGGAATGCTCTGGTTTCCGTGGAAGATTCCGTTTGGTATCGGATTGATAATATTTATGATCGTATATATTAAGTTCCTAATACAACTGCCAGCCCGGACAAGAAATCTATTTATAATATCAGGGTTTATTTTTGTCATGGGCGCTATGAATATTGAATTAGTAGAGGGTTTTTACAAATATATTTATAAGAGTCCAGATTTCAATTACAGGGTATTTGAACCTCTTGAGGAGCTGCTCGAAATGATCGGGAGCATTATTTTTATCAGGGCGAATTTAGACTATATTGTGAATGAGTTGGGTGTAAGTCAGATATGCATGAAACTTAAGAACTGATATTTACCCACGAAAAACACGAAACATGCGGAATCCCTTTCGCGTACTTTAGTGTCATTCGTGGTCTCTTCTAAAAACAAAAATATCTGTGACTTTAAATGTTTTGTTGGTCTGATGCCTTTTTTACCAGTTTTAATCGCATCATTTCTGCAAAGAGGCATACCTCGTATTCAGTACCCTTGAGGATATCATTCTCTACGGCAAAGTTGACACACTTCTTCATTTCCTTGAGCGCCCTTGCATCTCTTCCTAAGAGGGTATTTGCCATATCTACGGCATGATTTAATACTTCTTTGTGTGGTGAAATTTGGTTGATAAGACCCCACTCCAATGCCATCTCGGCGCGGATCATCTTGCCCAGGAAGAGCATTTCCTTGGCGCGGGCAGCGCCGATATAACGAGGCAGCCTCTGAGTGCCACCTAAACCGGGAATAATGCTGAGTTCTGATTTTGCCTCCGGAAGGCTAAAGAAGGAAAGTTCGGATGCAATGCGCAGGTCGCACAACATGGCAAGTTCCAGCCCTGCGCCAATACTAACGCCGTTAATAGCGGCGATAACGGGTTTCTTACAATTTTCGATTTCTACGAACATCTCATGGGCACGGTGGAATCGTTCATAATTTTTTTCGGCCACCAGACCCGATATCCACGAACCAAAGAGTTCATCGCGGTCGGCGCCGTCGCTGAAGACTCCCCTAAGCTTGCTGGCGATAATAATAGCGCCAATTTTATCATTGCCCTCGTACTGATCCATTTTATCGTAGATGGCGTCTAGGAGCCATGAACCAATGGAGTTTCGCGGCGGTTTTTTCATGTAGATAACGCCAACTGCCTTGCCATTATCTCCAGAAATTTCTTCAGATTCGATGTGGTTATAACCGGAGTTATCACCACGATTCATGCGGATGTCTTTCATTATTCAAAACCTTGAAAGTAATGCCATTTTTATTTGATACCCTTCTGAACTAATGTAACAGTTCAGCCCCTCCCAAGAGGGGAATACAAAAAGTCCCCTCTTGGGAGGGGCTAGGGGTGGGTGAACTGTTACGAACTAATTAAGTATCTACACAGCATGATTCAGTCTCTACTTTTTTCTTGAAGGAGATTCGCCCTCTTTTATAAGCCGCCCGATTGGAGGATTAGGCTTTGGTGGTGGTATCTGCGGTGGCTTTGGTGGCTGCGGTTGCTGTGGTTTAGGTCTTTCTTCTTGCATTTTCTTCTCCTTATTTCTTATTTTATCCTTACGATCAAATTCCTTCCAATACATATCTCTAAACAATTTTTCTGTATATTTATTTAAATTTGTCATATGCAAAACTAAGGTGTATTATTATATCTTTAATGCCACTTGAAATCCTTCGTGAATAGCTTCAAGGGCGGTACGCACCCTGACGCAATCACCGATAAAGTACGTCTCTGGAAATTTTCCTTCCACCTGCTTCTGGAGTTCGTTGTTGGGGCTGTATCCCACGGCGATGATAACGGTATCTGCCTTGATAAAATGTTCCTGACCGTCCTTTTCGTATACTACCCCCCTATTTATTTGCCCGTTTCCGCTGTGATTATTGATAATTTCTTTTACCTTTACTTCCGTTATTTCTTTTATCCCTGCATCTTTTAGTTCATTGAGGATAACCCATCGTGTGGAAAAGCCAAATCCTCCCCCAACCTTTCTTTTCATTTCCAGCAGGGTGATATTCCTGTTTCCCTTCGAGATATATTCAACAATATCTTTGGCGTCAAGCACTTTATGTTTAAGGAGAAAGCAGGCAACGTCCGGCCTCATTGCCCCCTGTTTGGCCACATACAAGGCCGCCTCACACCCAACAGTTCCACCGCCAATGATGACAACGTCCTTCCCTGTCGTTACTTTCCCTTCCAACACACTACTGGCAATATAAACATTTTCTCCTTTTATTCCGGGGAGATTGAGCATTATTGGACGTCCACCTGTAGCTACGATTACTGCATCAGGGTGTTCTTCCTCTAATGTCTGTAAATCTGCCTCTTTTCCAATTTTTATATTTACTTTGAGCTTTGGAATTTGTCTTTCCAGATACGATATGATATTTTGCATTTCTTCTCGTCCTGGTGGAATAAAGGCATATCGTAATTGACCACCTAGTTGATTACCCTTTTCGTACAGCGTCACATTGTGCCCCCTCAATGCCAGGACGCGAGCAGCCTCCATACCACCGGGTCCACCGCCCACAACCACAATCTTTTTTGATTTACCCGCTTTGGTTATCTTATATTCACCTTCATGTCCCACCATCGCATTATAAGTACAGGAGACTGGTTTAAAATTGAGTAGGGAATCAAAACACCCCTGATTGCAGGCAATACACGTTCGGATATCATCGAGTTGCCCTTTATTATATTTATTTGGCAACTCAGGATCTACGATCAACGGTCTTCCAATTGATACCATGTCTGTCTGTTCATTATCTAATATTTCTTCTGCCAATTTGAGATCGTTTATCCGCACCGAAGCAATTACTGGAACTGTTACCTGAGATTTAACCTTTGCAGAAAGATATGCATAAGCCATCCTTGGAATAGACATCAACATAATGGGGGTCTTGCTTTCATGCCAACCGGGAGAGACGTTAAAGGCGTCAGCGCCAGCCTGTTCCAATATTTTAGCAATTTCAGCGCTTTCATTTATCTTGAGTCCTTCCTCTACAAAATCATCCCCTGACATTCTAAAGATGATAGGATAATCCTTCCCAACAGTTTCCTTTATCGCAAGAATCATTTCCCGCGCAAAACGGACTCTATTTTCAAGGCTTCCACCATATTCATCGTTGCGTTTGTTGGTGGCCTTTGAGAGGAATTGATTAATGAGATATCCCATTCCACCGTGAAGCTCCACGGCATCGAAACCTGCCTTTTTTGCCCTGAGTGTGGCGCTGACATAATTATCGATAACCGTTTTGATCTCCGGAATTGTCAGGGCATGGGGTTCTTCTTTGATACTTCTATATGCCACTGCAGATGGCGCAACTGGTTGCATTTTTGTGAAAAAAGACGAGGCGCTTCTACCAGCGTGAAGGAGTTGTGCAGCCACACGAACGTTATACCGATGGATGGCATCGGTTAGTCTCTTCAATCCTGGAATAAGGTCATCTTTATCCAGTCCTATAATGCTCTTCCATACTTTACCATTCATTTCGGGATAACAACCACCAACAACAATGAGACCGACCCCCCCTTTGGCCCGCTCAATATAAAAATTGATAATCCGGTCGTTAATGGTGCCGTCAGAAGTAAACCCCAGGTCCATGGCGGACATAATTATCCTGTTTTTCAACGTCATTTGACCAATATTTATTTTATCAAACAATTTGCTCATAGTTTGTCTTGAGATTATTTATCGGTGAAGTTTAATGAGGGCGGTCCTTTAATCGTAGATATTGCCAAAAATAGGTATTTTTGGGAAAGGGTAAAAGAGTAAATCGATGTGGATTGTACAAAATTATATGTATTTCTCAGTAAATGTTTAACAATATCGATATACAGCTTGTAATTCTTCAATTCCATGCATGTTGGAATTATAAGTACCACGACAATTTTTGTCAAGTTTATCCTGGAAACAAACCCATTTCATAGTTTCAATAAGAGTAAATAGATTAAGAAGCTGATTATGTTTTAATTTTTATCTCATCTCCTGACAAATAGAACGTTGCCTTTTTACATTCCTCAAGAATAGTCATGGTTGGTTCACCGATTGTAATCTCTACTCCTGGATGAACGACCTTATTGACTACTACTTTTGCACCTTCATTAACAGGTAAAATTTCTACGCTCGCAAGATCTTTTAATTTTTTCACTAACTCTTCCCTTCGGGAAAGGAGGTGATCAAATGTATTTGTGTACTGTGCAGGAAGTTCACCCTTTGCCTTTTTAATTGCATGCAATGTATTGAGTTCTTTATCAACAGTTTTCATAACAGCTTTTAAACCACTTATTTCTTTTCTTGTACTCATTTGACTTTGATGTGCAGTATAGTCAATTCCTGCTTCTACGTCTGTATGAACCTCATTTTTACTTCCCAAAGATTCGACCTCAATCATTGCTCCCGCAGTTGTTATTCCACCCTCGATAGATATCTTATCTCCACTTACCTTCACGGTATTTTTTGCATAGATGATACAATCCACTGCTTCTCGTAATATTTTTACATTATTTGCCACAATTGTTTGGTTCCTGGTAAAGCCGATGGTTACATCCCCCCCTGCTTCAATTTTTCCTTTACCCGAACCAACAAAACCGCCCTTTACCAAAACGTTACCCTTTGACTTTATTATAGAATCTTCTACCGTACCCCAAACCTCTACATCGCCAACAGCATCTAAAACAAACCCACTTCTTACATTTCCTTTAACAACAACCGTCCCTTTGCTTGTTATATTCCCTGTACTAAAATCAACGTCTTTTTCGACCGCATAACAAGACTTTACAGAGACAACGCCACCGGCGTATTTTACGATTCCATCAATACCTGATACCAATAATTTTGTATCTTTATCCGATACTTTTGTATTCTCTCCAATTGGGAGTATACATGGTTTTCCATGGACAGGGTTAACCGTTTTGCCATAAACGTTTTTTCCAGGAGTTCCTGGAGTAGAATCTATTAATTTAACCAGGGGTTGTTCCTTTTCAACATTTTCAACCATGCTCAATTCGTGGAAATCTACCTTACCGTGAGCGCCCTCCTGAGGTTTGATTTTTTTATTTATATTGAATAAAAATTCAAGACTGCCGTCTTCACCATTAATTGCTTGGTTTCCTTCGGCTATAAGCACGTTTTCTATGGAATTTTTTTCCTGTTTGACCTTATCCAGGGTATTCTTTATAACTTCTTCCTTTATTCCAAAACAAACATTTATTGATTGCAGGATTTTCAATACGTCATCTGAGTTAATATCGATGTTTTCTTGAGCAAAGGGTTTTACTGTTAAATAGACCTTCATATGGTCATCAGAAACCTTGATTGAGAGAAATTTGGTTTTGTCATTCGTTTCCGACATGTTTTTCACCGTATATTTAACATTGACGAACTAATGCTAAACAAAAAGACAAGTTTTCGGCATTATTGAAAATATATCAAATTCTATGCCAAAAGAGTAGCAAGAAGATTCACCGCGTAGTCGTTGATGAAGTAGGGACACAGACAAAAAGGCGGTACGTAACCACAGTTTTCACAGATTACACACACGATTGAGTTCTCTGCGTTTTTCTTGAGTTTTTTGTGTTTTTTGTGTCAACTATGTAAACCCAATAAACCTAAGCAACTTAATAAACTCAATGAACCCTTAAATAAGATTAATCTGTTTCAAGTTTGTTTTTAATAGTTTCAGGCAGGATGTCCTTTACGTGCGGATATGCTTCTACAAAGCGAAATATATCAGCTAAATCTTTTTGACGTTTACTCATCCGTCTTTGCTCATCAGTATATGCCCATATTTTCCCCTGTAATACATCTTCTAATGTAGCAACCTTCATTGAATATCCCATTATTTCTTTCACAGAAGAGCGAGGAATGAACGCCTGATACCGGGGATATATTTGTAATTGAATTCGTAAATCAGATTTTGGGCTGCTGAGATTAAAACTATGAGGAAATTTTTCAACTTTAAAGAACTTTGTCGCTGCGTTCGTTAATTTTTCCGTAGCCGTAGCAACAACAACCAAATCTAAATCAAGACTCACGACCGGTTCCACATAAGCATTGACAGCCAATCCCCCGATTACACAATAATCGATTTTGATTGCTTCCAGTAAATCAAGCAATTGCTGCAGGACGTCTTCCTTGCCATTACTTATGAAGTTGAGAAATTCTTTTTTGGTCATAGTTTACCAACTTTGCACAACAGCTGAATATTCTTTTACCTCGTGATGAAACGTGGTAAATGGCTGCGTTAAATTCTATCTTAAAAGTCTTGTCATAGACATAAACTACCATTTCCACAACCTCATATCAAGATTAAAGACCAGCAAGAATAAAGACCGGACACTGATAGGCATGCTGAGTTGTCTTAAGTGTCTTTTGCTCATATTCATTGCGACGCCCATCACGCTTCCTCTAACCTCTCTGATATAGTGCGCCCCGCATAAAAACTCTGTTATTTCTTGTTCTACTGCTGCACGGACCATGCTTCCTGACATAAACGTACCCAGCAAGTGTCCGAGGTACTCATTACCTTTACGAAACAACCTGGAAATATCTTGCTTTAACATCTTGCCTGGTGGTATCCTCTTCTTTATTACTTATGCACCCGTTACAAATTCAAAGGAATTTT
>Ga0209341_10006770_pt1 | contig 10212 bp, 9 predicted proteins | sample RifCSP13_2_FD_184020 | JGI IMG/M metagenome (GOLD analysis project Ga0209341, IMG submission 184020) | Soil microbial communities from Rifle, Colorado - Rifle CSP2_sed 13_2 (SPAdes) (version 2) | ecosystem: Environmental > Terrestrial > Deep subsurface > Rock core/Sediment | place: Rifle... | reverse complement strand
AGCGGCAAGACCACGCTCGCTCTCCACATCGCCGCCGAGGCGCAGCGCAACGGGGGGATTGCGGCGTTCATCGATGCCGAGCACGCCCTCGACCCCGGGTACGCCCAAGCGCTCGGAGTCGACGTGGACGAGCTCCTGATCTCGCAGCCGGACACCGGTGAACAGGCGTTGGAGATCGCCGACATGCTGATTCGATCCGGTGCGCTCGACGTCGTGATCATCGACTCGGTGGCCGCGCTGGTGCCGCGTGCCGAGCTCGAGGGGGAAATGGGAGATACCCACATGGGTCTCCAGGCTCGGTTGATGTCTCAGGCGCTGCGCAAGCTCGCCGGGACCATCAACAGGTCGGACACCACGGCGATTTTCATCAATCAGCTACGCGAGAAGATCGGCGTCATGTTCGGCAGCCCGGAGACGACACCGGGCGGACGGGCGCTCAAGTTCTATTCGACGGTCCGCATCGACATCCGCCGGGTGCAGACGATCAAGGACGGCCAGGAGTCCATCGGCAACAAGGTGGTGGCCAAGGTCGTCAAGAACAAGGTGGCCCCGCCCTTCCGCAAGGCAGAGTTCGACATCATGTTCGGTGAGGGCATTTCCCGGGAAGGCAGCCTCATCGACGTTGCCGTGGAGCACGACGTCGTCCGCAAGAGCGGGGCTTGGTACACCTACGAGGGCGATCAACTCGGCCAGGGTCGTGAAAACGCCAAGCGGTTCCTGCGGGAGAACCCGGAGATCGCCATGCAATTGCAAGCGAAGGTGTTCGAGGTCGTCGGTCTCCTCGGGCTGCACGACACGACCTCTGGCCGGGCCGATGTCGACGAGGACGACGACACAGGCGGCGCCGTCGCCGAGACCGGTGCCGGGGGCAGCGAGTCGGCGAACATCGACGACTGAACGAGCGAACTCGGCGGACCGCGGTACGATGGGTTCTTACGCGTACACGAATCACTGAAGTTCTGGACGTTTCCGAACAACGATGCCGCCCGGAGGTGTGATAGGCCGAGTCGACGGTGGTTGACGAGGTCGTGGCGTACGCGTCGAGACAAGGGTCTCGGCGCGTCGCCGTTCTTCCGGTCGCGATCGGCGGAATCCGGGGAGGAGTTGTCATGACGACCGCGCTGATCGGGGCGCTCGGTGGCCTGGCCGTTCTCATCGTCGGCCTCGCCACCGGTCGATGGTGGCAGCGGAGTTCGATGGGCAGGGCGGAGTCGACATCCGAAGCGTTGTTGCGCGATGCCCGCCACGAGGCGCAGCGGCTCATCGAGCGCGCAGAAGCCGAAGCGAGGGCCAAGGCTGAGGCGTACCGCGACCGCGAGGACGCCACGTTGGAGCATCGGCGGGTGGAGACCGAGTCCCAGGAGAAGCGGCTGGGCCAACGCGAGGCGACGCTGGAGCAGCGGGCATCGAATCTTGCCCAGCGTGAGACCCTCATCATCGAGCGGGAACGCGATCTCGATGTCGCCAGGGGCGAAGTGACCCAGCAGCGCGAGCAGGCTCGGGCCGCCCTCGAGGCACTCGCCGGCGTCGACGCCAAGGCGGCCCGTAAGGAGTTGTTGCAGCGGGTCGAGGACGAAGCCAGGCGCGAAGCGATGGTGCTCATGCGCGACATGGAGACGAAGGCACGGGAAGAGGCCGACCGCCGTGCCCGCCGTATCCTCGCCACGACGGTCCAGCGGCTGGCGTCCGACGTCGTCGCCGAAACAACCGTCACCGTCGTCCCCCTTCCCTCCGACGACATGAAGGGTCGGATCATCGGCCGTGATGGGCGCAACATCCGCGCGTTCGAGGCAGTCACCGGGGTCAACATCATCGTCGACGACACCCCTGACTCGGTGAGTCTCAGCGCCTTCGACCCGGTGCGACGCGAGGTCGCCCGGATCGCCCTGGAGCGGCTCGTCGCCGACGGGCGCATTCACCCTGCCTCGATCGAGGACATCTATGAGAAGGCGCGCGCCGAGGTCGACCAGAACGTGCGCGACGCAGGCGAATGGGCGATCCTCGAGGTCGGCTTGTCCCGGATGCATCCCGAGCTGGTGAACCTCCTCGGACGGCTCAAGTACCGGCAGTCCTACGGACAGAACGTCCTGCATCACCTGATCGAGTCGGCCAAGGTGGCAGGCATGCTCGCCGCTGAGATCGGCGTGGATGCCGAGGAGGCAAGGCGTGCTGCATTCCTCCACGACATCGGCAAGGCCGTCAGCCACGAGTTGGGTGGTTCCCACGCCCTGGTGGGTGCCGAGATCGCCCGGCGCTTTGGAGAGGACCCTGCGATCGTCCACGGCATCGAGGCTCACCACAACGAGGTGGAGCCGAGGACTCTCACCGCAGTGATCGTGCAAGCAGCAGATGCCGTGTCTGCCGCCCGCCCGGGTGCTCGGCGGGAGGCGGTCGAGTCGTACGTACGGCGGCTGGAGCGGCTCGAGGAGATCGCCGGGTCTTTCCCAGGGGTCGAGCGGGTGTTCGCCATGCAGGCGGGGAGAGAGGTCCGAGTCGTGGTGGATCCGGGGTCCGTCGACGATCTCGCTGCTCACGACCTGGCACGGCGGATCTCGAAGCGGTTCGAGGAGGAACTCCAGTATCCGGGGCAGATCCAGGTGACCGTCATCCGGGAACTACGCGTCACCGACTACGCCCGATGACCGCACTCCCTCTGCCGTCGTTCGTGGAGCGCCGCACGCCGACGAGATCCGGTCGCCGGTACTTCGTGCGCACCTTCGGGTGCCAGATGAATGAGCACGACTCGGAACGGATCAGAGGCCTGCTCGAGTCCGACGGAATGGTCCCTGCCAACGGGGTCGAAGACGCCGACGTCGTCCTGCTCAACACCTGCTGCATCCGCGAGAACGCCGACAACCGGCTGTACGGGAACCTCGGCCAGCTCAAGGCGATCAAGGACGTCCGCCCCGACATGCGGATTCTGGTGTCGGGCTGCCTGGCGCAGAAGGATCGCGATGCCGTCCGCGAGAAGGCGCCCTGGGTCGACGTCGTATTCGGGACCCACAACCTCCATCGCATTCTCTCTCTCCTCGATCATGCCGAAGAGTGGGGGCCGGTGACCGAGATCTGGAACGAGACGGCGTCCATCGACGAGGTGCCATCGACCCTCCCCACGCGCCGCGAGATCGCCCATTCGGCGTGGGTGACGATCACGATCGGTTGCGACAACGCATGCACCTTCTGCATCGTCCCCTTGGTCCGGGGCCGCGAGATCTCCCGTCGGCCGGCCGACATCCTGCGCGAGGTTCGCGAGCTGGCAGCCGACGGTGTGGTCGAGGTGACACTGCTCGGACAGAACGTCGACTCGTACGGGCGCGACCTGGCGGTCGATGGTCGGCGGAGGCCGATGTTCGCCGATCTGCTCCGGCGCGTGGGAGAGGTCGAGGGGATCTCGCGCATCCGCTTCACGAGTCCTCATCCCAAAGACATCAAGGAGGAAGTGCTCGCGGCGATGGCAGAAACCCCCGCCGTGTGCGAGCAGCTGCACCTCCCGCTGCAGAGCGGCAGCGCCCGGATCCTTCGCGCCATGCAGCGGGGCTACACGCCGGAGCGGTTCCTCGAAAAGCTGCGTACCGCGGAGGCGACCGTCGCCGGGCTCGCCACGTCGACGGACGTGATCGTGGGGTTTCCCGGCGAGACCGAAAGCGACTTCCAGGCCACACTCGACGTGATGGCGGAGGCTCGTTTCGACGGGGCGTACATGTTCGTCTACTCGCCGCGCGCCGGAACCCGTGCCGCCGACATGGACGGTCAGGTGGCAGCGCAGGTTGCCGCAGAGCGGTTCGGGCGTCTCGCCGACCTGCAGGAGAGAATCTCCGTGGAGAAGAACCAGGTCCTGGTCGGTACGGTCGTGGAGGTGTTGACCGAGGGCCCGAGCCGCAAGGATGCGTCGATGGCAACGGCGCGCACCCGGACCAACAAGGTGGTCCACGTCCCAGGGGAGTATCCGGCCGGTGTGTTCCTCGAGGCGGCGATCACCCGCGCCGCGCCGAGCCATCTGATCGGCAGCGTGGCGGGCTGACGATCGGGGCGATCCTTGGGCCGACGGCGGCGGGGAAGTCCGAGGTGGCGATGCGCATCGCTGCCGAAACAGGGGCCGAGATCGTATCCGTGGACAGCATGCAGGTGTACCGGGGGATGGACGTCGGCACCGCCAAGCCCTCCGAAGAGGACCGCAGTCGGGTCCGCCACCACATGGTCGACGTCGCCGATCCATCGGCGGCCTACTCGGTCGCCATGTTCCAGCAGGCGGGCAGGGAGGCGATCGATCGGGTGACCGAGCGCGGTGGCTTCGTCCTGGTGGTGGGAGGCAGCGGCCTCCACTTCCGGTCGTTGGTGGACCCCATGGTGTTCGCCCCTTCGGACCAGGAGGTTCGCGCGGGATTGGAAGCGATGTCTGCGGACCAGGCGATCGCCGCCCTGCTCGACATCGACCCGGAGGCGGGAAGGACCGTTCACCTCGCAAACCCGAGGCGAGTGCTCCGGGCCCTCGAAATCCACGCTTTGACCGGCGCCACGCCGTCGCAGCGGGCGGCGACGCCCGAGGCCGCGTCGGTACGGGAGTATCGGCCCATCCGGCGTGTGGCCGTCGTCGGAATCGATCCGGGTCCGCTGCTCCCGGGGAGAGTGGCGGCTCGCTTCGAGGGGATGCTCGAGGCGGGCCTGATGGACGAGGTCCGTGCCATCGCGCCGCAGCTCGGGAAGACGGCAGCCGCTGCGGTCGGGTATCGGGAGCTCTCCCGGGTGGTGGCGGGCGAGTGGGACCTCGGGTATGCATCTCGACGGGCGATCGATGCCACGACGGCCCTGACGAGGCGGCAGCGCACCTATCACCGCCGCGATCCGCGAATCGCATGGCTGGAGTGGGATGATGAGCCTGCGGCGCTCGCCGCGCGCGCCCACCGTGCACTCGAGGAGGCGGGATGGACTTCGTGAAGATGGAGGGACTGGGCAACGACTTCGTCGTGATCGAAGGCCCCCACACCCCGACGTGGAACGAGGTGGCCGAGTGGTGCGATCGGCGTCGCGGCGTGGGTGCCGATGGGTTGCTCGTGGTGACGCCACTGGACCGGTCGACCGTGTCGATGGATTATTGGAACGCAGACGGGTCGCCGGCCGAGATGTGCGGCAACGGCCTGCGCTGCGCGGCGAGGTACGCCGCGGCGCACGGGATGGTGGACGGTTCGGCGTTCACGGTGGCGACCGCCGTCGGGCCCCGACAGGTCGAGGTTGGCGAGCGGACGGTTCGCGCGCAGCTGGGGCCGGTGACGGTGACCGGCAACACCGTGGACCTCGCCGGCTATCGCCTCGATCCGATGTCGGTGGGGAATCCGCATGCGGTCGCCTTTGTCGACGACTGCTACGCGGTTCCCGTCGCCGCCGCCGGCGCCCTTGTGGAGGGTGACCCCGCCTTTCCGCTACGGACCAATGTCGAGTTCGCCACCGTGACTTCGCCCGACCGCATCGAGCTGCGGGTGTGGGAGCGGGGGGCGGGGGAGACCCTGGCCTGTGGGAGCGGTGCTGCTGCCACCGTCGCCGCAGCCTTCCGTAGAGGCCTCACCGGCCCCAAGGTGACCGTGGTCCTTCCGGGTGGCCTGCTGGACGTCGAGATCATCGACGACGAGGCCTGGATCGAGGGCCCTGCCGTCGAGGTGTTTTCAGGGACGCGGTAGGCGCCCTCAGAACTCGCGCACGCCCTCAGCGAACCGTGCGGAGCACGGCAACGACCCGCCCGATGATCTCCACGTCCTTGGTGAGGACGATCGGGTCGTAGGCGGGGTTCTCGGGCAGCAGCACGACCTTGTCGGAGTCCTTGCGGAGCCGCTTGACCGTTGCCTCCTCGCCTCCGATGAGCGCGGCGACGATCTCACCGTTGCGGGCGTCGGGTTGGCGTCGGATCACCACGAGGTCGCCGTCGAGTATCCCTGCGTCGAGCATCGAGTCGCCCACGACGCGCAGCATGAAGACCGGGTCGTTGCCGACGAACTGGGTGGGGAGCGGGAAGATCTCCTCGATGTCCTCCTGGGCGAGGATGGGCGACCCGGCGGCGATGCGACCGAGGAGCGGGACGTCCCGTACGGGGGCTCGGCGCAGGTCGTGTTCATCTCCGGTATCGACCACTTCGATCGCTCGCGGCTTGGTGGGATCGCGCCGCAGGTACCCGGACTCGACCAGTGCCGAGAGGTGGCTGTGGACGGTCGACGGAGAGCTGAGTCCGACGGCCTCGCCGATCTCCCTCACCGATGGCGGGTACCCCCGTCGTTGCACCGTGCTGGTGATCAGATCGAGGATCTGACGCTGGCGAGTGGTGATGTCGCTCATTGCGAAGCCTCCCTTTTCGGGCGTCACGATACTCGTTTCGATCGCCGCGGGCAAACATATGTTCGGCCTTGACAATCGAACAGGTGTTCGCTACCTTGTGCATCCCAGAGCGAACGCACGTTCGTGTCATACCGAACCCATACGGTGTGAATCGTGGGAAGGGGGGCCATGAGGCCCCAGGGAGCGGGGTCACCAGGCCCCAAAGCAGCGAAGCAGGAGGTTCCAGCGCCATGACGATCTCCGCCAACACCCGGACTCGGGTTGCGGTTCTCCTCACCTCGGTCGGCTTGGCGCTGGTCCTCCTGCTCGCATGTGCAGTGGCGGCGCAGGCCGACGATCCAACGCCACGGCCGGAGACCGGCGCCTATGTCAGCCGGACGGTCCAGAGCGGCGACACACTGTGGGGGATCGCCACCGACGTCACGGTCGGCGGCGATGACGTGCGGAACGTGATCGTCGACATCAAGGCCGCGAATCACCTGGACTCGAGTGTGATCGTCCCCGGCCAGGTGCTGCTGGTGCCCTCGGTTGCCTTTGCCGCCCCCTGAGTGAAAAGGGATTGCCTCCGCCGGCGCCACAGCGGGTACGCTCCGTGTTCATGCGGTGCCCGTTTTGCGGCGCGGAAGACACCCGGGTGGTCGACAGCCGCCCTGCAGAGAGCGGCGCAACCATCCGGCGCCGACGCGCCTGCGAACAATGCGGTGATCGTTTCACCACCTATGAGCGCCGCGAGTCGATACTGATGGTCCGGAAGCGGGACGGCCGGGTCGAACCCTTCTCAGCAGAGAAGGTCAGGGCCGGGGTGGTGAAGGCCATCGCCGATCGCGACATCCCAGCAGGGGCCCTCGATGCCCTTGTCGTCCAGATCGAGGCGTATGCCGACGACCACGGCCCCGAGGTCGGCACCGAGGAGATGGGCCATCAGGTGCTCGAGGCCCTCCGGCGGATCGACGAAGTCGCCTACCTGCGATTCGCCTCGGTCTACAAGGAATTCGTGGAGGCCTCGGACTTCGAACGCGAGATGGCGGCGATGGAGGACCCGGGCTAACCGGCCAGCACCCGCACCGCCTCGACTCCGGCCCGCAGCATCGCAATGGCGGCGTCGGCATCGGCGTCTACCCGGCTGAACACCGTGTCCAGTTCAGATTGGATGAGCGTTCTCTGTGCCTGGGCATCGACGAGCAGCGTCGTGGCGGTGGCCGTGTCGGCGCGGCGCAGAGCGATCAGATACCGGTTGATCCAATCGGGGAGCGCCGCCAGGGCATCGGCGACTCGGGACCGATAGTCCTCGTACGCGGGATCGGTGTCGAGGCCGGCGACGGCGGCCTCACTGGCGGCTTGCATGTCCGCCAGCGCCCTCGCCGCAGGATCGATCAACTCCGCCGGGACCTCGGTGGGGAGGAGCGGTAAGGCGAAGATCTCATCCGACGCTTGTCGATACGCCGCAGCCTGAGTGATCTCGTCCGACAGGGTGGCGGCGGTGTCGCTCACCTCGAGCATCTTGGATCGCACGGGCGGCAAGTCGGGGCCGAGCGGCACGAGCGGGAGCACCCAGGGGAGCGGCTCCTCTGCCGTGGTGCGCAGGCTCTCGGATGCCTCGGCGAAGTCGGCGGCGGCCAAGGGGTCGGTCACGGTCGCCGCGCCGTCGAGCCGATCGAGGGCTGCGGCGAAGGCGGCGGTGACGGCGACGTACTCGTCGTGGCGGACCGACGCCTTGTGCGCAGGCATTGCCAGCAGGAGTCGGGCGCCCACCAGGATGCCGACTCCGATGACGACGGCGCCGACGACGATGGACCATCGGTACGTGCGATGTGACGTGACCGTCCGGTCGAGGGGATGGGGCCGCCAGTCGAAGTCGAGGTCGGGGATCGGCTCCGCTGCTTGACCGGGTGCAAGCGGGCGCGCCACCGTGGCCGGGGTCGTCTCCAGCATGGAGAGAATCGTGCGGCGATGCGCTTGGCGCTCGCGTCTCTTGATTGCGGCCACCGTGAACATCCTCCTGGAGCCATAATCGACCGAATGCGCATCCCGCTCAAGCAACTGGATCCGGGCTTGCCGGTCCCCGCACACGCTCACCCGGGTGATGGCGGGGTAGATCTCTATGCCCGCGACGGTGTCAGTCTCGCCGCTGGGGAGCGGGCCGTGGTGCCGACGGGTGTCGCCGTCGCCATCCCCCCTGGCTACGCCGGCCTGGTGACACCTCGTTCCGGACTCGCCGTCCGGCACGGGATCGGGGTGGTCAATGGTCCCGGTCTCGTCGACAGCGGATTCCGGGGCGAGATCCGGGTCATTCTCGTCAACCACGGGTCGGAGCCCTTCGCATTGAAGCGAGGCGATCGGATCGCCCAACTCGTCGTCGTGGCGGTTTGCGAACAGGAATTCGAGGTTGTCGACGAGTTGCCTGACTCCGTTCGCGGCGAGGGCGGGCTGGGGTCCACCGGCTCCTGAGCGGTCGGGACCTGCTGGTATATTGAACGATCTTGCGGACGTAGCTCAGTTGGTAGAGCGTCACCTTGCCAAGGTGAAGGTCGCCGGTTCGAGACCGGTCGTCCGCTCGCACGGGCGGGCACAGGGGAGGCTCCGGCCAGGTCTGGATGGTGCGGGGGCGCGGAGGTCGCCCCTCTTGTCTGGGGCGGAAGGCCGATGCTCCGTTCCGGCAAGCATGGCGGCGTGGCCGAGTGGTTAGGCAAGGGTCTGCAAAACCCTCTACCCCGGTTCAATTCCGGGCGCCGCCTCGAGGGACCCGGTCTAGAGTCCGGGTCCGATCGGGCGCTTAGCTCAGCGGGAGAGCGCTTCCCTGACACGGAAGAGGCCACTGGTTCAATCCCAGTAGCGCCCACCAAGAGGTCGGCTGCCCGCCGGCGGCCTCCGCGATTGGCGATTGGCGAGATCTCGTCCCCGCTCACCCCTATGCCTCGGGGTGACCGTCGCCAACTCGATCCCCGAAACGCACCGACGGCGGCCCTAGTCGACGCCGCCGTTCACCACAGGATCAGGGGGTGGTGGTCGTGGTGCTGGTCGTGCTGGTCGTCGCCCCCGACGCCGGAGGCGGTGCGTCGGGCGGCGCCACCACGGTGCCCGACCCGCCCGCGGGGATTCCGATGAGCGGGGTCAGGTTCTGGTCGAAGGGCAGGATGATGGTGCTGTTGTTGGGCGAGTTGACCAGTGCCTGGATGTAGGTCCCCTGCAGATAGGCCGAGGGTCAGCTGAGCCTCGGAGCACTCGTCGATCGAGTTCGGTAACACGGTCACCACCTGCTCGCTGTTGACCTCGGTGGTCTGCACGCTGCCGCCGCACGCAAGGATCTGCTGGGCGTCGGCGGTGGCGATTGCGTTCACCCGGGTGATCTCGGCCTGCTGGGTGGCCTTGGACAGCTCGAACTGCTGGCGCTGGGCGACCACCTTCGCCGTCACCGCCGCCGGCAGGGTGGCGTCGAGGGGCACCTCACGCAGCTGGAGGTCCTCGAGGATGATCCCCCGGTACAACGGTGTTCACCGATGACCGCCGGCGGTCACGGTCCCATCGTCGACGTCGGGCGGTGGGCGCCCCCCGGGTCAGGCCTTGGCGATCGACCCGATCGGCAGCAGCACCTTGCCCTCCGCCTCGTTGAGGATCTCTGCGGCCGCCAGGTAGATGGCGGAGAACCCGCACACGATGCCCTCGTACCCGGCAATCTTGATGATCGCCTCGGAATCGGCCCAGTGACCGACGGCGAGCAGGAAGAACAGGATGGCGAGGGTGCCGAAGACCACCTGGATGGCCCGGTTCTTGCGCAGGGTGCCGAGATACATGTAGGTGGTGAACACGCCCCACATGAAGAGGTACCAGCCGAGGAAACCGGGGTCGGCGCCGCCCTTGAGGATGATCGCCACCAGGGAGATCCAGAAGAAG
>Ga0209341_10006768_pt1 | contig 10213 bp, 10 predicted proteins | sample RifCSP13_2_FD_184020 | JGI IMG/M metagenome (GOLD analysis project Ga0209341, IMG submission 184020) | Soil microbial communities from Rifle, Colorado - Rifle CSP2_sed 13_2 (SPAdes) (version 2) | ecosystem: Environmental > Terrestrial > Deep subsurface > Rock core/Sediment | place: Rifle... | reverse complement strand
CCGGCTGCCCGAGCAAAACCGATTCGCGATCAGCGTGCACCAGGAACGCTACAAGATCTACGACGGGACCTACGTGGACCTGTACTTGGCATTCGAACCGCTCGACGGGTGAGCCGCCGTCAGTCGTATGTACCCGCGAGGAAGTAGTCGCCCCGTTTCGCCGCCGCCACGACGCCCTCCCGCGTGTCGTATTGCGTAATGAACGGCCGGAGCTGGTCCGGAGGCACGAGATCACAGTCCACGAAGACGTCGGGGGTCACCATCGACTCCGGCCGGTAATCCCGACGACACATCCGGTACCGACGAATCCGGCCCGGGAGGTAGGACACGGCGAGGAGCCCATGATAGTACAGGTTCCGGACCGGGGTTCGCGTCAGGGGGAACGCCTTCCCGTATCCCTTCCAGTAGACCCAGAACGGGACCCACTTCGCGACCGCGAGGGTGTCCCGCATGCGGGCGAGCATGCGACGCGTCTTCTTCCGCACCCCCAGCGGCACGCGCTTGTAGTTCTCTCCGCACTTCATCGGGTAGGTCCGCCACAGGCCCTTGGTCGCCAGTCGAATCCAGAGGTCCACGTCCTCCCAGTACTGGAAGTCCCGCCAGCCTCCGACCGCGTCCAGTGCCGCTTTCGGATAGAATCCGGAGTAGGTCGCGATGAGCACGTACGGCGGCCTCCGCTCCAAGTACCAATCGAACAGCCGCTTCCAGTCCTCGTTGTACACTGTGTCGAGGTCGAACGTCACGACGACCTCGCCGCGCGCCTGGCGGAGGGCGATCTGGCGGCCAAGACCGCGTCCGCACTTCGCCCGCGAAAGAAGGATTGGAACCCCGCGATCCCTGTATTCCGCGAGCACTTCGTACGAACCGTCGTCCGAGAAGTTGTCCACGCAGACGATCTCGTAGTCGACGCCCTCCATCCGATCGACGATCGAGTCAAGGGAACGCGCGGTGATCGGAGCCGTGTTGTAGTTCGTCGTGTTGAACGTGATGCGGGGGGAAGCGGTCGACGTCATCCGGGTAATCCCGGTGGGGGAAATCAGCTTAACGCATGGCCTGGGGAATCCCGCCACCGGGCAGAGGGAGCCACCTCCGCATACAGGGCGCGGTACGCCGCACACATCCGGGAGACATCGTAGCGAGACGCGACGAGTTCCAGCCCTCTCGCAGCCATGGCCTCCATTTCCGAGGGACGCGCCAGCGCCCAGCGCAAGGCATCCGCCAGTGCGCCCGCGTCCCCCGGGGGGACGAGGAGGCCAGTGACCTGGGGCCGAACGACCTCGGGGATATCCCCGACACGTGTTGCGATTACCGGAACGCCCGCCGCCATCGCCTCCAGTACGCTGAAGGGGAGGCCCTCCCGGGTCGAGGGGAGGACGAAAAGGTCCGCCGCGCACAGAACGCGGCCCGCGTCGTTTCGTTGCCCCGTCACGAGGACATCGCCGTCTTTGGTCCGGCCGTCGAGCTCGAATCGCAGGTCACTGGCCACGGGACCCACCAGGACGAGACGGAGTGGTCTGGAGCTTGAGCGACGGACGGCGTCAAACGCACCGAGTAGCGTCCGGATGCCCTTGTCGACGGTCACGCGCCCCGAGAAGAGGACGACGAAGGCGTCGTCGACGCCCAGCTCCCGCCGAATCGCGACGCGCTCTTCGCGGAACGATTGAAGGGCCTCGACAGGGACGCCAATCGGGACGACGGCCCCGACGGTGCCGAGCTGGCGGTTCAGGTCTTGCGCCACGACGATCAGGCGGTGGGGGACGCTTGCGCCCCACCGTTCCATCACACGAAAGGCGAGACCGCGAGACCCGGGCGGTCGGGGGGATCGTCCGTGTACCGTCAACACGACCGGTTTTCCAAGCACCCGCGCGGCAAGACCCGTTGCCAGCGATTGGAGGTGGAGTTGCTGACAGTGGACCGCATCGACTTGCTCCCTGCGACGGAACAGCTCGCGGACCGAGTGGAGCGCGAGGATGGCGTTTGCAGCACCACCGAGCCCACGGTGCCAGGAAGGTTCGACGACGATCACTTCCCCTCCGTGACCGCGAACGCAACCGACAATCAACCGGACGAACGATGCCACGCCCGTCGCGGATGATGTCGAATAGGGCGTCGCGAGGAACACTCTCACAATCGCGCGATGAAGGACAAGCTACATAATCGTTGTCGAACATTAGCGGCGCGAGGAGTCCCCTCGAGGTCACATGGCCCCCAGCGTTTCGCCGACCGAGGCGTCAATCGACGTTTCGGCCATCGTTATCGCGCGGAATGAGGAAGGGAACATCGTCGATTGCTTGCGCGCCGTCTTCCGTGCGCTCGATGCCGCCAAGGACCGCAATCTCTTTCACACCTACGAGGTGGTGCTCGTCGACTCCGCCTCGACAGACCGGACCGTGGACCTCGCATCCGCGTTTCCTGTCGTCATCGCCCGCTTGCGCCGAGAATGGCCCCTGTCCGCGTCGGCGGGCAAGGCGACCGGAGTGAGGCTCGCGCGCGGGCGCTTCTTCCTGTTCGTCGACGGCGACTACGTGATGGACCCTGGGTGGATTCCCGTCGCGTGGGGGTTGCTCCAACACCCAGAAGTCGCGGGGGTCTGCGGATGGGACCTCGAGCAGGTCACGGGAGATTCCGTGCTGGCACGACGCATGGCGCAGATGAATCCGGTGGACATGCCCGAGCTCGAGGAAGTTGACTCCATCGCAGCGGGCCTCGTCAAGCGGCCTGCGTACGAGATGGTTGGGGGGCTCCATCCGTACCTCCGGGGCGCCGAGGACCGGGACCTTGGGCTCCGCCTCCTCCGCGCGGGATGGAAGATCCTGAAGACCCGGCATGCGATGGGGCTCCACCGGTGGCTGCCGCCGGGTCAACGGCTCACGTACCTCGTGTACTACCGGTCTGTCGCCGTGTGGTCCCTTGGCGATGGGCAAGCGTGTCGCGCGCGGTGGCGGGACCGCCCACTCCGCCGCGCCTTTCTGAGGCGTTATGGAACCCTCCGATATCTGATTCAAGACTTCCAGCTCGACGTGACAGTTATCCTCGCCCTCGTGAACCTAAGTGCGCTCCGAGGAGGCTGGTCGGTCGCCATCGCATTCCTCGCGGACCTCGGTGCCCTCATCGCCTTCCACGCTTGGGCAAGATCGAAGAACTGCACGTGGCGGGAAGCGTTGTTTGAATTCCAAGGTGCGTTCTATGGACCCTACCGCCAAGTGCTATTTGCCCTTGGACTGCTCCGCCCATCGCCTCCTCCAGAAACGTACCCTAAAGATGTTGAAATCGTGCAAGAGGGGCAGGGACCGACTCGGGCTCGTTAGCGCACTGTCGGTTCGCCGACGACATTCATGGAGGTCTGGAGGGCCGCGGGTTCCACTCGGTGTAGGGGTTCACGAGGAACACGAGCCACTCGATGAGATCCAAGAGCTGGCGTCGAATCGATCGCCGATGCATCGAACGCCTCACGTAGGCCGGGAACGTCCGCACCTGACGGTGAAATCCGAACAAGGCCGCCTCAGCACCGAGGATGGGACCCATGCGACGCAGGGAACGAGAGGCGACACGACGCGACTCCCGCTCGACGCGGTCCTGGTTCGCAGAATTCTGCCCCGGATGGATTCGATAGCGAACGAGGGGTTCGGGCACGTTCGCCAGCCGGAAGGCGAGCGCGATGCGAATGTCCATGTCCCAGTCGAAGATGTACTTCTCCGCCTCATCATAGAGCCCGATCCGATCGAAAACATCCTTCCGGATGAGGGTGGAGCTGCCGTTCACGAAACATCGCCGGATCAGTCGAAGGAGGGTCTTCCGGCGCGTCGGGGGGCATGGAAAGTGCTCCGCCGACAACACGTTTCCATCCTTGTCGATGTAAACGTAGTCCGTGTACACCATCCCCACGTCAGGGACGCTGTGGACGACGTGAATCTGGCGTTCAAGCTTCGTAGGCTCCCAGGCATCGTCGGCGGAAATCCATGCAATCCAGGTCCCTCGAGCCTCCCGAATTCCCCGGTTCAGCGCCGCCGGGCACCCCCGATTCTCCTGCCGAATGACTCGAACGCGATCCGCATACCGATCCAGAATCTTCGGCGTTCCATCCGTGCTGCCGTCGTCGACGACAATGACTTCACTGTCCCTGAACGTCTGGTTCAAGACGGATTCGAGGGCCTCCCCTATGTATCGTTCCATGTTGTAGACAGGCAGGACCACGCTCACGTACGGGGGGTCGGCGCCGGGCTCAGGCACTATCACACGCAAGAATGCGTCCCATATTTATATATCGGGCATTCGAATGCGCGTGCGTGCCTCATCTCATCCCTGGAATAGGATGCCCATGAGGGTCCTCGTCATCGGCGGCAATGGGATGTTGGGGCACAAGGTGTTCCAGGTCTTCGAGGACCGGTTCGAGACATTCGCGACCTTCCGAACGCGAGACGGGCCCTGGATGCGACTTCCGATGTACCGCGATTCCTCGCGGTTGCTCGGCGGCGTCGACGCGCTTCACCTCCAGACCGTTGAAAGCGCATTAGGGGCTGTGAACCCAGACATCGTCGTCAATTGCGTTGGGGTTATCAAACAGAGCGCGGCCTCAGAGGATCCGCTTCAGACGATTGCCGTCAATGCGCTGTTCCCCCATCTCCTCGCCGAGCTGTGCCGACGGACCGGGACACGACTGGTCCACGTGAGCACGGACTGTGTGTTCAGCGGGAAAAAAGGGAACTATGTCGAGGCCGACATCACAGATGCGGAGGATCTCTACGGCCGAACGAAGGCGCTGGGCGAGGTTGGGGGGGCTGGCTGCCTGACCCTCCGGACGTCAATCATCGGCCGCGATTTCATGAAGAACGCAGGCCTCTTGGACTGGTTCCTATCCAACCAGGGCGGATCGGTGAAGGGATACAACAGGGCAATCTTCACAGGATTCCCCACGGTCGTGTTCGCCCGGATCGTTCGCGATACCGTTGAGAACCACCGAGACCTATCCGGTCTGTATCACGTGGCAAGCCTGCCAATCAGCAAGCTCGAGCTGCTCGAGAAGATCCGGGACGCGCTGAACATCGACATCCAGATTGAACTTGTGGATTCTCCCTCAATTGATCGAAGCTTGAACGCGGGCCGATTCCGAGATGCAACCGGGTTTCAATCCCCATCATGGGACGCATTGATTGAGGAGATGTGCGCGGACAAGACTCCTTACGATCAATGGCGGAGGGAGAACACGACGCCGATCGTTCGAAGCTAGGACCGAGGGGGATCATATGGCGGACGAGAAAGAGCCGGAGAGGCGCGAGAGACCGAACGCGGGCCCAAAGGTGCTACCGATACCGAGCCACACCGACGACCGGGGCCGACTTCGCCAAGTGCTCGGGAGCTACCCAGACGAGTTCCCGGGCGTCGAACGAGCCTACGTCGTGGGCAACTTCGGGAAGGGTACGATTCGCGGATTTCACATGCATCGCGCGGAGTGGAAGGCGTACCATGTCCTACGGGGAGCCGCGAAATTCATCGTCGTGTCTGAAAGCTCCGATGAGAGACAATCGTTCGTCCTTAGCGAGTCGGAGGCGTTGGTCCTCGTTGTTCCCCCCACATACTACCACGGATGGGTTTCTCTCACGGACGATACACTTCTCGTGGGTCTCTCAAATCGAAGCCTCAAGGAATCGGAAGCGGACGACTACCGAATCGACCCAATGAAGTTTGGACCTGGCATCTGGGAGGTGAAAGCCCGTTGAGGGTTCTGGTGACAGGCGGACTCGGGTATCTGGGGTCCCACGTCGTGCAGAGACTTCTCGCCGGTGGGGACGAGGTCGTGGTCTTCGACGCGGAAATCTATCCACGAATGGTTTCCTATCCGGAACACCCCGGGCTCCACGTCGTTCGAGGCGACTTGCGTGCCCAGGAATTGCTTGCGAGAACCGCCGACGGAACGGATGCCGTGCTCCACCTCGCGGCCATCGTCGGGGACGAGGCGTGCAACCTAGACCCGGAGGGTGCGGTGGGCGTGAACTACCTCACAACCCGCTATCTCGCTTCCCAATGCGCGGCGGCTCAGCGGCCTATGATTTTTACGTCGACCTGCTCCGTCTACGGAGCGAAGGGCGGCGAAATCAGAGAGACAGATGACGTTACACCCCTCTCAATCTATGGAATGTCGAAATTGGCCGCGGAAGAGGCGGTCCGGGGGTCGACTCCGAATTCGACGGTCGTCCGTTTCGGAACTCTTTTCGGACTGTCTGAACGAATGCGTTTCGATCTTGTAATCAACCGGCTTATTGGGCAGGCCATGCAGGATGGGCGGATTAGTGTGTTTGGCGGGGACCAGTGGCGGCCCTTCCTACACGTTCAGGATGCGGCCGACGCGCTCGTGAAAGTCCTCCATAATCCGAAGCCAGGAATGTACAACCTCGGGGGCGCGAATTTCCGCATCCGAGAGGTGGCTGCGGAAATCGCTTCGCAAATCAGCTGCGAGGTGACGACTTACAGCGAGTTGAAAGACCGCCGTACGTACTACGTCAACTCAGACCTTGCGATTGAAGAGTTTGGAGTGCAATTTGCTCGTGGTATCCAGACCGCCATCTCGGAAATCGAGAGCGCAGTCCGAGGAGGGAAAATCCTCGACTATCGGGACCCGAGCTTCTCAAACGTCGCCTGGCTCCGGAAGAAGGCGGCCGGATAGCGTTGTCCGCTCCGAGGGCCCGTCCAGACAATGCAGACGCATGACGCGAAGGTTCGGCGAATGACCCAAACGCGCTTCCGGGCCGAGGTGACGCGGTGCCCGCGCTGAGGAGGAAGCTGTTCTCCGGCACCGCGTACACTCTGGCCGGCGCCATCGCTGCACACGCGATCTCGCTAGTCCTCTCCGTCGTCTACGCACGGCTCTTGGGCACGGACCTGCTTGGCAAGCTTGCGGTCATCACACAACTTGCCTCCACAATCGTGCCGCTCTCCAATCTCGGGATGGGCACGGTCGTGGCGCGGATGATCCCCGAGTATCAGAGGAAGGGGAAGGATGCCACAGCGAAGCTCTTGTCTTCCGCATACGTCGTCATCTTCGCGACAGGAGCGGTCGTCTCGCTCACTTACTTTGTCCTCGCGGGCTATCTGGCGAGTTTCCTCGGCATCCCGGAGCTTTGGCCCTTGATCCAAATTTCCGCAAGCATCGTCGTGCTCGACGCCCTCCTCAATCTCTCCGCGGCGGTCGTCCAAGGCTTCCAACGGGTTCGGGAACTTGCGGTCCTCGGGCTGCTCTCAAAGGCGGTGACGGTCCCAGTAGTCTTCGTCCTGGTTCTCACATTCGGACTCCTCGGCGCGGTACTTGCTAGCGTAGTCGCCATCCTCCTGAACATCGCAATCTACTTCCGTGCCATCCTGGGAATCCTGAGGAGGGACCGGCTTCGGCCGTCCCTACGAGGGTTCGACAGGGCAACCGCCACGGCGGTCCTCGCAGGAGCGCTGCCGCTGTTCGCCTCGTTCATCGTGCTCCGCCCTGCCCTCTTCTTCCAGACCAGTTTCCTCGCACTGACGGTCGGCTACCAAGCGGCGGGCTTCTCCCTCATCGCGCAAGGCCTGTATCGAATCGCACTGCTCATGCCGAACGCCCTGAGCATCCCCCTGCTGCCCGCCATCAGCGAGATGTACGTCGAGGACACCCGCGAACGGACCCGCGGCAAGCTCAGTGCGCTCATCCGCGTCACCGCCATGGTGAGTCTGCCCGTCTCGCTGGCCATCGGGCTCGGCTCCATCGTAATCATTCAGATCCTCTACGGATCGCAATACGCGGCCGCCGCCCCCCTGGCCTTCGTGATGAGCGCCGCGGCCTTCGTCGATTCACTCGGCGTGGTAATCGAGAGCACACTACTCGGGACGGGTCGGATGAAGCTTGTCTTCCTCCTCACTGGGATGCAGGCTTCCGTGGTTGCGATTGGCTCCTTCCTGTTCATCGGGTGGTTTGGGCTGATTGGGATCGGCTTCGCGATGCTTGCGAACGCAATCCTTTACGCCGCTGTGGTCGGCGTCTACTTCCTCCGTCGTGGCGAGTTGAACTTCCACGAATTCCGAGGGATCCTTGCATTCTCCCTCGCGGCATTCGGTGGTGCGGCGCTGCTCGTCGTCCTCGGCAGCCTGAGCAACCTTCCCATCTCCATCGCGTTCCTGGTAAGCCTTCTCGTGGTGGAGGTCTTCATGCTCTCGCCCCGGGATCGGTTTGTCCTGCGGGATGCAGTGAAGGGCGAGCTTCGGGACTTCGCGCGAGCCATCCGGAGACTCCTCCACATCTGAGTCGGGACGGGCGACTCCACCGTGTGACATCTTGCTCAAAGCACCGTGAGCCTAGCGAAAACCAGAGTGAAAAGATTTAAGCCGCCGACCCGGGTTGCGACGCGAATCCGATGGGACGTTCGTACCGGACCGGCCCCAACGTCAAACTAGGCCCGAACGCGAAGGTCGGCCCGTACGTCGTCCTCGGCCAGGCCCCATCCGTAGGGCGGAAGGCGGGGCGGCTCGTGATCGGGCGGAACGCGGTCCTCCGGTCCCACACGGTCCTCTACCTCGGGTCCCGGATCGGGGACGACTTCCAGACCGGGCACGGCGCCCTCGTCCGCGAAGGGAACACGATTGGCGACGGCGTGAGCGTCGGATCGCACTCGGAAATCTCCCGCCAGACGCAGATCGGCGACCGCGTGCGCATCCACTCCCGGTGCTTCGTCGCCGAGTTCGTGGAGGTCCAGGACGGCGCGTGGCTCGGCCCGGGCGTGACGGTCCTCAACGTCCCCCACCCTCCGTGCCCGAGCTGGGAGGAGTGCGCCTCCGGCGAGCACCGCGTGGTCATCGGGAGGGCCGCCAAGATTGGCGGTGGCGCCGTCATCGGTCCGTGGGTGAAGATCGGGGCGCGCAGCCTCGTCGGCGCCGGCTCCGTGGTCATCCGGGACGTCCCGCCGGGCGTTGTCGTGGCGGGGAACCCGGCGCGCGTCCTCCGGAAGGTCTCGGCGCTGGAGTGCGGCCTCGGGATCTACGACACACCGTACGAATGGGAGGCGACCAAGTGAACGTCCCGCTGTCGCAGATCTACGTGGGCGACGACACCCGCCAGGCGATCGAGCGCGTCCTCCGGAGCGGCTGGTTCGTGAAGGGGCGAGAGAACGCCGCGTTCGAACGGGAGTTCGCGTCGTACGTCGGCACCCGCCACGCGGTGGCCGTGAGCTCCGGCACCGCCGCCCTCCGCCTCGGCCTCCAGGCCTTGGGCCTTCGGCCGAAGGACGAAGTCCTCGTCCCCTCGTTCAGCTTCGTCGCGACCGTCACGCCGCTCCTCGCGCTCGGGGCCAAGCCCGTGTTCGTCGACGTCGAGCGAGACACGTTCAACCTCGACCCCGCACAGGCGCGCAGGAAGGTCACGAAGCGCACGCGCGGCGTGATCCCCGTCCACCTGTACGGACACTCCGCAGACCTGAAACCTCTCGCCGAGCTCGCAGAGGACCGCGACATGTGGATGCTCGAGGACGCGTGCCAGGCGCACGGCGCGCGGTACCAGGGACGGCACGTCGGGACGTTCGGCGACGCTGCCGCGTTCAGCTTCTACCCCTCGAAGAACATGACCGTGTGCGGCGACGGAGGGATGGTCGTCACGAACCGCGCGGACGTCGAGAAGCGCCTCCGGATGCTCCAGGACGCGGGGCGGGGGCCGGGGGACAAGTACGTCCATCGGATCGTCGCGGAGAACTACCGCCTGAGCGAGATCGCGTGCGCGATCGGGCGCGTGCAGCTCGGCCACCTCCCCGCGTGGGTCGAGGCGCGCCGGGCCCTCGCGCGAGACTACACGGACGCCTTGGCGGCGGTCCGGGACGTCGTGCCGCCGACGGAGCGCCCAGGGTGCACGCACTCCTACTACGTGTATTCGATCCGCGCCCGGCGCCGGAACCGCCTCGCGGAGTTCTTGAAGCAGCGCGGCATCGCGACCGGGCAATACTACCCGACGCCGATCCACCGCCAGCCGTGCCTGCCCGCCGCGTACCACCGGGCGAAGCTCCCGGAGACGGAACGCGCCGCGCGGGAAGTCCTCGCGCTCCCGATGTATCCGACTCTGGGGACCGGGGCCGCACGCGAGGTCGCGTCAGCGGTCGCGGAGTTCTATCGCGGAGCGTAGCAATGGCGTCCCTCGGCATCGTCGGCGCCGGAAATTGGGGCAAGAACCACGCGCGCCTCGCGCTCGAACTCCAGGAGGAGGGCGCGATCG
>Ga0209341_10006766_pt1 | contig 10215 bp, 9 predicted proteins | sample RifCSP13_2_FD_184020 | JGI IMG/M metagenome (GOLD analysis project Ga0209341, IMG submission 184020) | Soil microbial communities from Rifle, Colorado - Rifle CSP2_sed 13_2 (SPAdes) (version 2) | ecosystem: Environmental > Terrestrial > Deep subsurface > Rock core/Sediment | place: Rifle... | reverse complement strand
CCGAGAAGACGGCCGAGTCTCGGCCGACGTCGCCCGGAACTTCGGGCTCGCGATCAGCCGCGCGCTGCACGCGTCGCTCGACGCCGGCATCCGGAGCTGGGTGAGCCCGCCCCGGGCGCCGGGCCGGGACTCGGCCGTCTTCTCGGAGCGCGCCTTTCGACTCGCGGTCGCAACCGGGTCGAGCGCCGTGCGGCGCTGCCTCGCCGGCGACGACAGTGCCTGCGTGAGCACGCTCGGCCTCACGACCGTGGCGGATCCGCTGCACGCGTGGTACGACGCCGGCGACTATCCCGACGTCGTGAAGGCCCTCAGGAACCTGCGGGGAATGCTCGAGCACCAGCTTGGCACCGGCACCTGGCTCGCGTGCACGTCGAAGCGCGAGCGTGACGCGTGCGCCGCGGCGGTCGCGATCATTCCCGCGACAGCGTACCAGCCGCCGATGCCCGACGACGCGCGGGTGATGCTGCTGTTCGCGGCGCTCGAGCGAGGAGGCGCAGGGGCCTTCGACCGGCTGGTCGCGGACAGTGCGTCGCCGCCGCTCGCGCGGCTGGCACGCACGGCCGGCGTCTCGCCGGCGGAACTGCTCGACGCCTGGCGCGCGCGACTCACGATCTCGCGCCCGCGGAAGGCGATGCCGACGCCGGCCATCCTCGCGGTCGCGCTCGCCTGGATCGCCGGCGCGTTCGCCCTCTCGTTGCGGAACACGCCGTGGAACTGACGGTGCGCAACTGGATCGCCGCGGCCGTGCTCGGCACGGTGTTCCTCGGCGTGGTGTTCCGTCCGGCCCCGCAGCCCGGGCGCTTCCAGATGAACAGTGCCCTGCGACAGCGGATGGAGCGCGACCAACTCGTCGGGCGACTGCGGACGCTTGATCGCCGGCTGGAGGCGAGGCGGTCCGCCGACTCGATCCAGGCCGTGGTGCGCACCGTGCGAAGCGGCGCGGACCCGGTGTTCGACTCTCGCATCCCCGTCGCTCAGCGCGAGGCGATCGCACGGCGGGCGCACGCGCTGCCGGCACTGGTGCCGGGCACCGTCGAGCGGGTGGCCTTCGTCGTGACGATCGCCGACCGGTCCGACGTCTCGCGGTTGAGAGGATACCTGCTGTACATCCTTCCGGACCGCGGCGCGAGCGACCGGTGCGTGGTGGTGCTGCGCGTTCCCGTGCGGCACATAGAGCGCATGACCGTCGTGCAGCGCGATGCCGCGACGACGAGCATGCTCCGCACGGGGATTCCCGGCTTTCCGAAGGTCGAGGACCTGGGTCCGTGCGGGTTCTACGCTGCGTTCGGGCCGCCGTCGGCGCAGGTGGCCCGAACGCTGAGCGCGCAGGGATGGCTCGTCGCGAGCAGCGGCTATTCGCCCCAGGCGCGGCTGCCCGATTCGCTCTGGGCGGCAACGCCGTTCGCGCGGCAGATGTTCGGGGTGTACGAACGTGCCGACGGGATCATCGCGTGCGCGGCGGGCCGGCTGGAAGCGTGCGCGGCTGGCGTGCTCGGCGCCGGGTTCGACCCGACGGCGCGCTTCGGCCCGGGTGGCGTGCTCGCGCCGCCGACCGACGTGTTCGCGTCTCAGCGCGCCGCCGTCTGGCGCGGGAACGCGACGCTGCGCGCGCGCTTTCTCGACCACCTCGCGCGGTCGCTCGGGCCGGAGAAGTTCGCCCGCGTGTGGCGCGGGCCGAGCGAGCTGCCGGCGGCGTACGCGAGCGTCGCGGGCGAGCCGTTCGCGGTGTACGTGCGGCGCTGGCTGCGCCGGTCCATCGGCCCAACATACGTCGGCGCGATCGTGGTGCCGCGCTTCGTGCTGATGGGGCTGGCCACGATGGCGGCCGCACTCGCGGCGGCCGCCGCGATCCACGTACGGCGAGGAGTCGCGTGAGGGGGGCGATCGCCGGCTCGACCAGCCCGTCGTGACGGTCGTGGCGGTGCCGATCCAGGTCACGCCGACGAAACGACCCTGACGTGAATCGCTCAGGGCCCGCGGACCCCTGGCCGAAAAGTGTCGTGATGGGAGTCAGAATGAGACACCCCCACCTTGTGCCGCCTGTGGCAAGCTTCTAGGCGTTAAGCAGTCCCGCAAAACCGAGGCTCACCATCGGAACTGTGCTCACGTCCCGCGCGCCCCGCGCCGCCGCGGTGGCGGCGAGCGCCGTCGCTGCGCACGGCGTCATCGTCCTCATCGGCTGGGCGATGGCGTGGCCGCTCCTGGTGCGCCCTCCGCTGGATTTCATCCCGATGGCGCCGTCCACGGCACTCGCGTTCCTCGTGCTGGGAGTCGCGCTGTTCGCGCGCGTGGTGTGGGAGCGCAGCGCAGGAGTTCGCGTCACGGTTTCGGTGCTCGCGTGGACCGTGGCGCTCGCCGCGTTCGTCAACCTCGCGTTTCCGGCGCGGTTGGACGAGCTCCTCGGTGGCGCCGGCGGCGACTTCGGACGCGTGCAGCTCGGCGTCATGTCCCCCGTCACGGCCGGAGCGTTGCTGGTCCTGTCCGCCGCCCTCGCGCTGTACGGTCTGCGCACGGCCTACGCGAGTGTCGGCGCGACGCTGGCCGCACTGGTGGGAGCCACCGTCACGCTCGGCTACGCGTACGGTTCCCCGCTGCTGTACGGCAGCTCCACGATTCCGGTCGCGCTTCCCACGGCGCTCAGTCTGCTCGTGCTCGGGTCGGCGATCGTCGCGGCCGCCGGGCCGGACGTGTGGCCGCTGAGGCCGCTCACCGGTCCGTCGCCCCGCGCCCGCATGCTGCGGGCCTTCTTGCCGGCGACCGCCGGCCTCGTCGCGTTCCTCGGCCTGCTCGACGCCCGGTTCGGCGAGGCGCTGGGCGCGAATCGCGTGCTCGTCACGGGGTGGATCGCCATCGCGGGAGTGACGCTCATGACGGTCCTCGTTTCGCGCCTGGCGCGTCGCATCGGATCGGATCTCGATCGAGCGGAGGCCGACCGGCACCGAGCGGAACGTCGGTACCGCCGGATCTTCGACGAAACCGTCGCCGGTGTGGCGACCACCACGCTGGACGGCCGCATCATCCTCTGCAACGACGCCTTCGCCCGCGCATTCGGGTTCGAGTCTCCAGAGGAGCTGATGAAACTGCCGGCGGCCACGCTTTACCGGGAAGCGGATGAATACGAGCGCGTGCTCGCGGAGCTGCAGAAGAGCGGACAGCTCAGGAACGTCGAGCTCGAGATGCGGCGCCGCGACGGCAAGCCGGTCTGGATTCTCGCGAACCTGACGCTCCACGACGAGGTGGCCGGAGAAGCGCGGATCGAGAATACGTTCATTGACATCAGCGACCGGAAGACGCTCGAGCAGCAGCTCTGGCAGGCCCAGAAGCTCGAGGCGCTCGGGAGCCTGGCCGGCGGCGTGGCCCACGATTTCAACAACGTGCTGACGACGATCATCGGCAATGCCGACCTGATGCGTCAGGACCTCCCGCAGGACCACCCGCACTCGGGCGGGGTGGACGAGATCCTGAAGGCGTGCGGAAGCGCGACGGCGCTGACACGGCAGCTCCTGACGTTCAGCCGACGCCATCCGTTCGAGCCGAACGCCCTGCGGCTCGACGACAGCGTTCGAGACGTGGAGAAGATGCTGCGCCGATTGTTGGGCCCCGACATCCGGCTTGAAACGGCCGCTGATGAACGGCTGGCCAGCGTATGGGCCGACAAGACGCAGGTCGAGCAGATCGTGCTCAATCTCGCGGTGAACGGGCGGGACGCGATGCCGAACGGCGGGACGCTGACGATCGAGACGCGCAACGTCCGCTTCGACGAACCCCACGCCGTCGAGCAGGGAGAGCTGCCGGCGGGAAGTTACGTCCTCCTCTCCGTCAGCGACACCGGCACCGGGATGGATCGTGAGACGCTGGGGCACCTCTTCGAGCCGTTCTTCACGACGAAGGAAAAGGGGAAGGGCACCGGCCTCGGGCTCGCGACCGTGTACGGCATCGTGAAGCAGAGCCGAGCGTACATCTTCGCGTTCAGCGAGCCGGGCGCCGGGACGACCTTCAAGTGCTACTTCCCGGCCAGCGACGCGAAAACGGTGACCGCCGTTCCGCCGGTCGCTGCCCCCGGCGTCGAGGGTCAGGAGACGGTCCTGGTCGTCGAAGACGACGCGCCGATCCTGGCGCTGATCGTGACCGCGCTCGAGCATCAGGGATATCGCGTTCTTTCCGCCGCGGACGGCGAGACGGCGACGCGCATCGCGGCGACCCACGATGGCGTGATTCACCTGGTGCTGTCGGATGGCGTCTTGTCGGGCATGCGCGTGCCGGAGCTGCTGCGCCGGCTGCGCGCCGAGCGTCCGGAAACGAAGATCCTCCTGATGTCGGGCTATTCTCAGGAGGCCGTGTTCCAGAAGGAGATCATCGAGGCCTCGACGGCATTCCTGCCCAAGCCGTTCACGCCGCGGCAACTGGGCGCGAGGATCCGCGAAGTCCTCGACCGGCCGGTTTCGTGAGGCGAATGCGGCCCGGGGTCAGCCCGGGCCGGCATTGGAAGAGCGGTCCCGAGTCGCATCACGCCGACTGAGGAACGCACCCGCCGTGCTCGCTCTCTTCGTGATCTGCTCGGCGTACGCGATGGTCGCGCCGTAGCGCGCCGACACCGTCCGCGCGCGTGATGCAGCGACGCCTCGCAAGGATCGCTCCCGCTTCGCGGGAGAACGTGACTGGAGGATTGGAGTGAGCCACACCAGTTCGCCCTTGGCTATTATTCAGAGATCGCGAAACGAGCCTCCGATGACGCAGCACGTCATTCATTCAGACCCTGAGATCCTGGGCGGCACCCCCGTCTTCCTGGGGACCCGCGTGCCCTTTCACGCCCTGATGGACTACATCGAGGGCGGCTATACGCTCGATCAGTTCCTGGCCGACTTCCCGTCCGTCACCCGCGAGCAAGCGCTCGAGGCTCTGGAGTACGCCAAAGAGGTCACGCTCGCGGATGCGCGTTCTTCTGGATGAGTGCGTCCCGATCCAACTGAAGCGGGAGTTCGTCGAGTTCGACGCGCGGACCGCCCGCCCGGGACAGTTCATCGCGGTGGGTGGCGCGCGATGACAAAACGCCTCGTTCTTGCGTGCCTCGGACTTCTGGCAGCGTCAAGCCACGCCTCCGCTCAGTCCGGCCGGCCGTGGACGATCGCGGCCGGGCCTGCCGTTCTCTGGACGGAGAGTACCCCGAACTACGGAACGGTCGGCAACAGCGCAGGCGGTCTCCTGCGCGCCGACATCCAGCTTCGGCGGTTCGAGAAGTTCAGCGTCGGCATTGGCGCACACGCGGCACTGCTTCGCAATCTGGAGGCCATACAACGGTACTGGACGCAGTCTTCCTCATGCGATGAGCGGCTTCAGCCGTACGTCCGGTATTTCGGCGGAGTTGGCCTCGCCGTGCAGTATGGCTCGTCGGGCTCAACCGGATGGCAGTACCATTTCCGTGGCTTCGCGGAACCCATCGTCGGGCGCATTGTGCAGCTTCGCAGCATAGGCCCCGACTGGACCTTCGCGGCCTCCTACGGCGGCGCGGCTCTTGGAATCTCGCGCGGCCGATTCCGACTGGACCTCGAAGCCGGGCTCGGCATCAATGTCCGCGCCGACTACCCGAAGGTGGCGAGCTTGCAACTGGGCTTCGCACCATGAATCGAACGCATTCGCCAAGTGGGCGCGTAGCGTGGAATTGCCGACGTCGCGGCGTCGCACGGCAGCAGGTGGCTGCGCGCGCCGTCCTTGCCGTCGAGCATCAATGTGTGCGGCCATTCGGCCGCGCAGCTGAGCCCTGATCCGTCAGGGCGATCCCGAGGACCTTCGAGCAGGCGATGAGTGGGTTCGTTGCAACGTTGCGCTTGGCCGCGGCTGTCGCGTGCCTCTCGTGCCGCGATACATCCCCGGTTGGGGCGGCAGGCGGGGCACGTCCGCCCGGTGAGCCCGCGCCTCCCGCGCGCGACAACTCGCCTGTGCAGACGGATTCCGTCAAGTACACGCTTCGGCATGTTGGCAACACATACATTGCGCGAGCGCTCGCGTCATACACGAACCGCACGGCGGCTCCGGTGTTCTTCGCTCGCTGCATGCCGACCGATCAAGGACCGATTTACTCACTCGCTCGCACCGACGCTGACAGCACTGCGCAGCTATTTCTTGGCATCGCATGGGCCTGCGTGGGCGGCGTCCCGGCTGGCGTCGTACCACCGGGCAGTCTACTGTCGTTTGAGATTCCACTCGTCAGTTCCGATTCACCAGACGCGAATCCACCGATCCAGCCCGCTTGGCGCACGGGGCGCCTGCGCGTGGCGCTCATTCTCTGCGCCAACGCACCAGCCACCCCGGGCAGTTGCGCGACGCTCCCGGTCGCCGAACGCCAGTCTAACGCGTTCGACGTTCGCCTCCCGAGCCCATAGGCAGTTTCGGGGACGCCCCGACCCCGAGTTGCTGCAGACGCGGTTCGGACACCCGTCAGATGATTGCGCTCACGGCGGAAGCGGTACAGCATCAATGCGTGCGCTCAACCTGGCGGTGCAGCAGAACTCGATCTCCTTCGGCTTACGACGCGGCCAGGCGCATCGAGCCGAGGCGGTTGGACAGGCCGACTCCGGTCAGCGACCGTAGCATCGGCTGCCTGTGGACGGCGCTCATCGTCGCCTCGTCGAACCTGAGTGCCCAGCAGCAGCCCCTTCCCGAATGGCGGCTCAGCGGTCCGCGGCTGGAAATCGGGCGCGACGGCGTCGAGCTGCATCGCGTGCGCGCGGCCGCGTGGCTTCCCGGCGGCGGAATTGCCATCGCCGACGGCGGCAACGCGCGAAGCGTGCTGGTGCTCCGGCGCGATGAGCTCGGCGTGGAGTACATCGCCGTGTATGAAGTGGTACGATAGTCGGAACGGAGGTAGGGATGCGATATCCATTCGTCGCCGCTGTCCTGTTCCTGCCGAGCGCGGCGCTCGCACAGGCGATCCGGATCACCCCACTCGCTCCGCCAAGCGGCAGGCTGGACCACGAGTTCACACGCGTGGAATCGGTGCGGGAACTCAAGGACGGACGCGTGATCGTCTCGGATCCAAACGACCGCGGCCTGGTCGTTATTGATTTCAGGAACGGCTCCGTAGTGGACGTGAGTCACAAGGGCCGCGGGCCCGGTGAGTACGCGCGCGCGGGTACAGTTTACGGGCTTGCGGCGGACTCGAGCGTCATGTCCGACAATGCCAATCGCCGCTGGCTTCTCTTGCACGGCGATCGCGTCGTCGCGACGATCCCACCCGACGATCCCGCGGTTCTCGCGGCAGCGGGGATTGTGAGCGGTGCGGACACCTTCGGCCACGTGCTGACCCAGCGCCGTCCTCCACCCAAGCCGGGCCCTTCGATCATCGGCAAGGACGACAGCACCACGCTCGTACTCGTGTCGCGCGCGCGCGGGACGGTGGATACGCTCACCGCGGTCCGGCGCCAGCCGGCCCGAGTGGAAGCTCGGTACGACGCCGACGGCAGACTCTCGACTGTCACGATGCGCATCAACCCGTTCTTCGCGGGTGAGAAGTTCATTCTGTTCCAGGACGGTTGGCTGGCTGTCGCGCGTGTCGAACCATACCGAGTGGACTGGCGTGCTCCAGACGGCAAATGGACGCGCGGTGCTCCCCTTCCGATTCCGTCCATCAACATGAACGATCGTGAGAAGCGCGCGGCGATGGCACGGATGGCCAAGGAGAACAACCTCCCGGTGACATCGCCCGATGCTTTTTCGGATTGGCCGGCCACGTTGTCTCCATTCCGTCCGTCGGGTTCACTACTCGAAGCGAGCGACGGCCGCCTCCTGGTGCCGCACCAATCGTCCGCCGACCACGAGGAAACCATCTATGACGTCGTGAACCGCCGAGGCCAGCTCGACGGCCAACTCACGCTCCCGCCGAACGAACGCATCGCCGGGTTCGGCGCTGCATCGGTCTACGTCGTGGTCGTTGATGATGACGGCATCGAGCGTCTCAGGCGGCACCCCTGGAGTGCAACGCGGTAGGTTCCTCGGAGTCTACGAAGGCTTGTGCTGAGCGAGGCGCAGACCGGTGGCGCACTCCTTGAACTCAAGTTTGAAGTGCAACACTGAGCGCCAGAGTGGTGTGCGCGTCTGGCCGCCCGGCAGCGCACGGGCCCGCCGCACGGCGTAGGAAACCCGGCCTTCATCGTCACATCACGCGGACTCAGGAACGCACCAGGAATGCTCTCTCTCTTCGTGATCTGCTCCGCGTACGCGATTTTCGCGCCGCAGCGTGCCGACACCGTCCGCGCGCGCGTCGTCGTGATCGTCGGCGAGTCGTCGGCCGCGGCCCCGGCATTCTTCGGAGAGATCAGCGGCTTCGCGTTCGACCGCGCCGGCCGGCTCTACGTGACGGACTTCAAGGAGCCGCGCGTGGTCGTGCTCGACCAATCGGGCCGGCAGCTCGCGGTCATCGGGCGGAAGGGCGAAGGGCCCGGTGAGTTTCAGGCGCCCACGGGGCCGGCGTTCGGGCCCGACGGCGCGCTCTTCGTCCGGAACATGAGGTCCGTCGCGCGCTTCGCGGTGGACCCGAAGACCGGGCTCGCCACGAAGTTCGACAGCGCCTTCGCGGTGCCGGCGATGTCGCCGTGGCGGTCGAAGGAATCGAGTCTCGTGGACGCGCGGAGGCGCTTTCTCTTCCCGTGGAGTCTGTCCCGGCAGGGCGGCCTGACGCGCTACTTCTACCTGCGCTTTGCGCTCGATGGCCGATTCGTGGACACGCTGCCGGTGCCGCCGTACGCCACGGCGCCGGCCTTGACCGCGTTCGTGATGACGAGCCGGAGCGGCGGCCGGATGGTCGCCGGGCTCAACGTGGCGCCGTTCGCGCCGGTTCCGGCGTGGGCCGCGACCACCCGCGGCACGGTCGTGAGCGGTGCCGGCGACCGGTACGACCTCGGCGAGACCGACGCGGCCGGCGCGGCGATCCGACGACTGTCCCGTGCGGAGGCCGGCGCGCGGATCCCGCCGGCCGAGCGGGCCGAGAGCGCGCTCGCGCTCAAGCGACGAATAGACACGCTCCCGGTGCCGATCGAGCAGGTGCAGGGCACGTCGGAAGACGTCCGCCTGCAGCGGCTCCCCGCGGTGCTTCCCGCGTTCATCGGCGTGGTGAGCGCGGCGAGCGGAGACGTGTGGGTGCGGCGCTGGCCGCGCGCGAAGGGCACGAGCGTCTTCGACGTGTTCAACGCGAACGGCCGCTACGCCCGCACGGTGGTGGTGCCGCGCGCGTGCGCGAACGAGCCGGCGCCGGTCGTGCAGGGGAGCCGCTTCGCGTGCCTCGTCGTGGACGCGGAGACCGGGGAGGAGTCTATTCTGCTGGCGGCGGTGGCGGGGTAGGCGCGGTCGTTGTGCTCAGCAGGAGCCCCACCCCCACCACCACCACCGCCCCGATCACGTTGTACCAGAGGAACGCCACCTGGGGCGCGCCGAAGCTGACGGCCGCCACAACCCCCATTCCCGCGAGCAGCCCCACGAACGCGCCGGTGCCGCGCGCGCGCGGAATCATCGCCAGCAGGAACACGCCCAGAATCGAGCCGTAGAAGAACGACCCGAACCGGTTCACCACTTCTATTAAAGAGCCCAGCGTCGCGGCGAACGTGGCGACGCCGCACGCGAAGAGGCCCCACGCGCCCGTGGCCGCGCGCGAGACCACGAGGTAGTGCGCGTCGCTCGCTTCGGGCCGGACCCAGCGGCGGTAGAGGTCAATCACCGTCGTACTGGAGAGGGAGGCCAGCTCGCCCGCGACCGCCGACATCGCCGCCGCGATCACCGCCGCGATGAAGAGGCCGGTGAGGCCGAGCGGGAGTTCGCCAAGCACGAAGCGCGGGATGATGTAGTTCACGTCGCGCGACGACGCGCCCGTGGTGCGCTGCGCGAGCGCGAGCGCCTCGGTGCGTACGCGGGTGAGCTCCGCTTCGGTTGTGCGAAACTGCGCGCGCTCCTGGGCGTCCGCTCCACTCGGCGAGTGTGCCAGCACCAGCGCGGCGCGCTCGCGCTGTGCCCACGCGGCGGCGTGCTCGCGCTCGAGCTGGAGCGCCGCCGCCGGCTGCGCGCGCTCCACCGCGGCCTTGTGCGCCGGGTTCCAGTAGAGCGGCGGCGCCACGAACAGGTAGTAGACGAACACCAGCACGCCCACCATCAGCACGAGCCCCTGCAGCGGGATCTTCCAGTACGCGCTGATCAGGTGCGAGCTGCGCGCCTCGTCCACCGACTTCGAGG
>Ga0209341_10006765_pt1 | contig 10216 bp, 9 predicted proteins | sample RifCSP13_2_FD_184020 | JGI IMG/M metagenome (GOLD analysis project Ga0209341, IMG submission 184020) | Soil microbial communities from Rifle, Colorado - Rifle CSP2_sed 13_2 (SPAdes) (version 2) | ecosystem: Environmental > Terrestrial > Deep subsurface > Rock core/Sediment | place: Rifle... | reverse complement strand
TCCGCCGATCCCGCCTTGCCCGTCGATCAGAAGCTTTTCAACTCACGCTGTATCATCGACGCCTGCAAGCCGTATGAGTGGAAAGATAAATTTTACCCGGTGGCGGAAACCAGCCCGGAGCTGAGGGCGGAGCTGTTGAAGAAGTGGGGAGATAAAATTCGATTCTTCGGGGTTTAGCGTGAAAGAATGTCCACCACGAAGGACGCGAAGGTCACGAAGGAAAGAAGATATCACGCGGAGACGCGGAGGGCGCGGAGTAAAATTTCGAAATTCGAATTTCGAATTTAAATTGTGGCGCCTTGGCGAGAGAAAATCCGAAATCTTTGAACCGAGAGCGAGGAGGTCAAGAAAATGCCGTATGAAAATCTTTTTTCTCCGATAACGCTGCGGCGGATGACCGCTGCCAACCGGATCATGCGCACCTCGATGGTGTCAGGACTGGCGACGGAGGATGGGCTGGTCACTGATGTGCTCAAGCAGCGCTATCAACGGGAAGCCAAAGGTGGCGTCGGTTTGCTCGTGGTCGAGGCGGCGGTCGTCCTGCCGTCGCGGAGCTCATACAATTTGCGCATCAGCGACGACTCGTTGACCGACGCATTGAAGGGGCTCGTCGATGCCGTCCGAAGCGCGAATCCGGAGACGAGGATCGGCATCCAGATCATGCATTTTCTCAAAATCGCGCGCAGCGGCTGGCGCCAAAAAGTGGAAAACTTCAAACCCGAGGAACTGCCGGTGATCGTGGAGCAGCATGTCCAAGCGGCCCGGCGCGCGGTCGCCGCCGGCTTCGACTTCATCGAAGTTCACATGGCCCATGCCTACACGCTCGCCTCTTTTATTTCCAGATCGAACGGCAGAACTGACGCCTACGGCGGCAAGCTCGGAAACCGCATCCGCTTGCCGGCTCAGGTTTACGAAGCGGTGCGCACGGAGGTCGGGAGCGATTATCCCGTGGGCATCAGAATCAACGGCGAAGACTTCACCGCCAGCGGCAGCACGCTGCTGCAAAGCACGCGGGTGGCGCGGCGCTTCGCGCGGCTGGGCGTCGATTACATCAGCGTTTCCGCCGGCAGCCGATTCGAGGACGCGGCGCCGCCGCAGCCCAACATGCCCCCCGATCCGATGTCGGGCTACAGCGGTCATCGCATGAGTCCCGCGTGGCCGTTCCCGGATATGACCCATGTCTATCTATCTCAGGCGATTCGCGAACAGGTGCGCGACGGCGGCTTCAACGTGCCGGTGGTTGCCGCGGGAAAGATCCGCACGCCTCATCAAGCGGAGCGGATATTAGCGCAGGGCAAGGCGGATTTGATCGGCCTCTGCCGTCCGCTGCTCTGCGATCCCGACTGGCCGAATAAGGCCAAAGCGGAAAAGGCGCGAGAGATCGTGCACTGCACTTCGTGCAACTGGTGCCTCGAGGCCGACTCGCGCTACGAAAAAGTGACTTGCTCGCGCTGGCCGGAAGGCGCTGTCGTCGCGCCCGATCCCTTTGCTGCAGCGATGGCGCGGCCGTCCGAGCTGCCCGAGGACGTGAGCTTGTAGCCGCGGCGGGGGCGAGCTATGGCGGTCACCGGGCGAAAGAACGCCGCAAACGAAGATCGCTTAGTGTCCCTTTGGGGGGGGATGGTGGAAACCCCTCGCCCCTTCGACCGTGCTCAGGGCATGCTTCAGGCGAAGTAAGTTGAGGGATGTTTCCAATGGAGACAAGCGATTTTCACCCTCGCCCGCTTGCGGGAGAGGGCAGGGGTGAGGGTCCGGCAATCGTTGCCCCCTCGCTATTGCCCCCTCACCCTAACCCTCTCCCCCACGAAGACGTGGTGGAGAGGGAAATGTTGTTGTGGGCTTCGGGCCGACGATAATTGAAACCCCTCGCCTTCGAGGCGAGGGAAGTTTAGTTCATCCGATGTCCATCACGGAAATGCATCTCACGATCGGCGCGCTGATCGATCGGGCGGCCGCGGCGGACCCCGCCAAAGTCGCTTTGATCGATGACCACGTTCGTCTCACGCGCGCCGAACTCCGGGAATACGTGAATTGCCTCGCCGCGGGTTTGCTTCGTCTCGGCATCCAAAAGGGCGACGCCGTGTTGTTGCAGTTGCCCAACTGGGCGGAATTCGTTTACTCGTACTTCGCCCTGCAAAAAATCGGCGCCGCGCCCGTGTTACTCATCTCCGGCTACCGCCGAGCGGAAGTCGATCATCTTTGCCGCTTGACCGAAGCGAAGGCGTGGATCGTCCCGCAGGCCTATCGAAAAATGGACTACCCCTCCTGGATCGGCGCGGTGCGGGAGGCGAACCCGCAACTGCGGCAAATTATTTCTGTCAGGGCGCAAGACGAAGATGCGAATTTCACTGCGCGCCTGGAAGAGCTGATGGCGGGCGCGCCGAGCGGAGCCGCTGAAAACGAAATCGCCGCCCGCTGTCCACAGCCGGCGGACCCTTCGACTCGAGCCCCGGCCATGGCCGGGGGCTCCCGCTCAGGATTGCGCCCCACGGGCGTACTGGAAGGTGCTCCAGGCTTGCCCGTGGGTCTCCACATCGCGCATATTTTACCGTCCGGTGGGACAACAGGCCTACCGAAGGCGATTCCCCGCACCCACGAGGATTACCTCTGCAACGTAAAATATCTGCACGACGCCGGCGCCATGAGCCAAGACGACGTCTGTCTGCTGGCGGTTCCGGTGGGGCACAATCTCGCCCTGCTCAACGTCGTCGGCGCCGCACTGGTGGGCTACGAGATCGTGCTTCTGGACTCGACTTGGCCCGAGGACATTTGCCGGGCGATTGAGGCCGAGGGCGTCACTTATTTTCCGACGGTGCCGAGCTTGCTCAAAAGAATTTTGGAGTTCGAAAAAATCGGCGATTGCGATTTGAGTTCGCTCAAAAAAATCTCCGCCGGCGGCGAGCCCACCACGCCCGACCTCGTCGAGCGCGTTCGCCAAAGACTCCAAGCCAACTACATCACCGAATTCGGCATGAGCGAAGGGCCGCTCTGCCGCACCCGACTCAACGATGACCTCAAAACGGTCTGCGGCTCTGTGGGGAAACCGATCTGTCCCGATGATGAATTCAGGATTCTCGACGACGCGGGCCGAGCGTTGCCGCCGGAAACCGACGGCGAGTTGGCGGCGCGCGGACCGGGAATCTTTGCCGGTTACTTGAAAAACCCAGAGGAGAACCAGCGAGCCTTTACCGCCGACGGATTCTTTAGGACCGGCGATCTCGCCAGGTTCGACCGCTTGGGAAACGTCACGATCACGGGAAGAATCAAAGACATGATTAACAGGGGAGGAGAAAAAATCAGCCCGGCGCAGGTTGAAAAGCTTCTGCTCGCTCATCCGGACATCGCGGATGCCGCCGTCATCGGCATGCCCGATAGAGCGCTGGGAGAGAGAGTCTGCGCTTACCTTCGACCCGCGGCCGGTAAAAACCCAACGCCGGACGAGATCGCTGCTTTCATGATGGCCAAAGGAGCATCGAGGTTACTTATTCCCGAGCGATTTGAATTCGTCAATGTCTTGCCGCTAACCGAAGCGGGAAAACATGACAAGAAGGCCTTGCGTCAGGATATCAGTCGGAAATTGGAGCGACAGGAGGGCGGTGAGTAGAAAGTCGGTGACGGAAGAACGCAAGGAGCAAGGAGCAACCCCTCACGATTCCGCGCAGAGCCGCAAAGCCCTGAGCGAGATCGAAGGGGGCGCCGGAGAAAAAACTATGGACGCGACGCAGATAGTGACGTAGAAATTGAACTACAGGACAGATAATGGAGGTAGGCATGCGAAAACTCATTTTAATTCTTGCGGCGGTTGTTTTGGTTGCGCTTCTCGCTCATATCGCGCATGCACAGCAGGCAAAGAAAGTCCCTAGGATAGGGTTCATCGTTTCCGGTTTCCCTTCCACAAGCCAACACAATATTGATGCTTTTCGGCAGGGTCTTCGTGAGCTGGGCTACGTTGAGGGACAGAACATTTACGTCGAGTATCGATACGCGGAAGGAAGAACTGACCGACTAACCGACCTCACGGCTGAGTTGGTACGCCTTCAGGTTGAGGTCATCGTGACAGGTAGTACCATAGCAGTCGGTGCCGCCAAGAAGTTAACTGGGACAATCCCGGTTGTCATGGCAGGCCTTGGTGATCCGATTGGCACAGGCCTTGTCGCGAGCCTCGCACGGCCAGGAGGAAACATTACTGGATTGTCTAGCTTTAGCCCGGAGTTGGGTACCAAACGTTTAGAGCTGCTGAAGGAGGCATTTCCCCGGAATTTGCGTGTGGCCATCCTATTCAATGGAGCCAATGCGAGCAACGTAGCCTCGTTGAAAGAAATCGAGATTGCAGCGCCGGTGTTGGGAGTGCAGCTTCAATCTCTGGATGTGCGAGGTGCCGAGGATTTCGAACCTGCCTTCCAAGCCGCAAATCGGCGGCGCGCCAACGCGCTGCTGGTACAGAGGGACCCCCTTAATTCAGCCCATGCAACTCGAATCGTGGCTCTGGCCGCGAAGAGCAAGTTACCGGCGATGTATCCGGGGATAGAGTATGTCAACCGCGGTGGCCTCATGTCGTACGGAGTGAGTAGCACTGATCTCTATCGCCGCGCCGCAACCTACGTGGACAAAATTCTGAAAGGCACTAAGCCTTCTGACTTACTGGTAGAGCAGCCGATGAAGTTTGAATTCATCATTAGTTTAAAGACAGCCAAGCAGATCGGGGTAACGATTCCACCGAACGTGCTGGTAAGGGCGAATAGAGTGATCAGATGACAGAGATCAGAGACCAGAGACCAGAAGTCAGAGGTCAGAGGCCAGCAAGAACAGGGAGAAAAATCATGAGAAAAAAAATCATTGGCTTCGCGCTTAGCACTATGCTCTTAGCGCTTTGTGGCTTGGCCGACGCGCAGCAGGCGAAGAAGGTTCCGCGGATAGGTTGTCTATTCACGCCGTCGGCTTCGGCTAGCGTGTCCCTTCGCGAAGCATTTCGCGAGGGACTGCGCCAGCTAGGCTACGTTGAGGGGCAGAACATCGTCGTCGAGTGGCGATATGCAGACGGAAGAGATGAGCGACTACCAGATCTGGCGGCCGAGTTGGTCCGCCTAAAGGTCGATGTCATCGTGACGCATTCAACGCCGGCGATCCGGGCGGTCGAGCACGCGACGAAGATAATCCCAATTATCATGGCGGTTGTTGGCGATCCAATTGCGCAGGGATTCGTCGCTAGCCTCGCGCGTCCTGGCGGAAATATCACAGGGTTCACGAACCTTTCCCCAGATTTAAGCACAAAACGGTTAGAGTTGCTTAAGGAGGTTTCCCCTAAGGAAGTGTAACAAAACAACTGACTCAGTTTATTGTTTTGCCGGTCGGATCGTGTAGTTCCAGTCGCCGTGGAAACGGTGGCGGTGCAGGTTGATCTTGGCCAGCTGCTCATCCGAAATTTTGACACCCTTTGGATATCGTCCCTTATCCAGTTCACACCTGACCCTCAAGCCTTCCTTCGTTCGTGTAGAGGCGATGAGGTTGACAATCGTTGCCAAGCTCACCAGTGGTCTGCCACGCCAATTCATGGTGATGTAGGAAAAGAGCCGATGCTCGATCTTGTTCCATTTGCTGGTTCCAGGAGGAAGGTGGCAGACGGTGATCGCCTTGCCCGTCGCATTGGCGAACTTCTGTAGCTCCCACTTCCACAACCGCACACGGGCTCCGTTGCTTCCGCCAGAATCTGCCGTAATGAGCAGTTCCTTAGCTTGCGGATATCGCGCTCGCCCCATGACTTGCCACCACCGCCGAATCGTCCTGACCGCAAAGCTTGCCGTATCATGATCAATGCCGACACCGACCCAACCGGCGTTGCGCGTGATATCGTAGACCCCATACGGGGCAGTCTTGCCGTTCTTCTCAATGAGAAAGTCATGCACCCGTACACGCTCGGGCTCACCTTTCGGCCGCCATTCCTTGCCCGCGTTTTTGAAATCTCCGACGAGCTCCTTCTTCTTGGTATCCACCGAGATGACGGGTTGACAGATGCGCTGGAATTGTTGAACTTGCTCGTTGATGTAGCGAAACTGTCCGTCCCGGTCGGGATGACGCTTTCCTTCTTCCACCGACTTTCGATTCGCCTGTAGACTGTACTCCGCCTCTACCAACAGTTCGGCGACCATCCGGTGGCTGGTCGCGTGCCCCATAGCCTGGAGTTCGCCCGCCAGCTTGCGCAGGCTCTTGGAAGTCCAGCGCAACGGCGATTGGGGATCGCCGGCAACAGAGGGCTCCACCAGCGCCACCAAATCTGCCCTCAGTGTCGTATCTTTCTGCGCCGTTTTCTTGCGACCCCCGCCAGGCCTGCGAATATGAGCCGCCCCCATTCGCTTCTGGGCTGATTCTAATTCCTTGATCCCACGACTGATGGTCGAGCGAGAGATGGCGACGGCGCGCTCCACCAACGCAATGCCGCCATGTCCGATCGACTTCGCCTCGATCGCTCCCCACAGTCTCCGACTGCGCTCGTTCAGCGCTGGCGCGAGAGCTGAGTACTTCTGTCGTAGGACCCGCAGGTTCACAAAAGAAATAATACATTTTCTTGATTAGTAAATCAATCAGTTATTTCGTTACACTTCCTAACGCGTCATCAACGCCAGCGATTCGACGTGGAAGCTGTGCGGAAACAGATCGATGGGCTGGACCATGCGGAGTTTGTAACCGTGGTTGCCGAGCGCTCCGAGGTCGCGCGCCAGCGTGGCGGCGTCGCAGGACACGTAAAGAATTTTCTCTGCGCCGAACGAAGCCAGTTCGGCTTCAAGACCCTTGGCGCCGGCGCGCGGCGGGTCGAGAATCAGCTTGGCAAACTGTTCCCGGCGCTGTCTCAGACGGGAAAACGCGGCCGGCACGGCGGAACAAACCCAGCGGATGTTTTCAATGCCGTTGCGCTGGGCGCTGAGTTTGCCGTTTTGAATCGACTGCCGGGAGCCTTCGACGGCGACGACTTCCGAGACCCGCTTTGCCATCGACAGCGTGAAGTTTCCCGCGCCGCAGTAGAGTTCCAGGACGCGGTCTTGACTTTGGAACTCGCCGGCGGCAAGCAGCTCGCTGAGAATTTTTCGGTTCCCTTGCGCGTTGACCTGGGTGAAGACGTCGGCGTCGACTCGCAATTGAATTCCATCTTCGACGGCGAGTGAAATCGCCGTCCGGCCCCATGTTTTGCGCCAGTTCGGGCCATAAAGAACGAGACCGCCGATGCCGCCGGCTTTGTCGAATATGCTCTCGCAAGCACCTTCATCTCTCGGAACAAATTCTCCGCCGCTTTTCCCAATGACGACGATTTGATCGGGCTCTTCGCCGGTGACCATCTCAAGGTATTCCACCGCTGTAGCAAGCTCGTGAACCCAGCGCCGCAACGGCGCAATGAAGCCGGTTAATTTTTCGTCGGCGATGAGACAGTCGTCGATCTCGATCACCTCGTGGCTCGCCGGCCGGAAATAGCCGAGCTTTCCGGCACGGTCGCATTGCAGGCGGATGCGCCGGCGATAGCGGTATTCTTGGGGCGAGGGGATGATCGGCCTTAGCTCAAAACCGTCCAATCTGCCGATGCGCCTGAGTGCGTTTTCGACGTTTTGCTGTTTGGCCTTCAACTGGGCGTCATAACGGATATGTTGCCAGGGGCAGCCGCCGCATTCGTTGACGAAAGGGCAGGGCGGCGTTTGGCGCGTGGCCGATGGCGTGAGCACATGCAATAATTCGCCGATGGCATAGCGGGCCTTCGATTCAACGATGCGCGCCGCGACCCGGTCGCCGGGCGCGGTTTTCGGCACCATCACGGCTTTGCCGTCGATGCGCCCGATACCGTAAGGTCCGTAGGAGAGCGAGCCGATCTCTAGCGTGATCTCGTTTTTCGCGTTAGGGTGTGTCATCAGCGCATACAGACCGATAAGACACAAGGAAGTTAACCACAAAGAACTTAGCGCAGCAGAGCCGCAACCAAAGTGACAGAAACAGGGCCATGATGTAAGAGGGAGTCATGGCAACAAACACAGAGAATCAGAGGAAGCACGAGGTTGGACAGGCGTTCGTAGAACATCACCAAAGCGAAGTGATCGGAGTACTGCACGGGTGGGATCGGCTGCGGATGCAAGGGACACTGCGTAGTTTGTATTACGCAGTGGTGATGGAACAGTACCTGAGAAAAGCCGGGGTGCTGTGGAAGGATTTCAAGAGATACGCCATAGGACTGACAGGGCGGGTGTGCCAAGCGGCTGAGGAGTTGGGCAAGCAGTGCCAGCGGCCGGTGATCTATCTGGCATCGAGCCAAGCAAGCAAGGAGGATGAGGCGCGGCGGATTCAACAACGCGACGGGATAAAGAGCGGACTGATCGCGGTGATGAGTTGTGTGGAGCCGTGCCGGACGTGGCGGATGCGAGGCAACCACGAGACTAAGAGGTTGGAGCTAAGGTTGGAATGGGGGAAGTGCAAACATCTTTACTTTTATTGGGAGCATGAAGAGTTGGGATTTTTGCATATGCGATTACAGACGTGGTTTCCCTTTTCAATCCAGTTCTGTGTGAACGGGCGAGAATGGCTAGGGCGGCAGATGGACAAAGAGGGGATAGCATACCGGCAAGAGGACAACTGTTTTCCATGGATAGCCGATGTTGGGCGCGCGCAAGAGTTAATGGAAGAGCAGCACAGAACCGATTGGCCGAAAGTGTTGGAACAGTTGGTCAAGCGCTGTCATCCGGTGCACGAGGAAATTAGTCGACCGATCGAGTTGGGGTATTACTGGACGGCAAGCCAGAGCGAATATGCTAGTGATGTGATGTTTCGCGATCGAGGGGCGCTGGAGCGGATATATCCGCCCTTGGTTCATCACGCAGTGATGCATATGGGAGCCGAGCAGGTGATGCGCTACATGGGGCGGTCGGGGCGAGTGGGCATCAACGACGCGGTGGTGACGGATCGGCGGCGGCGAAGTGAAGGAGTGCGTGTCAAGCACTGGCTCAACAAGAATTCGCTGAAGTTTTATGACAAGGGGAGTGTGCTGCGCGACGAGGTGACGATCAACGAGCCGAAGGACTTTCGGGTATGGCGCAGAGCGGAGAATCAGCCACAGAGTAAGCAGCAGTGGCGCGTGTTGAGGCGCAGCGTGGCCGATTTTGGACGGCGCGCCGAAGTGAGCCGCAAAGCGACCGATCGTCATTTGACGGCGCTGGCGGCAGTGGAGATAGACAGCCCCTTGGCGCAAGAAGCGGCCAAGGTGTGTCGGGCAGTAGGGAGCAAGAAGCGGCGGCATCGAGCGCTCAACCCGATGGGGGACGCCGATGGCGAGCTGATGGCAGCGGTCAACCGAGGTGAGTATACCATCAACGGATTTCGCAATCGTGATGTGCGGTCCCGGCTCTATGCACCGACCTCGGACAAACACAAAGAACATCAGCAGATGGCGGCCGTAGGAAGAAAGCTTAGGCTACTGCGCGGGCATGGATTGATCGCCAAAGTGCCCAAGACCCACCGTTACGTGGTAACGGAAAAAGGCCGAAGGATCATCACCGCACTATTAGCCGCGCGTCAGGCAAGTACAGAGAAACTCACGGCAATGGCGGCTTAGAAATTTGCGCAGCCGGAGGAACATTTTTCGTATAGCAATGCAAAGACCGCAAAAAGAGAAATCGGAATATCTCTCGCAAAGACGCAAAGTCGCGGAGGAATATCCGAATTAGAGAGTTTTCGACTTCCGGGAAATTTGCGCAAGCCGCGCGAATTCCCAACTATGGTAATATGAAGTCACGAAAGGTTCGGATAACCATGATTTTAAACTTCGTGTTCTTCGTGCCTTTGTGGTGGAGACTCTCTTCAGCATTTTACCTACAGGAAACCCGGAAAAGCCGAACTTTGAACATTGAACTCTGAGGAGAAAGGCAACTCATGGGATACGCGGATCTAAGAGACTGGCTTAAGCAGGTGGAAGGTTTCGGCGAAGTGTTGTGTTTGAACGGTGCGGACTGGAACCTTGAGATCGGCGGGCTCTGCGAAATCATCGTCCGCGAGGCGAAAAAAAACGTTCCGGCGATTCTCTTCGACGATATACGCGGCTATCCCAAAGGAACGCGGGCTCTGTTCGCTATGCTGAGTTCCGTAAAGCGGCTCGCGCTCACGGTGAACCTGCCGCTGGAATATGGCGGCATGATGGATTTCGTCAGGGCGTTCCATGAGAAGATACGCGATTTACAGGTCATTCCACCGC
>Ga0209341_10006760_pt1 | contig 10222 bp, 8 predicted proteins | sample RifCSP13_2_FD_184020 | JGI IMG/M metagenome (GOLD analysis project Ga0209341, IMG submission 184020) | Soil microbial communities from Rifle, Colorado - Rifle CSP2_sed 13_2 (SPAdes) (version 2) | ecosystem: Environmental > Terrestrial > Deep subsurface > Rock core/Sediment | place: Rifle... | reverse complement strand
ACTCCTTTTACGGGTGATTGAGGGACTGGCGTCTTCGTTCTTCGATGTACCGTTGAAATCTAAACGCATTCTCCGGCAGCTTCATGTCCATGCCATAGTGGTCCGGGCCGACGGCTTCGACTTTGGCGACGATCGTGGACATGACTTTGTTCTCGAAGGCTTCGGCGGCGGCGGCCATGAAGTCGTAGACGCTGGCGACGAGCGTGACGTTGGGACAGCCCGCGCCGCGCGCGATGGCGGCCAGGTCGGTGACGCCGGAAGTGGTGTGTGAGACAAACCCGCCGGTCGAGAGCAAACTACCGTTGTCGAAGATGAGGTGCGTCAGGTTCGGCGGGCGGTAGCGGGCCAGCGTGGCGAGGCCCCCGAGGTTCATCAGCACGGAGCCGTCGCCGTCCATCACCACCACGTTTTCGTCCGGCAGGTTCATCGCCAGCCCGAGGCCGATGGACGACGCCAGCCCCATGGCGTGTTCGAGGTAAAAGAAGTTTTCCCGATGGCCCAGGTCGTACAGCTCCTGCGCGCACGCGCCCATGATCGTGACGACCAGCCGGTCTTCCAGTTCCGGGTAAAGAGCCTTGATGCAGTCAGCGCGTTTCATCGTGAGACTCCTGTAGCGGGCGGTGAATGGTTACTCTTCAATCCTCCATCAACTCACGCGTGAGGAGGAGCGCGACGGGCGACAGCGAACTGTTCGCAAACGTCAACGCCTCTTTGATCTGCCGGCCGACCTTCGCCGGGTCGCGGGCGTACTCGAAGGGGAGGCCCAGGCCGCGCAAAACCGGCTCGGTATGGATGCCGCCCTGCGTGTGCCAGGGATACGGCTCGCCCCAGTGCCCGCGCAGCGCGATGAGCATGACGAGCGGGACGCGGTAGAGCAGGGCCAGCGACACGATGCCGTTGATGCTGGCGAGGAAGCCGTGATTTTGCAGCAACAGCGCGTTGGGCCTGCCCGCAAAATATGCCCCGGCGGCGATGCCGATGGCCTCCTCCTCTTTGGCGACCTCGACGAGCGTCATGTCCGGATCATCTTCCGCCAGTTGCAGGAGATATACCAGCCAGGTCTCCGGCAAGGCCGAGACATACTGGATCCCGGCGTCTTTGATGCCTTTGTACACGGCGAGCGAGTTGTCACGCGAGACGGTCATGAGCAATCACCTCGGGCGCGAGAGGGGAAGTGGACAACGATAGTCCATAATTTAGATTATTCGGCGGGGAGTGTCAAATAGCGTAGGGGTCGGCAGTAGGGGTCGGCAGCCGCCGACCCCTACGCGGTCAATCAGGTCTGAGGGATGGGCAGCGTGAAGTGGAAGATGCTTCCCACCTCCGCAATGGATTCGACGCCCATCTCGCCGCCCAGGGCCTCGACGATTCTCTTGGCGATGGGTAGGCCCAAACCAGTTCCGGTAGCCGTGTCCTCAGTTTGCGCCACGCGATAGAACTTTTCAAACATATGCTGCATAGACTCAGTCGGGATGCCCCGCCCGGTGTCGGTCACGCTCACGCGCCATTTGGTTTCCTTGAGCTGGACGCGGACGGTGATCGTGCCGTTCTCCCGGTTGTACTTGACAGCGTTCGTCAGCAGGTTGAGCAGGACCTGCTTGAGCTTGCCCCGGTCGCTCTCCAGTGCGGGCAGGCTGGGGTCGAGATGAACCTGTATTGTGATGCCCCGCCCGGCCGCCTGGTGCCGGATGATTTCGACGCATTCGTTGACCAATTCCGGCAGATCCACTGCTGCGTGGACAAAACGCATCCGCCCCGACTCCAGCCGGGCCAGGTCGAGGAAGTCCGTCGTCATCTGGGAGAGGCGCGCCGTCTCGCGCTGCATCGTCTTGATCAGCTCGATGCGCTTCGCCGCGGGCAGTTCCGGGCGGAGGAGCAGGTGGCTGGTCGCCATGAGCGAGGTCAGCGGGGTACGCAGCTCGTGCACCATCTCGGCGATCTGGTCCGACTGCTGAAACAGGCGCGCGTTGACGATGGCGACCGCCGCCTGCGCGGCCAGGGTTTTGAGCGTCTCGGCGTCATCGTTCGTGAAAGAGCCGCTGCGCTTGTTCAACGCCTCCAGCGCGCCGACGGTCTTGTCGCGGGTGACGAGCGGCACGCCCAGGATGGAGCGGGTGACGAAGGAGGTCTTCCGGTCTACAACCTGGCTCCAGCGCGGATCCCGGCTGACATCCGGCACGACGAGCGGCTCCGTGTGCGTCACAATCCAGCCGGCGATGCTGCCCTCCACGGGGATGATAAATCCCTCGAGGGTGGCCGAATCCTCGTCCGTCGTGGCTTCGAAGCGCAGCTCGCCGGAGTGCGGATCAAAGAGCATGATGGACGCCGATTCGGTGTCGGTGAGCTCCACGGCCGCTTCGATGATCTGGCGCAGCAGCTTGCTCAGGTCGAGCGTGGAGGCCAGCGTCCGGCTGACCTCCATCAGGCGTGTCATGCGGTGGAGGAGCACCGGATAGTTGCGCCGGATGGTATCAACGCCAGGTTGTTGACCCGGGGCGGGGCTAGGCATGCGTGTTCTCCCGGATGGCGGCCGCGGCGATCTGCGGCAATATCTCCGCCACGTCGGCGTGGATCAACACATCCGCGCGTTCGTCCAGATAGGTTGGGCCCAGGTTCACGATGATGAGCCGCGCGCCGTGGGTCAGGGCTGCCAGGGGCAGTTCGGCGGCGGGCATCACTTCCAGCGAGGAACCGGCGACGAGGAGCACATCACACTGGCGGGCGGCGGCGTAAGCCTCCCGCACCAGCGCCATGGGCAGCTGTTCGCCCATGAGGATCACGTTGGGTTTCAGCACGCCGCCGCACGTCTCGCAATGCGGCAGCACTCCATCGCGCAAGAACTTATTGAGGCTCGGGCCGCTCGGCCACACGCGGTGGCACTGACCGCAGACGGCCTCGCGGACGTTCCCGTGAATTTCGATCACGCGCTGGCTCCCGGCGCGCAGGTGCAACTCGTCAATGTTCTGCGTGATGATCAGATGCAGGCGGCCGGCCGCCTCCAGCTCGGCCAGGGCGTGGTGCGCCGGGTTGGGCTGGGCCTGATGCAGGGTCGCCATGAGCGGCCGAACCCAGGCGTAAAAGCGCTCCGGATGATAGCGGAACGCAGCGAGCGAGGCGACCTCCATCGGGTCAGCGTTCTCCCACAAGCCTGATCCCGCGCTGCGAAAGTCGGGGATGCCTGAAGGCGTGGAGACGCCCGCGCCGGTGAGGGCAACCGCCACCTGGGAGCGCCGCAGCAATCGCGCGGCCTGCTCGACGCTTTCAGCCAGGGGAGTCATTTGTGCAGCTTCTCGAGCAGCTGGCTTGCCATCTTGCGGAACTGGTCGGCCGTGATGCTCTCGGCTCGCAGCAGGACCATCGGGGATCCGGCCTCGACCGACTGGAAAGCCATTTCAGGGGCGGGAGTGATGATCGCTGAAATCTTGCTGCCCAGCATTTGCTCAGCCTGCTGCCAGGAAATTTGCAGGGTCGAGGGGGAGCGGTTGACCATGATGGCTTCAATGCGCGCCGTAGGCAAACCCATGCCGAGCAAGCTGCCGATGAGCGCCTTCGATTGCAGGATGGAGAGGCGCGTGGGTTCTGAGACCACAATCACCACGTCGCTGAGCAGCGCGATCCGCCGCGTCGCCTCGCCGAAACCCGTCCCCAGATCCAGGGCCAGGACTTTGCTCATCTGCGCCAGCGTCTTGACGACGGCTTCCACCTGAGCCGCGTTGTTCGTCAAGCGGGCCTCGCTCGGCTCGGCGGCGGTCGCCAGCACGCGGATGCCCGAAGCGTGAGCCGTCAAGTGATCGCCGACGGTGCGCTGATCCAGATCACTCACCGGCCGGGTGAGGAGTTGGCTGAGAGTCTGCTGCGCTGTCAGCCCAAGCATGAGGCTGATCGAACCCGAGCCGGAATGCAGATCGGCCAGGATGACCTCCTGGCCCATCTGCGCTGCGGCGGCGGCGAAGTTCAGCGCCAGGGTGGAGGTGCCGACCCCGCCTTTGGCCGCAATGAAACTCACGATGCGCCCCAGCATGACCGGGCTGGTCTTGGCGCGCGTGGCCTGTGAGCGCGCCAGCAGGGCCTTGACGTGGGCCACCAGCTCGGAAGGGTGCGTGGGTTTGGTCAGATAGTCGTCGGCCCCGGCTTCGAAACCCGCTACTTTATCGTCCAGCAGCGTCTTGGCGGTGAACATGATGATAGGGATGTGAGCCAGCAAGGCGTTCGCCCGGATGCGGCGCGTGACTTCGTAGCCGTCGAGGTCGGGCATCATCAAATCCAGCAGGATGATGTCGGGGTGCTCGGCGGCGACTTTGTTGAGCGCTTGCATCCCGCCGTTGGCGGCGGCGATCTGGTAGCCGTGTCTCTGGAGGATCAGCCCGACCAGCTTCAGCGTGTCGAGGTCGTCGTCTACGATGAGGATCTTGTCAGCCATGCGAAGTCACCATCCTGGGCAGAATGCGCGTGCCGCTGCGGGGATGCACGTGTTCCAGTTTAGCACAAGGGCATAGGGCGGGCAAACGCATCCGCCGCCATTCGCGGTTATAATCTCCCTCATGCGCATTGCCATGCTGTCCTTTCACACCTGCCCGCTGGCTACGCTCGGCGGGAAGGATACCGGCGGGATGAACGTCTACGTCCGCGATCTCACCCGTGAGCTTGGGCGGCAGGGCCTCCACGTAGACGTGTTCACGCGCTCCCAGGACGAGCATCAGCCGCACGTCAAGGAAGACCTCGGTTGGGGCAACCGGGTGGTTCACGTCCCGGTCGGGCCGGAAGTGCCGATGCCCAAAGAGATCCTGTACGGCCATCTTCCGGAGTTTGTGGGGGGGGTGCGCGAGTTCGCGCGGGCCCAGAGCGAGACCTACGATTTGATCCATTCCCATTACTGGCTCTCCGGCGTGGCCGCGCGGAGTTTGCGGATCGCGTGGGGGACGCCGTTCATTCAAATGTTCCATACGCTGGGCCACATGAAAAACCGCGTGGCCCAGCACCCCTATGAGCGGGAGAGCGACCTGCGCATTCGCGTGGAGACCGAGCTGCTTCAGGACGCCGACCGGGTTATCGCGGCGACCCCCGTCGAAGAAGCACAGTTGCAATGGCTTTACCGCGCAGATGTCGGTAAAGTTACGGTCGTCCCGCCGGGGGTGGACCTAAATCTGTTCTACCCGCGCCCGCGAGCCGAGGCGAAGGCGCGCCTCGGGGTGAACCCCGACTACCAGCTGCTCCTGTTTGTGGGGCGCATCGAGCCGCTGAAGGGGTTGGAGACCCTGCTGCGCGCCATGGCCCTCCTGCGCGCCCGGGGGGTGTGCGATTTTACGAAGATGTGCCTTTCTATCGTCGGCGGCGACCCGGATGAAACCGCCGCCCAGAAGAACGCCGAGATGGAACGCCTTAAGGCGCTGCGCGAGGAGCTGGGGGTGGCCGACATGGTGACGTTCCTGGGCAAGCAGGATCAGGATGCGCTCCCCGATTACTACGCCGCGGCCGAGGTGGTCATTATGCCCTCGCATTACGAGTCCTTTGGGATGGTGGCGCTGGAAGCGATGGCGTGCGGAATCCCGGTGATTGCCTCGGAAGTCGGCGGCCTCGCCGTGCTCGTGCGCGACGGCGAAACCGGTTTCCATGTCCCCGATCAGGACCCGGGGGCCCTCGCCGACCGGATTTGCCAGATCATCACCGACCCGCTGATGCAGCGCGAGTTCGGCGAGCAGGCCGCCCGTTATGCGCAAGGTTACGCCTGGCCGCTCATCACCGAGAAAATTGTGGCTGTGTACGAGGCGGTGCTCAGGGGCCGCCGCGATGGAAAACCGCCCACGGTCTAGGGCTGGCAGACCCGAAGGGTTTCGAAACCCTTCGGGTCTGTCAGGAACCCGGCGATGTGAAGACGCCGGGCTCCCGTGTTACAAGTGCTGCAGGAAATAGTCGCGGATGCGCTCTTCCATATAAACGCGGTCGGCAAGATGGCGAGGGAGATGGCGCTCGTCGGGGAACAGCAGCAGGTCATAGGACTTGCGCGCGCGAATGAGCGCGTTGATCAGCCGGGCCGTGTGGCGGAAGTGCACGTTCTCGTCAATCAACCCGTGCACCAGCAGCAGCTTGCCCGCTATCCGCTCGACGTGGCGCAGGAGGCTGCTCTCGGTGTAGGCGAGCGGGTTCGTCTGCGGCGTCCCCAGGTAGCGCTCGGTGTAGTGGGTGTCGTAGCCGTCCCACTGCGTCACGGGCGCGCCCGCGACGGCGACCTTGAAGACCTCCGGCGCGCGGGCCAGGCACATGGCGGACAGATAACCTCCGTAGCTCCAGCCATAGATGCCCACCCGCTCGGGATCGGCGAGACCCTGCCGGGCGAGCTGCTTCACGCCAGCCACCTGATCGTCCACTTCGGGGTGGCCCAGCGTGTGCTTGATCTCGCGCTCGAAGGCCAGCCCCCGGCGCGCACTGCCGCGATTGTCCAGCACGAAGACGAGGAATCCCAGGCGGCGCAGACTCTGGGCGCGCATGGCGACCGTCATGCGCCAGCTGTTCGTCACCTGTTGCGCGTGCGGGCCGCCGTAAACGCTCACGATCGTCGGGTAGGGGCCAGGGCCAAAGTGAGCCGGAGGTCGGAAGATGGCCCCATAGAGTGTGACGCCGTCACGGTTGGACAGCGTCACCAACTCGGGCGGCGTCAGCGCGAGCGCCTCCAGGCGCGGGTCACGCTGGTCATAAATCACGCGCAGAATCGAGCCATCGGCGAGGGAGCGCAGCGTCACGACGGGCGGTCTGTCAAGCGCGTCGTAGATGTCAATGAAGCGCCGGAAGCCGTGGTCAACGACGACGGAATGCATTCCCGGTTCATGCGTGAGGCGGCGCGGCGCCCCGCCCGCGAAGGATACCGCGTAGAGGTGGCTCTCGGTTGGGCCATCCCGCGTGGCGGTGAAATACACCTGTCTGCTTTCTTCGTCCACGCCGGCGACGGCATCCACCATCCATTCCCCCTGGGTCAATGCTCGGACAAGATCGCCGGATTGGTCGTACAGATACAGATGCCGGTAGCCGGTGCGTTCCGAGGCCCAGATAAACCCGCCCGCGTGCTCTCCACGCTCCAGCGGCTTGAACAGGTCGTGCAGGTTGATCCACACCTCGCTCGTCTCGCGGAACAGCCGGGTGCGCTCGCCCGTCTGCGGATCGAAGCGCACGAGGTCGAGCGTAGTCTGTTCACGGTTCTCCAGTTGGGCTGTCAAACCGCCATCGGGCAGCCAATCCACGCGCGCCAGGTAGAGATCGTCGTCCGCGCCCAGATCCATCCAGGCTGCCTGGCCGCCGTCCACGGAGATGACGCCGAGGCGGACCTTCGCGTTGGGCCGCCCGGCAAAGGGGTAGCGGTGATCTTCCTGCGCCCCATCGCCGATCGCGTCCTTGCCTTGATGCACGATGCGATAAACGGGAATATGAGCCTCGTCCACTTCGGCGAAGGCGATCCGCCGGCTGTCTGGCGACCACCACAAGCCGTGGCTGCGGCCTATCTCTTCCTGCGCAATGAACTCGGCGAGGCCGTGCATCCTGCCCGTCTCGCGTGCGCCGAAAGTGAGTTGGCGAGGGGCGCCACCCTCGGCCGAGACGACGCGGAGCTCCGCTTCTTGAACGTAGGCGATCCAGCCGCCGTCGGGCGAGAACTGCGGGTCGAGGATGGGCGCGCCGTGACCGGCGGCGATCTTTCGCAGCGGCGCGCGCGGGCCATCCTGTACGTACAGGCCGTCGGGCAGGGGGATCAGGAGGCGGTTGGCGTGCTCGGCCCATGCATACTGCGTGACCCCCACTTCGAGCTGGCGCTGGCGCTCGCGCCGGAGCGCCTCTTCCAGCGGAATATTCTGCTCGGTTGCTCCGCCGTCCGGGGGGGACAGGAGCAGGTTGTGCTCGCCGGATTCGGGGTTGAACAGGTACAGTTGACGGACGAGGTTTGCCTCGGGGCTGAGCAGATAGGTGATGAACCGGTCGTCGGGGCTGAATGCCAGCGCGCCGGGGATCGCCATGCCCGGCAAAGGCGCCCGGGCGACTTCTTCGATGGGGATAGGGGGAATGGGCGGGGCAGTGGAGTCAACAGATTGCAGCGGCTCAGGGGGCACAAAATCTCTCCTTGCTCAGAAAGTTGCTCAACGCTCAAATATCAGATAGATTCTCAGGCTCTCTTCCCGTTCAAGTAACGCTCATTCAGCGCGTAGAGGGCGCAGCGGTAGGAGATGTAAGAAGTAAACTCGAGCAGTTTCCGGTCCTTCTCGCCCTTCCGCACCCACAGGTCGAGGGCGCGCGTGCGCGCGCTGCACTTGTCGAGCAGGTCTTTGACGGCTGCCTCGTCCACGCCCGTCCAGCGGCTTACCTGGGCCACGGTGTTCCGCTTGTGCTTGCGGATGAAGTTGTCGGCGTGGATGTAATCCCGCTCGCGCTTGCGACCGCCGCGGTAGCGCGGCGGCCGCCAGAACAAGTCCTTCAAGTCCGGGTCAATATAGCCGGTGGCCTTGCGGCGGTAATAGCGCGTGCTGCGCAGGCGGAAGAAGTGCGCCAGCGTTGCGCCGAAGGCCGACAACGGCTCGTACTCGTACGGCTTTTGGTCAATCGGCGGCTCCGCGTTGCGGAGTTCCTCGACGAGCCGGCCGACAAACTCCAGCTTGCGCAGCGCGCCCGGATAATTGCGGTACGCCCGCCGCCAGTTGTAGCGCGGCCGAATCCAGACTGTGAACGTCTCGGCGAAGTCCTCGTCGGGGTGCTTCTGGGCGTAGTGGTCGCCGGAGGGGTTCACGTAGTCCCGGCTCCACGGGTTGGCGCGCTCGATGTAGCGTTCTGTCTCCGGGTAGGTCAGGAAATAGTTGCCCTTGACCTTGAAGATTTCCCGGAAGTCCTTGCGGCGATAGAGCTTATAGGCGTAGGCGAAGGCGTGCCCGAGCTCGTGCCGGACGATGTTGACGATGTCGGCGTAGGCGTACTGGAAACCGCGCAGTTCCCTGTTCAGTTCGCGCAGGAGTTCGCTGCAGTCGTAAAAGCCGAGGGAGATGCTCGTCGTCCCGGCGACGGTGCCGTAGCCGGTGGAGAGGTAGAAATACGGCCGGAGTTTCTTGATGCCCACGCGCTTCAAATCGGCGAGCGCGATGCGGATGGCCTCGTCGAGGTAGGTCCCCTCGATCTCCAGGCTCAGCCGGTTGAGCGGCGTGAGCAGGAGCTCCAGCTTTTGGGTGTCGCTGTTGAACAGCAGTTCGCGTGAGCGGCGCATTGGCAAGTCCTCGCCCGGCGACCGGGCGAGATACGAAAATCTCCTCTCCGGGCGGAGCGGGGATATCAGGTTGATGGCGAACAGGTCTGACGTGACCTCCGCGCTGGGAGAGACGACGAGCGCGGATCACCAACGGAGAAAGGGATGCGACGAGCCAGAAATTTCCCCAGCCCGCAGGTGCCCTCGGCAGGACTTGAACCCACAGCCACTTGATCCGAAGTCAAGCGCTCTATCCATTTGAGCTACGAGGGCAGACCAGTAGCCAGTCGCCAGTAGACAGTCATCAGACTTCTGGCGACTGATGACTGGCTACCGTCTTCTGGCAAGGGGTGCCTGACGGGGGTCGAACCCGCAACAACTGGATCCACAGTCCAGTACTCTGCCATTGAGCTACAGGCACCATGCAAGACAAAATTATACCAAAAAGCGGGTTTCCCCGTTCAATCCGTTGACTCAATTTTCCGCCGGATTTCGGCGGCGGCCCGCGCCCTCGGAAAGGCCTCCTGCGTCCGCGTCCGTAAATCCTTCACCGTGACCATGCCTCTGGCGGCCTCGTCCGGCCCGGCGATGACCGCGAACCGGACCCCCGTCACGTCGGCGTACTTGAGCTGCCTGTCCAGTTTGGACGGTTCGGGATACCACTCGGCCCGGATCCCCGCCGCCCGCAACTCCCCGGCCAGCTTCAGCGCCTCGGTCAGGCTCGCCCGGTCGAACACCGTCACCAGCGCCTCGGCGGGCGAGGTCTTGAATAGGGGGACCTTGCCATATTTCTGCGCGACCAGCCCCATCACCACATCGCCCATCGCAAACCCCATGCCGGGGACGCGGTCGCCGCCCACGTCGCCCACCAGATTGTCGTAGCGCCCCCCGCCGAGGATCGCGCGGAACTCCCCCTCGCGGTCGCGCGCCTCGAAGACGGTCCCGGTGTAGTAGTCGAGGCCGCGGATCACCGTCGGGTCGTATTCGAGATAGTCGCCCATGCCCATCGCCTGC
>Ga0209341_10006759_pt1 | contig 10223 bp, 8 predicted proteins | sample RifCSP13_2_FD_184020 | JGI IMG/M metagenome (GOLD analysis project Ga0209341, IMG submission 184020) | Soil microbial communities from Rifle, Colorado - Rifle CSP2_sed 13_2 (SPAdes) (version 2) | ecosystem: Environmental > Terrestrial > Deep subsurface > Rock core/Sediment | place: Rifle... | reverse complement strand
CAGCGCGAGTCGTGAATACACTTGTAAGCCTCTATTCCGAGCACCGCCTCCGAGTCCACAAGAATCCCCGTCTGTACGATTTCTTCCGCGACCAGGCCGACATTTTACGGACCAAGGTAAAAGCGTCTGAGGCCAGACTGGAGGCCTTCAAGCGGCAACATGACCTTACGTCTCTAGAGGAAGAACAGAAAGTTCTGCTCACGCAGGTCGCTCTCTATAAGACAAGGCTGCTAGAGGTGGGGCTTAAAGAGCAGGAGCTGCGCACGAAATACACGGATGAGAATCGCCTGGTGGAAAGCATCCGGAACGACACCCAGATGGTCCGCGAGGGGCTCGCCGAATTGGAGGGCAGGCGCTCACGGCTGAGCCAGATCGAGACGGAGTTGAGCCGTCTCCGGGACGAGGTAGAGGTGGACCGAGAAAACTACCGGCTGTATCTCACGAAATTCGAAGAAGCCCGCATCTCTAAGGCGATGGACACGGAACAAATAGCCAACGTCAGCCTCATCGAATCGGCCCGTCCTCCGCTCAAACCGGTCAGCCCCAAAATCCTCCTGAACATGCTACTTGCCATATCTGTGGGCGGATTCGGAGGCCTAGGCCTAGCTCTCCTATCGGAATACATGGACGACAGCTTGGATAGGGCAGAGGACGTGGAGAATCATCTGCACCTGCCTGTCCTCGCTTCGATCCCGGATCTTGGCATGGACCGTCGAAAATAACCCGATGCGTGGGGAGTGCAAGTAATGTACTGCGATTTTTTCGGATTCTCCGCGAAACCGTTTGATGTGACCCCCGATCCCAAGTTCCTTTATCTCACCCCGGGACATCGGGAAGCCCTCTCCTCTCTCGTCTATGGGATCCACGAACGGAAGGGGTTCATGGTCCTCGTCGGCGAGGTCGGGACGGGGAAGACTACGCTCCTTAAAACCGTATTGCGTCAGCTGGAGAAAGAGATTGAGGTCCGCGTGGGGGTGATTTTCAATACGGACCTGACCTTTAACAATATGCTCACGATGGCCCTCGTTGATCTTGGACTGGCAAAGGCGGAGGAGCGTGTCTCGAAGGTCAAGGCGTTACAGCGATTAAATGACTTCGCTACGCGCCAGCTGTCGAGGGGGGGCAATGTCGTGCTCCTCGTTGATGAAGCCCAGAATCTGAAGCCTGCTGCCCTGGAGAACCTCCGACTTCTTTCAAACCTGGAGACGTACAGGAACAAGCTGATTCAGATCGTACTGTCCGGGCAACCCGAGCTGGACGCTAAGCTAAACCGGCCCGAACTGCGGCAGCTCAGCCAGCGGATCACCATTAAGCGGTACATTACGCCACTCAGTGAAGGGGAGACATACGAGTACATCCAGCACCGTCTCGGCGTTGCAGGGCATAACGGGACCCCCTTATTTGGCAGTGAAGCTCAAAAAACAATTTGGGAATACTCGGAGGGGGTACCACGGAAGATTAATGTACTTTGCGACAATGCCCTGCTGATTGCATATGCGTTGAGGGAGAAGGCCGTCGAAATCAATGCCGTTCAAGAATCGATTCGCGACTTGAGATGGAGTCCATTTGCGTCCCCGAAAGAAGACACGCCGGCAATCCCGGTGCAGTCTCGTTCCCTGGTACTGCAGTCTCGTTCCCTGGTACAGGAGGTGACAACAACACCGCCGGTTGTGGAAGCAATCGAGGAAGAGGTCGTGTTGCGTCCTGCGTCCGATCTGGGGGAAGACCACGATTCGGCCGCTATTCACTCGGAGCCTCAATTGGTAAGCACGATCTCACGCTTTGCAGGCACGATCTCCCGTTTTCAACACGCCAAGCCTGCGGCTTTGGCCCTCGCCGGTTGCGTGGTCCTCCTTTTCGGGATCGTTCTGGGAAGGTCTGATTCTGTGATTCAGTGGACGAGCAATATTCTTGCTTCGGCTACAGTCCGGGGCACGACATTGGGTCAGGAAACTGGGGATGGACTATTGACCGAGGGGGGCAGGGATGCATCCGGCGAATCCGGGGGAAAGGATAGTCGGGTTGTGGTCGCCAAGAGAGGGGACAACCTTTTCTGGATCATAGTAAGTGCTTACGGAAAATACGACGGGCAGGTACTGAAGGCTGTCCTCCAGGAAAATCCCGAGATCCAGGATCCCGACGTTATCGCGACCGGACAGGTCATCAAACTACCGCAAGGCAAGTAGCGGAGGAGAGTGGGGAGCGATGGGAAGGACGCACGAAGCACTGCAGTGGGCCGAGAAAGAGTTTGAGGCTAAGCGCCAGGGGGGGCCGCTACTCAAGCTACTTTCGGAACCACAAGGGAGTCCTCCAAGAAGGGAACTGCTTAGCGCGACCTTGAAGCCCTACGGGGATCTCCAATCAGGCCTGTTGTCCCGCTATCCCCAGGGATCCGTCAGGACGATTCTCTTTACCGGCATGGCCCACGGTGCCGGAGCGTCCACCACTGCGATGAACTTTGCCGCCGCCTTGGCTCGAAATGGAGGGTTCAAGGTTCTATTGATCGACTCAAATTTGACGACTCCGAGCCTCCACGACGTATTCGATATGGAATTCGCTCAGGGGCTCTCGGACTTCGTCATGGACGGGCGCGAGATGCTGCCCTTTAGGGCAGAGCCGGAGAATCTTCACGTGATCTGCTGCGGTCGGCTCATTGCTGATCCGGTTGCCCTCCTGGGATCGAATGAGTTTGAGCAATTTCTGAAGCGAATGCGGGAGGCCTACGATTTCATCGTCTTGGATGGACCACCGATTTACGGATCCGCCGAGTGTCGCATGCTGTGCAATAGGGTCGATGGCGTGGTCCTGGTGATAGAGGCCGGCAAGACCCGTCGGCACGCTGCCGCCAGCGCCAAAGACCAAGTGGAGAAGGCCGGGGGAAGGCTCTTGGGCGTGGTCATCAACAAGAGGAGATATCACATTCCCGAATTCATATACAAGCGGCTCTGACGGTCAACCCTTCTCAGGCCGCATGGGCGATCGAAGAGTCATTCGCTACGTCGGGAGAGATTCCGGAACGCAGGAAGAGGCGTGCGGTACGGCGGAACGTTCCTTCAAGAACTGAGAGCTGTGCAAGCTTATGCAGGGCATCCCGCGAACGGAAGTTTACGGCCTGATCTTGGCAGGGGGACGTGGGGCGCGGCTCTGGCCACTGAGCCGCAGGCAATCTCCCAAGCCTTTCTTGTCCATTGGTTGCGGCCGGAGCCTCCTCCAGCAAACGGTACACCGGATTCTGCCGCTCATTCCGTTGGAACAACTCTACGTCTCCATTGGAGAACAGTTCGTTGCCGAAGCCGTATCCCATGTGACTGATCCCATGTGACTGGCATCCCGTTGGACAACATTCTGAGTGGACCGTAGGCGATCAGCCCGAAGAGAATAGCGCAGTTTCGGCACCCGAGTTGGGGACCACACGATGATATCAAGAGAAGAGAGCCTTCGCATTCTCGTTACGGGCGGTGCGGGATTTATCGGATCGCACATCGTGGACGCGTATGTGCAGGTTGGTCACCACGTGACCGTCTTTGACAACCTGGCCACCGGCAGCCGCGACAATGTCAACGGCAGAGCGGAATTCATCTATGGGGACATTCGAGACACCAGCCTCGGGGACGTTTTCCGGCGGGGCCGGACGTTTTCCGGCGGGGCCGTTTCGATGTGGTCAACCAGCACGCGGCGCAAATCGACCTGCGTCGGTCGGTGGCCGATCCCGCGCACGATGCCGAAGTCAATATCGTGGGATCGGTAAATCTCCTCGAATGTGCGCGCCGGCACGGAGTGAGAGGTGTCATCTTCCCCTCGACTGGCGGGGCGATCTACGGGGACCAAACGATCTATCCTACTCCCGAGGGGCAGGCTGCGCACCCGCAAAGCCCCTATGGCGTGGCCAAGTTAGCAATCGAGCACTATCTATACTACTACCGGGCGGTCCACGGCTTGCGTTCGGTGGTCCTCCGATACGCCAATGTCTATGGTCCCCGCCAGGATCCGTTTGGTGAAGCGGGGGTTGTGGCCATTTTCATCCAGCGGCTTTTGACAGGGGATGTGCCGATCATTAACGGCGATGGAGATCAAACGCGAGATTTTGTCTTTGTCGAGGATGTGGTGCGCGCAAACCTACTCGCCCTCGACTATCTGAAGGATGACTCGGAGGATTTGGCGCAGCTTGTGGTGAATATCGGAACAGGAGAAGAAGTGTCCGTGAACAAGCTGTTTGCGCTGCTTAGCTTGTTTCTGTCGAGACCACCTGAGCCCATCTATGGGCTACCGAAAGCAGGTGAGCAGCGCCGGAGCGTCATAGATCCTTCGTACGCGAAGCGGACCTTGGGATGGGAAGCCCTCGTCGCATTGGAAGACGGCTTAGGACAGACCTGGGAGTGGTTTAAGAAACGATCCGATTTCCCGCGAACGCCCAGGATGACGACTACACCGACCCATTAGGGCGGCATGAGCCCCCGAGATATCTGGTACCCTTCCGGATGCGGAGCGGCGGGAGGGTCGTAGCCCCCGAGATATCTGGTACCCTTCCGGATGCGGAGCGGCGGGAGGGTCGTCACCGGGTACGGCTTGGTAATTCGGCTTTGACAGATACCGGCACACGGTCTGAGTCGTGTGCCGGAGAAAAAGTGGACCAAGCATACTGCAGGCCGCTGAGGGGACTGGATAGGGGAAAGGCGGCCTCAAACCGGCGGTGAAAGTTCTTCTTGTGCCGGTGAAACGGATAGCCTGTAACTGAGACGGCGAAGCCATGTCTGGTGGTAACGGGACATTTGCCTGGTACGCTATCCGCACCCGTTCCAGGCACGAAAAGCTGGTGAACGAGCAGCTTGCCGCCCGGGGACTGGAGGCCTTTCTTCCCCTCGTGGACCGTCGCCGACGGTGGAAGGATCGGTGGAAGCTCGTCAGTTTCCCCCTTTTTCCGGGCTACTGCTTTGCCCGGTTTCACCATTACGACCGGCTGGCAGTGCTCACCGCCGTTGGCGTGATCCAGGTTCTCGGCATCAACGGCCAGGCCATACCGATTCCCGATCAGCAGATTGAGGCCGTCCGTCAACTGGTGACCAACACCCTTCCCTTCGATCCGCACCCCTACCTCAAGGAGGGAATGGAGGTGGAGGTGCTCCGCGGCCCTCTCGCGGGGATTCGAGGCATCTTGGCTCGCAAAGCGAACCGCGCCCGCCTTGTGGTAGCCATCCACCTGATTCAGCAGGCGGCCTCTGTGGAGTTGGACGCCGCCGACGTTCGGCCAGTTGGCTAAGATACAGTCGCTACCTACGGAATATCCTCCCCATATGGAGGACCGTTGGACGCCGCCGACGTTCGGCCAGTTGGCTAAGATACAGTCGCTACATACGGAATATCCTCCCCATATGGAGGACCGCGACTGTTAAGTAAAGGCCAATTCTCGCCGCCTCATGACATCTGTTGAGATCACGCGATGCACATATCGGTGATTGGAACGGGATATGTCGCCCTTCTGACTGAGGCTGCATTCGTTGAATTTGGGATTAATTTAATTTGCGCCAATTTCAATCAGTGAAGAAGGTTGAGTCGACTTCTGACTCTCAAATAATGGATGAAGGATAGGTTACTATGCCTACACCGGCCAAGCACTCTGTATTGATTCCCCCGTGTGGTGGTACATTGGTTAGTGTACTCGTGACCGGAGAGGAAAGAGACGATCTTATCCGGAAGGCAAATGATCTTCCATTCATCCAGCTTTCTCCTCGTTCGCTTTGTGATCTCGAGCTATTAGCTACGGGAGCATTCTCGCCGCTAGACCGTTTTATGGGCCGCGACAACCACAGTCGCGTTTTGGACACGATGCGGTTGTCGGGTGGACATGTATTTCCTATCCCCGTGACTCTGCCGGTGGAGCCCAGTCCTGCCATCCGCCTCGACCGCGAGGTGGCCCTGCGGAATGCAAAGAACGAACTGCTGGCTATGATGATGATTGAGGAGATCTACGAGTGGGACAGGACCGAAGTGAGCCAGAAGGTCTTTGGCACGCAAGACCTGCGTCATCCATTAGTGACGGAGATGAACCGCTGGGGTCCCGTAAATGTCTCCGGTCGATTGCAGGTCTTGCAGTTGCCTCGACATTACGATTTCCAGGACCTTCGCGTCACGCCTACCCAGACGCGGGCGAGGCTTGAGTCTTTGGGTTATCAAAACGTCGTGGCTTTTCAAACCCGAAATCCGTTGCATCGAGTCCACGAAGAGCTGACCAAGCGGGCTGCCCAGGAGGTTGATGGAGTGTTGTTCCTGCACCCGGTGGTCGGCATGACCAAACCGGGAGACGTGGATCAGTATACTCGCGTGCGGACCTACAAGACGCTTACCGAACGTCACTACGACCCCGACCGGATCTTGTTATCGCTGTTGCCCCTCGCCATGCGTTTGGCCGGCCCCCGGGAGGCGGTGTGGCACGCGCTTATGCGGCGCAACTACGGTGCCAATTATCTGATTGTGGGCCGCGATCATGCGAGTCCCGGCGTCGACTCAAAGGGTAAGCCCTTCTACGGACCCTACGACGCGCAGGAGCTCGTCGCGAGCTTCAGCGATGAGATGGGGGTCAAGATGGTGCCTTTCCGCGAGATGGTGTATCTGCCCGAAGAGGACCGGTACGAGGAGATCTCTAAAATTCCGGCCCAGACGCGCACCGCGACGATCTCTAGGACGCAGGTTCGTGAGGAGTATCTGAACAACGGCAAACCGTTGCCGGCCTGGTTTACCCGCCCGGAGGTAGCCGCGATTCTGTCCGAGGCCCATCCCCCACGGTATCGCCAGGGGGTGTGCATCTGGTTTACGGGGTTGAGTGGTTCCGGCAAGTCCACTACGGCTGAGGTCCTCACAGTCCTCTTGCTGGAGCATGGTCGGCAGGTCACCGTGCTGGACGGGGACGTGGTGCGTACGCATCTCTCGAAGGGCTTGGGGTTCAGCAGGGAAGATCGGGACACCAACATCCGGCGTATCGGTTTTGTCTCGGCAGAGATCGTACGCCATGGCGGCACCGTGTTATGCGCGGCGGTCAGTCCATACCGCTCGACACGCGATGAGGTGCGCAACATGGTCGGTAAAGACCATTTCGTGGAAGTGTTCGTAGACACACCGCTGGAGGTATGTGAGCAGCGGGATACGAAAGGCATGTACGCCAAGGCGCGGCGCGGGGAAATCAAAGACTTTACAGGCATTGACGACCCCTACGAAGAGCCAATAGCTCCGGAGGTGACGTTAACCACGACACTTTGTCCGCCAGAGGAGAATGCGCGGAAGATCATGAGGTATCTGATTGCAAAAGGGTTCTTGCAAAATTGTTCATAACGAAGCGACTGAGATCGGGTCGTGAAAGAGCAACTTCCGCAGTGCCTGATCGAAGCACGATGAAGGACGTCCGTGCCATTGTGTTAGCCGCGGGCCTCACCATCCACCAATCACCAATCACTAGTCACCAATCACCAACCACCAATCACTAACCACCAGGGCACCAGCCAGATGTGCGGCATCGTTGGGTACATCGGACCAAGGGAGGCGGTCACTGTCCTCTTACCGGCGCTACGCCGGCTCGAGTATCGGGGATACGACTCGGCCGGTGTCGCCACAATCCATGGCAAGAACCTCGAGGTGCGGAAGACGGCAGGCAAGATACTCCAGCTCGAGGCAATCCTTGAGAGGAGTCCTGTCCGGGGTCGCGTGGGCATTGCCCATACCCGCTGGGCGACCCATGGTCGTCCCAGTGATGGGAATTCGCATCCTCATGTGGACTGCGCGTCAAGGCTGGCCATCGTTCATAACGGGATCATCGAGAACTACCGCGAACTGCGCAAGGACCTCGCGAGAGATGGGCATCAGTTCCGCTCGCAGACCGACACCGAGGTCATTGCGCACCTGATCGAGCGCCACCGGGCAAATGGGTTGGCCGAGGGCGTGAGGCAGGCCGCTCTTCAGCTTCAGGGGGCATTTGCCATCGCGTGCATTGCCGGTGATGAGCCGGAAGTGGTGGTGGCGGTCAGGCGCGGCAGTCCCCCGTTGGTTATCGGTTTCGGCGACTCCGAGGTCTTCCTCGCCTCGGACATCCCGGCCCTGCTGGGAGAGACACGGGAAATCGTGGTACTGGAGGAGGGAGAAATGACGGTCCTGACCGCGAAGTCCGTCACCCTCCATACTCTCGATGGGCATCGGGTGCGGCGAACTCATAGCATCATCCCCTGGGACCGGGACACCGCCGAGAAGGCGGGATTCCCGCACTCGGGATTTCCGCACTTCATGCTCAAGGAAATCTTCGAACAGCCGGCAGCGGTCCGGAACACGATCCGGGACCGGGTGGACCTCGAGGGGGGAGATATTCGCATTCCTGAGATGGGGCTGACAGATCGGGACCTGGTCGGGCTGAACCGGCTGTGTTTCGTCGCCTGCGGCACGTCTTTGCACGCGGCCATGGTCGGGAAGTACATGGTCGAGGCATTCGCCCGCCTGCCGGTCGAAGTGGATGTCGCTTCAGAGTTCCGTTATCGAAAACCCGTCCTCGATGGCCGGGTTCTCACCGTTCCCATTTCCCAATCTGGTGAGACGGCGGACACCTTAGCCGCCCTCCGTGAAGCTCGAGAGCAGGGATCGAGAATCGTCGCCGTCTGCAATGTATTGGGCAGCTCGGTGGCCCGCGAAGCCGATGGTGTCCTTTACACCCGTGCGGGCATTGAAATCGGTGTCGCCTCCACCAAGGCCTTTACCGCTCAACTCACTGCGCTCTTTCTGCTGGCGCTAAAGCTCGGGATGGCGCGCGGCTTTATCGATCGCGCCTTGGCTCGTCACCTGACGAAGGGGCTATGGGAGGTGCCGGACCTGATGGCCGGCGTGCTGGAACTGAATGAAGAGGTAGAGAAAGTCCTTGCTATCGGCAAGGTGGCGAGTCGGTTTGCCGAGAGCAAGGACTTTCTCTACCTCGGTCGCGGCATCCACTATCCTTTGGCGCTCGAGGGAGCGCTGAAGCTCAAGGAGATATCGTATATCCATGCCGAGGGATACCCGGCGGGCGAGATGAAGCATGGACCGATTGCCCTTATCGATGCGCGAATGCCGGTGGTCGCTATCGCCCCGAAAGGCCCGACGTACGAGAAGATGGCGGCCAATATCGAAGAGGTGAAGGCCCGAGAGGGCATCGTGATCGCCGTCGTAACGGCCGGAGACGGTGAGGTTGGAGGCGAAGCAGATGTGGTTCTGCCGATCCCTCCAGCAGCCCACTGGCTGCAGCCGCTGCTCGTTGCCGTGCCCATGCAACTGCTCGCCTATCACATTGGGGTGCTCAAAGGCTGTGATGTCGACCAACCTCGAAATCTCGCGAAAAGTGTGACGGTGGAATAGATAAAGAGTGTGAAGAGGAGGGAAGGATGGAAATCTGCATCGTCGGAACCGGTCATGTAGGGTTGGTGACAGGTGCATGTCTAGCCGAGATCGGGCATCGAGTTGTCTGCGTGGATGACGACCGGGAAAAAATCGGGATTCTCCGGCACGGCGGGATGCCATTTTACGAGCCTCATCTTGAGGCACTCGTCAAACGGAACTTCTCTGCGAGCCGGCTGCGCTTTACCGAGCGACTTGAGGATGGGGTCGGGCAGAGCCGGGCCATCTTCATCTGCGTGGGAACCCCGTGTTTGCCCAACGGGGAGGCCGATCTCTCAGCCGTCGAGCAGGTCGCCCGCCGGATCGCCGAGACGGCGACCGACGATAAGCTCGTCGTGGAAAAGAGTACGGTACCGGTTCAGACCGGACGGTGGATCGAGCGGACCCTGGCCCTGTATAACGGGGGCCTGGCCAAATGCGATGTCGCTTCCAACCCCGAGTTCCTCCGCGAAGGCTCGGCGGTCCAAGACTTCCTCCATCCGGATCGAATTGTCATCGGCGTAGAGAACGACCGTGCGGAAGAAATTCTCCGACAGGTCTACGACCCCATCATTGGCGGCACCTTTTCCTGCCCCCTGCCTCATCACTGTCCCAGGCGGGGGCCCGTGCCGTTTCTGGTGACGGATATCGAGAGCGCGGAGCTGATTAAACATGCCTCCAATGCCTTCCTGGCCATGAAGATCTCTTTTGCCAACGCGCTGGCCGATGTCTGTGAACGGGCAGGGGCGGACGTGAAGTGGGTGGCGGAGGGGGTGGGCCTCGATCGCCGGATCGGAGAAGGCTTCTTGAACGCCGGGATCGGCTTTGGAGGGTATTGCTTTCCC
>Ga0209341_10006753_pt1 | contig 10229 bp, 10 predicted proteins | sample RifCSP13_2_FD_184020 | JGI IMG/M metagenome (GOLD analysis project Ga0209341, IMG submission 184020) | Soil microbial communities from Rifle, Colorado - Rifle CSP2_sed 13_2 (SPAdes) (version 2) | ecosystem: Environmental > Terrestrial > Deep subsurface > Rock core/Sediment | place: Rifle... | reverse complement strand
ATGAGTTCTATAAAGAGTACCGAATCGGCAGAATGCGATTTACGTGTGTCCATGAGCCTATGAGTGTGACGTCTTATGAAAGGAGAGAACGAAAGTTCGGTAAGGGCTTTGAGGAGAGTGTAATCGGGGTTGGCGGTAAGAAAGCGTACCCTTTCAATTACGTCCAAAATCAGAGGGGGCGCAAAAGGTACCACACAGATTTGTATGTTGGAGATTTCCCTAATGGCGAGGTGGAATTATGGATGAGGGCTGACAGTTGGCGTCTTAAAGACTTGGAAGTTGCCAGAAGGATATTTCGCACAATTAAGTTTCTGCAGCCGTAAGGCGCGAACGATCTCCGCACGGGTTGCAACAAATCCTTAATCTGGCGCCATCGAAACGTGGCCAACGGAACTTTCTGGTTGAAATGATGGTTGCACAAGGGGCCAATGCTTGTTTATGCGACCTATAACTGCGACGCCGTCGACCGTGCGGTCGAACTACCTGACGTGAACCGTATGCTCGCGACTCTGAAACTGCGGACGCGGGATAACAACTCGCTGGACCGGAGTGGTGGGAGCGTGAATACACCCGCCCGCTACCGCAGGCGGTACTGACACTGATCGGGCGGCGAAGTTGAATGAAATCGCGCCGCCCGGTCAACTCCACCGTTCATGCGGTTTCCTCAAGTACCGCAAAGACCTTATTATCCCCCAGCGAAAGTTAAGGACGTTATTAGACTTCTTGAAGAAAACGGCTGGTTTTTGGCGAGGACCAAAGGTAGTCACCGTCAATTCAAGCATTCCGGCAAGCCTGGTACCGTTACCGTAGCCGGCAAGGCAAGTATCGATGTTCCGCCAGGAACACTCAATAGTATCCTGAAGCAAGCTGGCTTAACGCAGGAGAGAGGATCAGAGAGATGAAATATGCCGTGATCGTCGAAGAAGGTGAAAATAGCTTTGGTGCACATGTGCCAGATTTGCCAGGTTGTATCGCTGCGGCGGAAACCCGGGAAGAGGTGTTGGAATTGATCCAGGAAGCCATCGAGTTTCATATTGAAGGGCTTCGCGAGAATGGCCAGCGGATTCCGGAACCTTCTTCAAGCGTTGAATATGTCGAGGTGCGCGCCGCATAACGTGCTTGCAGCGAACCGGAATCATGCGTGCCTCTCCATCGACAACTTGCGTGTGATGTAGTTGTCGCCCGGCCGCTGAAGCGCGGCGATAGACCGCGATTGTATAACGCCGGAGAATCTGCTGACCGTTTCTAAGGGTTCCGTTGTCGACGTATACGAGCGTCATGCCCGCGAATACGATCGCGCGGAAGTTAGGCCCGCCTTCAAGGCCACTCCTATAAAAATGACCGGCAGCGAGCGCGGCCCAACTGCTATCTGGAGGAAAGAATGGACAAGCCTCGCATCTTCTTAGGCTCGTCAGGAAAGCAGGAGAAGCTGCTCCAGGCACTGACCCGCGGCCTCGAAGGCGTCGCGCACGTAGAACCCTGGACGACATCCTTCAATCCCGGCACCACCACGCTGGAACGCCTCCTCGAGCTTACCCATAAAGTCGACTTCGCGGCATTCGTGTTCGCTCAGGACGACTGGACAACTCAGAGCCCGCAGGTATTGCCGTCGCCCGGGTCCGGTCAGGCTTCTCCGCGAGACAATGTCGTCTTCGAAGCCGGCCTTTTCGGCGGAGTGCTCGGAATGCGCCGAACTTTCATCCTCCATGCGGCCGGCTCGAAGCTCCCCAGCGATCTCCTGGGACTCACGTGCGTACGTTACGAAGCGACCACTCCGACCGCGGTCAGAGTCATCAACCAGAAGCTCAGGAAGGCGATCGAGAACGAGGGCCGCGTCGCCCGCATCGAGGGCCTGTGGTGGCAGTTTTCCCTGACCGAGCGCAGCCTGCGAGAGCCTTCCGCCGTGAGCCTCCTGCGGATCTCGCGAGACCGCGACGGCGCACTGGATCTGACCGGCCGTGCATGGCGAGAGGATGGCAGCCTGTCAGCGAGATACTGGAGCGAAGCGGTGAAGGAGAAGAAGGAGCCTTCGGGCGTCTTCTACTATTGGAAGGGAGAACGGCCGCTGGATCCGAACGCACCGCAGTTGTACGGGACGGGAGAGATCCGGATGGAGTCGGCCGAGCGCGCGTCCGGGTACTGGACGACTCGTACGGACACGCACCCGAGAGTGAACGCGCGGACGGCCGGTGTCTACTGGCGCGCCGATCCAGAGGACCTGAGCATTCTGGATGGACGTGACGATCGGAAACGCGCGGAGCTGATCGCAGAGCGGCTGCGGCATTGGAAGTCGATCAAGACCGCTTGAGATCAAGCCCAGATTAGTCGCCACTCGGTGCTATGAGAGAGCGGCTACATCTTGCCTAGGTGGCCGATCCGCAGATTACACTGATCGCACAGATTCATTTCTAAGTCTCTGTGTGATCGGTGTTATCTGTTGACCTGTGGCCGGTTTGGAATTGAAACGATTTGTTAGTTCGATTTCCAGGCCTTGTCGATGCGAACTAAACACGCTCTTCATGGACCAACAGAATCCTACCCACGGCAGTGGGTAGTGCCTTTCAGATCCTGCCTACAACGGAAAGCGCCCTCCCCTTTTTGTTTTCAATGTGACAGCTCATCATGAGAGTGGTGCTCGGGACTTCTCAGCGTTTCAATAATCACCATATTCCTGCTGTGGTTCTGAGTAGGTGACATTGAAAACAAAACGGGTGGGGGTTGCATCTCTGGTAGGCAGGATCTGAACGACACTACCCACTGCCGTGGGTAGGATTCTGTTGGTCCATGAAGAGCGTGTTTTGTTCGAGCCGACGTGTGTAACAGTTCTTGACACCGTCTCTTCATTGTTGGTGGTCGTTTAGTTTCAACTTACGGATCAAAACCGTGCTTGTAGTATCTGCGCCTTAACAGCGGCGAGTGCCCAACTCGACAAAGCCGCCCGACAGTTTTGCGGAAGAAATGGTCATGCTCGCTGTGATGGCGCATGTGCGGCATCGTGAGACTGATTACGACTCATTGCTGGCTAGAGGATGGTTCAGAGGTGAGGCACGAGCGCAGGTGAGGGATCGCGTTGAAGCAGTTTTAGAAAAATGGCGCGGCTAGCAGAATATCCACAGATTACACAGATTTAACAGATTCAATTAAACATCCGAAGATGCGCGGAAGATACCACCGGCTTGTCCGGTGGTGCGTCATGTTGGTTGCTACAGAAGGCGCACGATCCAGACGAAGATGCCACCCGGCTTGCCCGGTGGAGTTTCACGTTGATGCGGGGCTGATGGACCACCGTAAAGCGAGCTAAAATATAGCCGCTGAATTCCTTTCTAGTTGACATGAAGGCGACTGGCGAATGGGGGCGGCGCGCAATCAGGTTGAAGGGTCCGACAAGAGTCCCAGCGCTTGCCCCCTTCCTGACTGCGAATTGTTCAAGTTTGAATGGTTTCGCCATCGCTGAGGTAACAGGTTCTCTTTCAACGCACACCAATTATAAGTTGGCCGTAAGCGTCTTTCGTGGCTGAAACGATTCAGCCTCGTGATCTGCGGTAATACGCTGATTCCCCACAGAAGGAACAAACTCTTTGATGCCATCGCCAGAAAAGCTTGACCGCATTTTGCGTCTGAGATAAAAGCGCTCGCTGATAACCCAAATTTCGCTCAAAGGAGTCTCTCATGTGCAAATTCTTCGCGTTGGTTCTATTCGTCTTGTCCATTTCCTGTGTTGCTCAGGCCCAGGAGCCAACAAAGGTTGATTCAGATCATTACAAAGTCGAGTTTGAAAATGAGCACGTGCGCGTTCTGCGGGTCAAATACGGCCCAAATGAAAAATCGGTGATGCATCGGCACCCAGACGCAGTGGCGATTTTTGTCACGGACGTCAATGGAAAGTTCTCCTTTCCGACGGGCGAGCCACAGGCCGTAATGTCCAAAGCCGGCGAAGTACGGTGGACCCCGGCAACAACTCACCTACCAGAAAACATGAGTGACCAACCGTTCGAGGTTATTCTTGTCGAGCTAAAAGGTAAGACGATGACGAAGAAGCCTTAGCGGGGACACCGGCTGCGACAGATCAGCATGGCTGCGTTAGGAAGGAGGCAAGTGGCACTCATCATGAACCGAGGGTTTGCCGCTGCGCGCTCTCATACGAATCCAGAGATTACACAAATTGCGCTGACTCAGTTGATCTTCTGAAAAATCGGCGCAATCTGTGGATGTTCATTAGAAGCGATCAAACTCAGTGTAATTGCACAACTCTTCATAATTGCCCCAAACTTTTTATCCGCAGATTTCACTTGATTCCACAGAATCAGTTAATTGGTGTCATCTGCTTCCACAGACTCCCTTTATTGGTTCTGTGGAATCGGTGTAATCTGCGGATAGGAAGATTGGGCCATGAGTACGCTCGGATGATTTGGGGCGGGGTTTTTTGATCACAATAGAGCTGGAGCCTTTTTTTAATCTCTGATATCTGTAATCCCTGGTTGCCCCATTCGACATGGCAGCTTCTTTCAGTTCCGGGTTCTCCACCCACACCTTCGCCGAGACGAACGAGACTTGATCGTACACCAACACGATCGTTCCCAACTTCATCAGCTTGCTCACTTCACGAGCCGCGAACATTGGTATCCGGATGCATCCATGACTCGCCGGCTTGGTTGGGACGTTTGGGTGACCATGGATCGCCACGCCGCCGCTGATGTAGTTGGCGTAATAGACCGACCCGAGCGCACCCTGCTCCCAGCCAACACTTCTGTCGTAAACCAGGAACCTGCCGCGGGGTGTGTAGGCTAAGCTCTCCTGGCCGTCTTCAATGAACGGCTTGCCATTGCCAGTTGACACAGGAAGAATTCTGACGCGACCGTCGGGGTTTACGATTATTAGCACCTGACGATCAAGATCCACTTCAACATGTGAGTAGCCCAGCTCCCTGGCTTTGGGAGAGGTGCTGGTGCGGATTGCCTCGAGTTCGTCGAGAGTAAGCCTTTCAGTAACAAGTCGGCCTTCCCATTTCTGGAAAGCGATCAATGCCGAACGTGTGGCCGGATCAAATCGGCCATCCACCGGACCGGTCCAGTAGCCCCGGTCGGACAGTCTCAGCTCGGCTTCCTTGATGTGGGCGCGAGTCAAAACCTTCGTGACTACGCTGGTGCTCTGTTGCGCGTATGCAAAAGAACTTAGTGAGACCAGAAGTAGATAGGTGGTGATAAGAGATTTCATCGTCCTATAGATTAGCCGGAGATTGTGCATGTGAACAAATTATTTAAAGTTGGGGTTGCGCTTCTCGAGTTGGCTGATGATGCGAGTGGGAGCGGGGGCGGCGCGCAATTACGTTGAGTAGTTTTGAAGAGAGTCAGAGCGCTTGCCCCCTTCCTTACTGCGAATTGTACAAGGTTGAATTGTGCTTCTCGAGTTGCTGATGATGCGAGTGGGAGCGGGGCGGCGGCAAGGGATAGATACCACCGGCTTGACCGGTGGTACGTCATGTTGGCTGCTACAGAAGCGCCGGTGATTCAAGACAGAGATGCCACCCGGCTTGCCCGGTGGAGTTTCACGTTTCATATCGCAGGATCATCAACTGGAAAGGCACCTTGAAGCTCGGACTGTTGCGAATCTCATGATAACAATTAATCTTATCGCGCATCTTCTCCCTTAAAGCGGCCAACGTGAGGCTCCACGGGGCAAGCTCGGTAGTATCCCTGGTCTGGCCGCAGCTTCCTTCTTAGCAACGAACATGACGGACCACCGGGCAAGCCGGCGGTATCCATCTGTGCGATCGGCACGTTTTTATCAACGAGCATGAATCACCACCGGGCAAGCCGGTGGTATCGATAGACAATGGTTCGAACGTTTTTCCTTCAGATCTGTCACATCCGTCTCATCTGTGGCCCATCTTGGTCTCTAGGGTGGTCTCGCGGATCATTTTCATTGTACCGCGAGTGTTAACGCTCAGCTCCAGTTGTGCTCAGAACCGCCCGTCAGCGCGGCTAATCAATCTGCGATGAAAGAAGCTCGCTAGAGTTGGGAGTTCTCGCGAGCTTAATATCCAGGCGAACGATTACGGCAGCACCTTGACGAAGCCGTACATCCCCTCATTGAAATGCGGGAGTACCGAGCAAATCACCAGATAGGTTCCCGGATTCGCAAAATGGACAACCTCAACCCGGTCGAGGAGAGGAAATAGCACTCTTGGGTCTGGTCCACGATAGAGCCTTCCATTGGGGTCGTCGATCAGCGGCGGAAACGGCGTGCCCATCGGTGGAGGGTTCAGCAACGTCGTGTTGATATCCCCAGGTTGTGTCCCATCGTCATAGACGACGACTTGGTGCAAGCCTGCGATGATGAAGTTTACCGTCCCGCCGGCTTTGATCTTCGCAACCTGTGGTATCAGCTCGTGATGATTTGCCGGAGGAGGTGGCGGTACGTTGGGAAAGCGGTCCAACGGCATCATCCATGCTCCAAAACTGACGGTCGCATTACTCAGAGGTCCATCTAGCGGCGTCGAAGCTTTGGTATGAGTGGAGTGAGCAGTGGGTTCATGACTACTCTCCGCAAACGCCCAATAAGTCGTGAAGCCACCGGCAAGGACTGCGATTGCGCCAAGGATTAAACCTAAGCGTTTCATATTGATTTCTCCTTCTGGGTCTTGGGGTGCATGTTGCTGCACCCATTGAGGTCTGTTTTAGCCACGGTCCATCGAACCCGGAAACGTGGCTGGTAGTATTGAAAAGAGCTCCTTTATTGAGCTTTGTCTGGATGGGGGTGGGTACTCTAATAGCCTAGCCTCTGGAAAGCAAGACAAAAGAAAGGTTGGGCCAAAGATTGATTGCGGACAGAGATGAATTGGGCGCAGTGCGGGCGGGGACGCCCGCGTTCCCGGATCAATTCTCACACGGGCTCAATTCCCACAATTGACAGCTATCCAGTTTTCCCATAGAGTCCGCCTCGCCTTAAACCCTGCTTACTAATTCACGCAGCAATCCTCGTTTGCCGCAAGTTTAGTGCAGGACAGCGTGCTCTCCCCGTACCTCGCTGTCCGCGCCAAACCCCTAGTACGGGAAGGAGCCCAGATGAAACTCAGACACATGTTAATTAGTTCTGTCGTGCTGGCAGTCCTGATTGCTGGTATTTCGGTATTTGCCCAGGTGAAGCGTCCCTTTCACAACGGATCAGTTTGGAGCGTGGCGTTTATTCGGATGAAGCCGGGAATGGAGACGGCTTATCTAAACTATCTAGCCGGGCCCTGGAAGGCCAACCAGGAGGCGATGAAGAAGGAAGGACTGATTCTCTCTTACAAGGTGCTGACCACTGAAGGTCACACCCCCGGTGATTGGAACCTGATGCTGATGACCGAGTTTAAGGACTTAACCACCATGGAGGCCAATGAAGGTAAAGCAGATGCACTTGTACAACAGGTTGTCGGTGATGATGAGAAGCAGAGGCAGGGTTACAGGGATCGTCTCGAGATTCGCGAAGTAATGGGCGATCGGCTGGCAAGAGAGGTCGTTCTTTCACCCAAGAACCCGTGATTTGGAGTGCGGCGGCAAGGAGCGCCAGCTACGCGCCGCCGCTTTTGCAATCTGCAGAGCTATGAACGCGAACGGAAAAGCGGTGGCGCGTCGCTTGGCGCTCCTTGCCACCGCACTCCAAATGGCCCATGTATGACGTGATCGTCATTGGCGTCGGCGCCATGGGGAGCGCGACCACCTATCAACTCGCCGCCCGCGGCTGCAAAGTCCTCGCGCTGGAACAGCACAACATCCCACATGACCTCGGCGCCTCCGGGGGGATCAATCGCATGATCCGCCTCGCTTACGCCGAAGATCCACGCTACGTACCCATGCTTCGACGTGCCTACCGACTGTGGCGCGATCTCGGACGAAGGTCCAAACAACGGCTGCTGTTCATCACCGGGGGCGTCGACGCCGGCCCAGAAGATAGCTGGATTGTCCGCGGTAGCTTACAGGCGTGCACTGAACATCAACTTAAGCACGAGACCCTTACTGCCGCAGAACTACGGAAGCGCTTTCCAGCTTTTCGCCTGCCAAAGAAGATGGTGGCCGTCTATCAGCCTCAGGGTGGCTTTGTGCTTGCGGAGCAATCTATCGTTGCGCAAGTTTCGTTAGCGCTGGATTTGGGAGCTGAGGTCCACGCACGCGAGCAAGTGCTTGACTGGAGAGTTCAAAAAGGGATGGTCACGGTGCGAACTGACCGTGGATCGTACCGCGCTTCTAGACTTGTAATTACCGCTGGACCATGGGCTGCACAGGTCGTCGATCGTCTGAACGGAGTGGTGAAACCGGAGCGACAAGTCCTCATTTGGGTTCAACCAAAACGGCCAGATCGGTTCCGCTTAGGGGCTTTCCCGGTGTTCTATATGCAGGACGGTGAGGAGAAGTTTTACGGCCTTCCGATCTTCGGCATTCCTGGACTGAAATTCGGAAAGTACAACCATCTAAAAGAGCAGGTCGATCCGAACACTATGGGCCGCGAGTGCCACCCGAATGACGAGTTCGTATTACGCAACGCGATTCGCAAGTATCTTCCTGATGCCGACGGTCAAATGATTGCGATGAAGACGTGTCTATTTTCCAACACCAGGGACGAGAACTTTATTCTGGATTCTCATCCTGATTTCCCACAGGTGTCGATTGCCGCTGGCTTTTCCGGCCACGGATTCAAGTTTTGTCCGGTGGTGGGCGAGATTATGGCGGAGTTTGCTCTCGACGGCGGCTCATCGTCGTACGATCTTGGACTATTTAGATTGGACCGCCTTCTTCCCGAGAAGTGACGATCTGCTCCGGGAGAAAAACGATCCACTAAAACACACCAAACAACACGAAGGAATTGGGACGCGAAATAAATGCGGATGAAATGGATCCGAAGAGACAGAGGTCTTTAGTACTCATTGCTGCAAAAGTTGTTTGCCTTGGGTACTGAGGAGAAACCATAGCCCGTAAACGCCCAGGGCAGTTCCAAACGGAAGAACCGGAAGTATCAGGACTGCGGCAATGATTCCCCACAGTCGTGCATGGCGCCGGCCCTTGAATAATTTCCAACTTGCCAATCCGGTGGGGAAAACGAAAAGCACCGCGAGTACGCCATAGAAGACTATGGCAAAGAGGCCGCCAAGAATTCCTATTCCGGCGTGCGTCGAATCACCAGTCTCACTAGCCATCGTGAACCCCATTGCCACAAATACTCCCAGACTAGTAAGCATCAGTAACAAAAAGGTGATACCGAATATGGCAGCAAAAACAGCGAAGCCGATCGAAAGAATTTTGGTGTGTGGTGTTTGCTGCATCTTCCGTCAGGCTGGCCCAGTTGGCCCATTAAAGCGGACGAAGTGTATCACCGTGGATAAGGATCGAGAACCTCGAGCACCTCTTCCGACACCACACGCTTTGGAGGTTGTGTGAAAGACTAAGCGGGTCATCCGTCTTGGTGAACCAACCAAATCCTACACACGGTAGTGTGTAGTGCTTTTTCAGATCCAAGTAAAGAAAAGGATCCTACACACGGCAGTTAGAAAGGGATCCTACACACGGCAGTGTGTAGTGTTCTTCAGATCCGGCCTACTAGACGAACGCCGCACCCTCTTTTATCTCAACGTTGCCGACTCAGAAGCTCATCGAAATTGCGGAGAGTGAAGTTGAGCGTTCTGAGTATCACCCGTCTTCTGAGTTGGTATTGTTGAAGAAGAGAGGGGGGAGCGTCGCCTGTTGTAGGCTGGATCTTAACGAACTCCACACTGCCGTGGGGAGGATTTGGTTGAGTCGCTCCATGGGTTTTTCACACAATCTCTGCCGCGTGTAGTATTTCGTTGGTCCATGAGAGTGATGACTGAATGGCTTCGGGTGCGGGGTTGAGGGTGGAGCTACACGGCGCTGAAAGGTGTGATCTCCGATAGCTCGTGGACGATCGAATTACTTTCTTTCGTATACAATCTTTCCATTCACGATTGTGTAAACGACCTCAGTGGTCAACAGCTCTTTAGGTGGGTTGAGCTGCAGGTTTTTTGAAAGTACGACTAGATCGGCAAACTTACCTACCTCAATCGAGCCTTTAATCTTCTCTTCAAAATTTGCATAAGCAGTGTTGTAGGTATTCGCGCGAATAGCATCTTCGATACTAATCCGCTCATCAGGAAACCAGCCTGTCTTAGGTTCGCCGGCTACTGTTTGACGCGTCACTGCTGCATAGAGGCCGAGCATAGGGTTGATTGGATACTCAGA
>Ga0209341_10006748_pt1 | contig 10235 bp, 9 predicted proteins | sample RifCSP13_2_FD_184020 | JGI IMG/M metagenome (GOLD analysis project Ga0209341, IMG submission 184020) | Soil microbial communities from Rifle, Colorado - Rifle CSP2_sed 13_2 (SPAdes) (version 2) | ecosystem: Environmental > Terrestrial > Deep subsurface > Rock core/Sediment | place: Rifle... | reverse complement strand
AATTATTTGAAGACAATGAGTTAGAAATATATATTGATAAATTCACCCACATAGTTAACACTCCTGAAAAAACTATTTATGAAAATTATATTCCGCTGGATTCAAATGTTGAAAGTGAATTTGCCAAAGATTGTGAAAGCAGTGAAAATATAGAGTTTTACTTTAAGCTTCCTTTCTGGTTCAAAATTGATACCCCAATCGGACAATACAATCCGGATTGGGCAATTGTATTTAGAGGTGAAAAGAAAATATACTTTGTAGCTGAAACAAAAGGAGAAGGACAAGAATTAAGAGGCAGTGAAAAATTGAAAATCAAGTGTGGAACGGAGCACTTTAAGCGGTTTGAAGATGTGGTTTATAAACGTATTTCTAAGGTAAGTGAACTAAATAGTGTCTGTCCATAATGTTACACATATTCTAAAAATTTTTCCTGAACTTCTTGCTTATCGGTTCCGGTTTTCAAAATCTTGAACTGCCAGGTTAATCCCGACCTGTTATTTTGTTAATAAATAGATATAAATTGTTAATATCCAGCAATTTCCAAGATTTTAGACGTAATTTTTCCTTTTTTTATCACGCATTGCAAACAATTGTTCATAAAGTCTGATATTCTGCGCCCCTCAGGCTGCAAGTTTGATGTTGCCCGCGAGAATGCTGCCCATGACTTTGGCCGTAAACACCCGGATATTGTACGCCAGCACACTCCAAAGTACTTTCGCCTGAAAATGTACCCACCCTTTCCAGTTACAGCGCTGCAAATCAAAGCCACGCTTGAGATTGGAGATCACTGCCTCGATGGAGCTGCGCCATCTTTTCAGGCGGGTTTCCATGTTATTGCTACTGACTTGATTCTGAAGACTTCCAACTACTTTATTAAACACAATGTTTTTGATGTTCACCTCTTTAGCAAAGTTCAGATTTTCCAAACTCGCGTAGCCGCCATCTGTAGCAATGTCGCGGGGAACCTTGCCATACGCCTTAATAACTCGATTAACAACGCCTTGATACAGAGTCTTGTCCGATGGATTGCCCTTTTCAACCCTGCAATCCAGGATCAGATTGCTCGATCCGGTAGCCAACGATACTTTATGGCCGAACTCAACCTCGCGCTGGCCTTTAACAATGATATCCGTATGAAGCTCATAAATTGAAAATATCTTGTCTTCATTGCGAACCTGCTTTCCATCAATCTCATGATCATAGGTCATATTGTATACCTTCCGCATTAACTCAAGCAAGGAACCCATCCGGATCAGAATAGTCGTGGCTGCCAAGTTCCCGGACTTTTTTTTTATCACATTCGAGGTCTGGTTGATAACCTTCGTAAACAGTATCAATTGGTTGCAAAACAAATCATACCGGGCGTCTTTCTTCTTGATCATGTTGATCTTAAAGTACGTTTTCTTTGCTTCTTTGGTGTAATTGATAAAACTCAGATCCTGCACTTCCTCCTTAAGACGGCTTAGCAGACGGTGGCTTTCGTGAATGCAATCCCAGACCAACGAGTTATTGGTCGGATATTTAATGTTGGATTCTACCACCGTGGTATCCTGGCACAACTGATCTACATCCTCATATCCTTCAGTTATAGCAATCTGGTTGATCCGGTACAAAACCTTCTGAAGTGTCTCCGGTTTTATCCGGGAAATATAATTCTGAAACATCTGAAAACTATAGGGCTTTCTATCGGCAAGCTTGATAAAATTGGAGCAGATTCTGGAGTCACTTTGAGCATACTCCAGCTCCCGGTAGTCCATGCCTTTCATCTCTTTGTAGATCGCGGCGCGAACAATTTGTTCCACGCTCGGAACATCGCCCCGGCCAAAAGGACTGTCTTTGCTATTACCCGCAATATCCTCTTTCATCAGCAGCAAAATGTCAGGGTGCTTTTCTAATATCGTATCGATTAATCCAAACTCTGGATTCCGTGACCAGTCTGGCCTTTCGAATTTAATCGTTAATTCTTCAAATAATTTCATGCGTAGCTAATTTAACGAAAGATACTCAGAAATCCGGAATGAACCTGTTTATAACCCCCATAGATACTAACAAGTAACATTAAAGACAGACTCTATTTAAACATAATAATCCTTATGAGAGCAACCCCTGCAAGGCCATCACACTGCCAAAGCTGTCAGTCATAAGGGTTATTATGTTAAATAGCCGCACGCCAACGCACTCAGCCCAGTACCCCACCACCCCTTAGCGGTCTGCTTCGCAGGTCTGTTTTAGCCCCGGAGAGATCCAACCCACAAGCCATATGCCGGTAATCATAAACTTTGGCTTAGTCAAAGATAGCTTCCCCCGGCGCACAGTCAAGGTCAGGGCCCTTCGGGTTCCTGGCAAAAACTTTTTTTCTTTTATTTGATTTTTTAGCGGTAAAAAACTTTTTGCCGGAAACCTTGACACTTCCCGGCCAACCCACGAAATGGCCACCAGCACCCCGCTTGCTCATTTGTTGCCTAAGCCAAAGTTTAAGCCATCCTGTAAAGTATACCCTTCATAAACATTTACTCACATTTGTTAATTGATTTTAAAGGTGTTCGTGAACCTGTAAACAGGGTTCCCCAAAAGAAAACCGAAAAAAGAAAGCTCATACCACAAGGAAGGCGGGAAGGGATGTCAGGTTTTTTATTAAAAATACTACCCGAGGCACGAGGGTGGAGATTTTTAATAAAACCCGCAGGGCCTGAACTTGACAGACCTGGACGCCGACTTATCTTTGCTTTTCTTTTTTGGTTTTTTGTTCTGCCATGCTGCTTTCACCGGAATGTCTGTTCATGTGCAGTATGCTGGTTCTGACGTGGGTCGGGGTGCGGCTATTTGGCGAAGCCCGAAGTACATAATGCCAGTTATATGACAGCCAAATATACATCTAAATACCGCTGAAAAATAGGCTGTTATATAACTTGCATTATGTAAAATAGCTTGGGGGCCGGTTTGCCTGGCGTGTCTTTTTGTTGTGAGCATCGGGGCAGCTCTTTGCTTTTGGCTTTTACCGCTTAAAAGTCAATTAAAAGAAAAAAACAAAAGCAATGTACTGCCGAAGGTCCGGCCACAAAAAGCATGACAGGCAAACCGGGCAGAAGGGATGGCCGCGGGGAGTAGCCTAAAATGCGTTAGGCCTACGGAGCTGGTCATTTTAGGCTACGGGGAAAAAATTTGTGCAAATCGCATTATTTTCAAATCAATTAATTTTGACCTATAAAATCAAGTATATGGAAAGTATATGCAGATTATGTGGTCAACCGAAAAAATTAGTTAAGGCTCATATCATACCTGACTTTATGTATGGTGAGCTTTTTGATCAAAAGCACCGAATCAAACAAGTTAGTTTTGAAAGCAATGTATTTAAGGGAATTACGCCGAGAGAAACAGGTGAATTTGATAAAAGTATTTTATGTGAGAAATGTGACAATGAAATATTAGGCAGTTATGAAGCCTATGCAAAGCGTGCTTTTTATGGAGGCACAATGCTGACACTTTCGAAGGAACCAGAAAGAATGTTTAATAAAACATGGATGCAAGTAGGAAATATCGATTACAAGAAATTTAAGCTTTTCCTTTTATCCATTTTATGGAGAGCAAGCATTACCAAAGGGCCTTATTTTAGGCAAGTTAACTTAGATAAGCACGAGAATATTATTAGAGACATGATGCTCAATGGTGATCCTGGTAAAAAAGAGGATTATCCAACCTTGATTATACATGCAAGATCATTCTCAAACCAAATAATATCACAACCAAAATTAGTAGGTAAAATGGAGGATAAAATATTTACATTTTTAATAGCCGAGGTATCTTTATTTTTTTTATTGAAACTAACAATATCCCGGATTATCTGTATGAAACGACAATAAATGAAAAGAACGAAATGAAAATACTATTAACTGACAAAACCAACGCAGCCAATTTAATAAGTCTGAACTTATTTAAATAAGAACGGAAATTAATTGCTAAATTACCGGTGTATTAGTTCTTTGAAAAAAGCCTATTGTTCCAGGAGCAAGAGGGCATCAACTAAAACCATGATTTTTTAGAAGTAGATTGTCAGGATTACGGCGCCCGGTTCTATGATCCCCAGATTGGACGGTGGCATACGATTGACCCAATGGCTGAGAAATATTCTTTCCTTTCGCCTTATACTTACGGTGCCAATAATCCAATTTTAATGATTGATCCAGATGGGAAAGAACCAATAACCCTTACGGCAATCGCTTTAAAAATGCTTATTGGTGCTGGAATAGGTGCTGTTGCAGATATTTCAGTTCAAATGACAGCTAATATGACTATACAAGGACAAGGCTTTTGGGATGCTGCCAGTAATATTGATTGGACAAGTGTGGGTGCATCTGCGGTTGTGGGAGCTGTCGCTATACCTGGATTTTCAGCCGTTGCCAAAACTGCAACAATTGCAACCGTAGTAGCAACTGATGCAGCAATTGACATTACTGCTTCAAAAGGCACAACTACAATAGCCGGAGAAAAGCCAATTAGCTCGGCAGTAATAGATGCTGCAGGTTCTGTCCTCGGAGGGAAAACAGCAAACACAATAGTTGACGGCGCAAGAACAGCTATAAGTAAAGATTTGAAGTCTGGGACTTTTTCAACACTTACCAATGCAGAAAAAAATACCCTAAAACAGGCCAGCACAGTTGTAAACAGTACAGGTACACAAATAGGTGTAAATACTACTGTTGGATTATTTACAGAAGCAGGAAAACAAGGAGTGAAAAATCTTGTCGGGACAGGAGGTAGTATAGTTAGTCCAATACCAAATACACAAGTAGCCCCTGCCGATGCCACACGTGTAGTTCGTCCTAATTACTTATTACCTGTAAGATAGGATAAATATGAAAAAAGAAACTAAGAAACAATTAATAACGCTACTTTGCATATTTATACCTCTTAGCGTATTTATAGTTTTCATTATTTCTGGACTTACCCAAAGGCAAAGACAATTAGGGAAGGATCCTGTCTATACAACTGCTATAATTATTGATACTTATGTGGGGACAAAGGTGAGAGAGTTTGTTAAATATGAATTTGTGGCGGATGGCAAGTCCTATACTGGGCATCAACAATATTTTCCAAAAATAGAGCAAGTTGAGATAGGTGATACATGTGAAGCCGTTTATGCCAGAACAAACCCTGAAATAAGCGAGTTGCTAACAAATAAAGATAAAAGTTTAAAGATAAAACGAAAGCCAAAAGAACTAAAGGTCAGTTTTTAAAGGCAGTTTTTAACTGCTCTAAGCTAGAAATAACACAAAGCCCGGACTGCTCCGGGTTTTGTGCTTATTTGTTGGTCCTTTCCTCCCAAATCTTCGGGTTCCGGCTGGTATGAAGCACGGCGGCAACGGCCACCAGTTTTTTAACTTCGTCAACCTGGTAAAGTATAATAAACGGAAACTTTTCTACAGGCACCATGCGCAGCGTTTTATACTGGATCTGAAACATTCCCGGGCCTTTTCTGATCAGCTTCATGGTTTGTTTTACGTTGTTGTAATAACGGCGGCCTAAACCAGGCTTCTGTTCATTATACCAACGAATGCTTTCTATAATATCCAGCTTGGCAGCCGGGTCAATGATCAGACGGTAACTCATAGGATCTTTTCAATATCCTTCTGAACGTCTTCCCAATCCTGGTAGCTGTCAGGATTATTCCTGTAGTTTTCCAGCCGCTCATCCAGTATTGCCTTGTGTGCCTCGGAGAGCTCAATATCCTCCGTTTTGCCTTCCTTCACTTTAAAACGAAGGCTGTTTACCAGTTCCATAAAGAACGGCACTTTGTTTTCCGGCACGTAAACGGTAAATGGTCTCATGATTTATATGTTTTGTATTCCAAAAGCCTGCTTTGCCTTATAATCCCTTATGGCAAGGTCAATCAGGTTAAGAACGGTGTTTTTTGTATCGCCTTTCATCTCCTGGATAACTTCAAACTTTTTAAACAGCTCCTTATCCTTAATTTGGACGGTGTCATCGCTTAGCAACAAATCTGTCGAAACGCCCAATGCATCGGCGATATTTTTAAGGGCATCTGCCGGGGGAATAGTTGACCCCAGTTCATAGCGGGACAAACTTTTATAAGCAACTCCCGATTTTTCAGCCAATTCCTGTTGGCTTATTTTTTTGTTCTGGCGGGTAATCCGGATACGTTCACCTATTGTCATAGATTAGATATTTTTATCTTAGAATCCTTATTGTGGCTATTATTCCACAAATATAACCAAAATGTGTTGATATTTTTCTAACAAAAGGCTTGCGTTACATTCTAATAAATGATATTTTTAAGCCAATTATTAGAATGAGAAATTTTAGAAAATTTATCAACAATGGAAATCCGGGATATAAAAGCAGGTTTAAGTATTATGTCAGTTCTGCACCATTACGGTCTGAAAACCGATAAACATGACATGCTGGTCTGTCCTTTCCACGAAGATAAAAGCCCCAGCCTGAAGATATATACTAAAACAAATACTTTCCATTGCTTTGGGTGCGGGGCAACCGGTGACGGCATACAGTTCATTGAATTGTTCAGCAAGCTCACCAAACACGAGGCCATATTGAGGGCAAAAGAATTATTAAATATATCCGAAATCCCGATGAGCGTAGCGATATCGGGAGAAAAGGCCAAAACTTTAGTTGATCCAAATTATACAATAACCCCAAAGCCAATGGAACAGCAAACGGAAGAAAAAGATTTATTGCCACGTCTGGCAGTGCTGGGTAAGGTGGCAATGGACTGCAGGGCCACTTTTAAACGGGCAGAAAAAGCCAGGGAGTATTTAAATGGCCGGGGACTTGACCCGGATAAAATGAGTGTGGGTTATATCGGCATTGACCTTGGCAAGGGCTGGAACAGGCAGTTACAGGAAAGCGCCATGCAGCTTGGAATATTAAAGCAAACCAAACCGGACACCTTTGCCCCAAAGTTTAAAAACTGCGTGCTGTTTTTTACCAAGAACGAAAAAGGACAGGTTATTGATCTTTACGGCCGGTCAGTTATTGATGGAACTGAAAACCGACACTTTTATTTAAACGGCCATCATCAGGGCATTTATCCCAAATATCCCGAACCGGGAACAAAGAAACTAATCCTTACCGAAGCCATCATCGACTGTGAAACTCTCCTGCAGCAACCCGAACTAACGGAACATTACAGTATAATCGCCCTTTTTGGCACAAACGGTTTTACTCAGGAAATACAGCAGGCCATACAGGGCCTTCCGGAACTGGAAGAAGTCATTCTGTTCTTTGACGGCGATAATGCCGGGCAAATGGCCATAACTAGGGTAAGCGAAAAACTTAAGGAGATCCGGCCAGGAATAAAAGTGACCTACGTTGATACCCCGAAGGACGAAGACATAAATAGTCTTTTACAAGGCCATGACCCTGAAATCTTCTCCCATCTGATAAAAGAGCGCAAACAAATCTCAATTAAAAAGAAAGATCAGGACGGCCAGTCCACCTTTAACACTCCTGAATCCTTCCAAGACCCAGAGCCAGCCGCTTATGAACCGGAACTAAACACCACCAACCCCGACCGGATCACCTACCACGATGGAGAACTACTTTTTACCATCTGGGGCGGCATAGAGAAGGATAACATACACCGGCTTAAAATAAACCTGCTGGTGCAGCTTAAAAGCGATGGTTTTAAGTATTACCAGGACGATGTAAACCTTTACAGCAATGGCCAGCTGCAGCGATATATCCGGGGAGCCTCAGAAGAACTGGAAGCCGGCACCAACCTTTTAAAAATCACGATCCGGAAACTTCAAACCCTGCTGGAAGAATACCGCTTAAAACAGGTAGAAGAAGAAAAGAAAGCATTAAAACCGAAGGTTTACCAAATGACCAGGGCAGAAGAACAGCAGGCCATGAACTTTCTAAAGTCACGTCAGCTGGCACAAAATACCCTGAAGGCCATTGAAAAAAGCGGTTTGGTTGGCGAACAGAAAAACGGCCTGTTACTTTTTTTTCTTTATCTGAGCCGTCTTTTAGATGAACCCCTTCACGCTATTATTTATGGAAAAAGCGGGAGCGGCAAAACCTACCTGCAGACTAAGATCAGCGAATGCCTGCCCGATGAAAGCGTTAGGACAATAACCAGCTTAACCGAAAACACGCTGTATTACTCGGCCAAAGACTTCTGGAAACATAAAGTACTTTTAATTGAAGATCTCGAGGGCGTTTACAATGCCTTTTTACCACTTCGGGAGTTCATGAGCAAACAAAGCATTACCAAACTTACAACCGATAAAGACGCCAAGGGTAACAACGTACAAAAAGTGCTGTCAGTGGAAGGTCCGATATGTGTAAGCGGTGCCACCACCCAGGGCAATATTTACGAGGACAATGCCAACCGTAGTTTTTTGCTGCACGTGGACGAGACCCCCGGCCATGCGCGGGAAGTGATGAACTACCAACGAAACCATCAGGCCGGGTTAATCAATGAGCTGGAGCAGGATCAGTACAGGCAACTTTTGAAAAACTCCCAAAGACTGCTTCATAAGATCAGGATAATCAATCCTTATGCCCCTGAGCTGGACATCCCGGAATGCGTGTTTAAGAAGCTCAGAACCAATATGCACTACCTGAAACTGATCGAGATCATCACCTTTTACCATCAGCACGGGAGAGAGTGGAAGCAGGACAAGGAAGGGAGACCATATATCGAAACCACCCTGGAGGACATTGAAATGGCCAACTGGCTTGTAAAAGATACCCTAATTAGAAAGTCCGATGAACTGGGCGGAGATATAAGAAGCTTTTTTGAAAGCCTTAAATATTACCTGCAAAGCCAGAACAGGAATGGGGAGCAGACAAGTTTTTACTCCAAGGATATCCGGAGGCATTTCCGACTGCATCCCATGAAGCTATCCAGAAACCTTGTAAACCTTGAAAAAAGGGGTTTTATCAAGCTTATAAGCGCAAACAGGCAAAGCGGGTATGAATACCAGGTCATCAGCTGGGACGATTATGAGGCGCTTAAAAACAATGTGGATATCCTGGATCGGATCATAGAAAAGCTAAAGCAGAAAAGTGTCCCTGCCGAAAAGCAATTAGTTAACAGCTAAACTGCTTCACACCCCTTTCACATCGCTTTCACACTTTTAAAAGTGAAAGGCAGCGATTTGTAAAACAATAAGTTACAAGCATAAAAAGAGGCTTTCACATGCTTCACATGGTAAGAGCAAGACCCCCCTATAAAATGCAACCCTTTACTATTAAAACCCCAGAATTTATCCACCTTGAAGAAAGCTTTGGCGAGTGGCTCCGGTTGCTGAACTTCGAACAAAGCACGGTAAAATATGCTCCCCGTAAAGTTCGTGAGTTCCTTTGTTGGTTGGAGCAGCAGCAAATAACAGAGCTGTCAGCCATAACAAAGCAGATCATTGCAAACTACTTTGACTACCTGAAAGAGCGCCGCAATAACCGAAGAAAAGGCAAGCTAAGCCGTAATTATCTCCGCACTCACATAACCGCCCTTCGAAAACTTGCCCGTTACCTACGGGAAACCGGCCGGGAAAGCTTTGAAGTGGATATACAGCTGCCGGGTAGGACCCGGAACATCAAAACCATTTTTACGCAAGCTGAAATCAAAGCTTTATATAATGCCTGTGAAGGTGATGTCCTGGGAATCCGGGATAGAGCCATGCTGTCCATTTACTACGGTTGTGGCCTTAGAAGAAACGAAGGAATAAATCTGGATGTAAGTGATGTATTGATGAATAAAAATCTTTTGTATGTAAGCAAAGGCAAAAACTATAAAGAAAGATATGTACCCATGACCGAAGCCGTGAAAGAAGATATCCAGAATTACCTTGACTTTGCCCGCTCCATGTTTTTAAATAGGCCTACCAATGCATTGTTTTTAAGTTATGCCGGTAATCGTTTAATAACCCAATCCATGGCAACAAGGCTTCAAAAGCTAAAAGAAAAAGCCGGAATAGACAAAGAAGCTGGATTGCATACCCTTCGCCACTCAATTGCAACCCATCTTTTGCAATCGGGCATGAAGCTCTCTCAAATAAAAAGATTTTTAGGCCATAGCAGCATGGAATCTACCCAAATTTATACCCATTTGGCTAATGAACTCAGTTAGCAAATACCGTCAATTAAAAAGAAAATACAGTGAGATCCTCGCTGACTTTGAAACGCACCTTCAAAAGCAGCGATATGAAGAAAATACCATCCGGCAGTTTATCAATTACCTGGCCTTTTTTATG
>Ga0209341_10006747_pt1 | contig 10235 bp, 9 predicted proteins | sample RifCSP13_2_FD_184020 | JGI IMG/M metagenome (GOLD analysis project Ga0209341, IMG submission 184020) | Soil microbial communities from Rifle, Colorado - Rifle CSP2_sed 13_2 (SPAdes) (version 2) | ecosystem: Environmental > Terrestrial > Deep subsurface > Rock core/Sediment | place: Rifle... | reverse complement strand
CGCCGTCAGCCGGCTGCCCTGGCCCGCGCCCACGCCGACGAGCGCGGTGTGATGGGCGAGCACGACCGCATTGCTCGTCACGTGGCGCACGGCGCGCCAGGCAAAGAGCAGGTCGGTCAGCTCCTCGAGCGTCGGTCGCCGCTCGGTGACGACGTGCAGCTGCGAGCGGTCGACCTCTGACGCGTCGCGCGTCTCCACCAGCAGACCGCCATCGACGCGATGGAAGTCGAGCCGGGCGATGCCGTAGTCGGACAGGCCCTCCGTTACGCGATGTGGGACCGCGAGCAGCGCCAGGCGCTGTTTCTCGGCCAGGATCTCGCGCGCCGGCGCAGTGAAGCCCGGGGCAACGACCGCCTCGTACGCGTTGCCCGCGATCGCCTCAGCAGTGTTGCCGTCGACCTCGCGATTGAGCGCGACGACGCCGCCGTAGGCCGACACGGGGTCACCCTCGAGCGCCTTCTCGTAGGCGTGCACCAGCAGCTCGTCGGACGCCATGCCGGTGGGGTTGGCCTGCTTGACGATGCAGCACGAGGGGGCGGTGAAGTCGGTCGCGATGCGGTACGCGGCGTCAAGGTCGATCAGATCGTTGAAGGTCGGCTGGTCGCCCTGCAACTGGGTCGCGTCGGCGAGCGACCCGGAGCGGTGCGTCGTCTCGCGGTAGAACGCTGCCTGCTGCTGCGGGTTCTCGCCGTAGCCCAGGTCGCGCACCTTCTCCACCACGACCGCGAGCCGGTTCGGGAAGCGCGTCCCGCCGAGATGGTTGAGGTATCCGGCCACCTCCGCGAAGTACGCGGCAACGTCGGCCAGCGCGTCGGCGGCGAGGTGTTGGCGCAGTTCGGGGGAGACCCCGCCGCGCGAGCGCAGCTCGTCGACGACCGCCCGGTAGTGACGCGGCCCTGAAACCGCGGCAGTTGACGCATAGTTGCGCGCCGCCGCCGCCATCAACGCGGTCGTGCGCACGTCGATCATGGCGATCGCCTCGTCGAGCGGCACGGCGCGCTCTCCCACCTGGGGCGCGAAGGGCTCGACATTGGCGACGACGATGTCGAACCCATCGGCCGACATGCCGGCCGGATCGACGGGCTCTGCGGTCACGCCTGCCTCGCTCAGCGCGGCAAGAGTCTCGGGCGTGGCGTGGAGCTCGATGCCCAGCGATGTCAGGTCGCGCGCCAGATCGGCGATCGCGTCACCATTCGCGACCGAGAGCAGGGCCCGCACGTCTCCTCCTGTCCCTCTCGGTGGGTTGCCCGCGGCTCATAGGGCTCAGAGCACGGCAAGGCGGGCCGAGTATAGACGAGGCGCTATGCTGCGGCCGGCACAGCGAGCGGCAGCCGGAGACCCTGAACGTGCGCGTAAGTCCCCTGGAAGACCTCTTCTACTACTTGAACAAGCCGTTCACGGGCGGAGAGCGGGGCAACTTCCCCGACATCTTCGTCCCGATCTGGGTCGCGGCGGCGATCTTGCTCGTGCTGACGGTCGTGCTCTACAACGTCCGTGTCCGCCAGCTGCACCGCCACGAGCCCTTGCGGGCGATGCAGGAGTGGCTGCTCTGGACCGGTCTCGTCACCTTCGGCCTGATCCTGGTCGGCACGATCTTCCAGTTCTACTTCCTGTTCGTGCTGCTGTTCATCGTCATCGGCATCGCGGCGTTCATCTGGATCCGCTTCTTCCACTTCCCGCCCTACATCGAGGCGTACAACGAGCAGCTCCGCCGGGCGCGCTTCTTCTCCCAGAGCAAGTACAGGGCGGCCGAGTCAACGGTGCGCTCGCGCCGCTCGCGGGCTTCGCGCCGCCGGCGCTAGCCGCGCGCCGCAGGGTCGAGAGCGTGGAGATCCGCCGCTTTGGGCCTGGGCAACGTCGGCCGGAGGGGCCGCCCGGAACGCGCGGCGTGTCCGGCGCGATGCTCATGAGCGACGAGCGCGCCGTGGTTACGGAGGTCGCGTTCGGGCCGTACGCGATGATCACGCCCCACAGCAACGAGACCAACACGGCGCTGTTCATCGTCATCAGCGGCGGCGGCTTCGTCCAGGTGGGTGAGGAGCGGGCGCGCGTCAACCATGGCGAGGCCGTGCTCTGGCCGCCTGGCGTTCCGCACGGTGCCTACACGGACGGGACCGAGATGCGCGCGATCATCGTCGAGCTGGTCGGCGAGGACGGGCGCGTGGTCGATGCCGCAGCCGGCCACGGCACTGGGGCAACGCCAGCGGAAAAGGCGAAAGGCGCGCTGGCCGAACGGCAGCGCACGCGCGCGGAGTACGACTCAGCCGAGGGCGAGCCCTGGTAGGGACGGCCTCCGCGGTCGAGGTGGTGCCGCTGACCGCCGAGCGGTTCCAGGATCTGGCCGCGCTGTTCAACGAGGGCGGCGACCCCAAGTGGTGCTGGTGCATGTACTTCAGGACGCGCGGCCTGGACTGGAGCAACTCGACCAGCGCGAGCAACCGAAACGGGTTGGAGGCGCTCGCGGCGCGGCCGGATCTGGCGCCGGGGCTCGTCGGCTACCGCGACGGCCTCGTTGTCGGCTGGGTCAGCCTCGCGCCGCGCGAGGACTATCGAAGGCTCGAGGCGTCGAAGGTCCTCGCGCGAGTCGACGCGACTCCGGTTTGGTCGATCGTCTGCTTCGTGGTCTCAAAGAAGGCACGTGGCCAGGGCGTCGCGTCAGCGATGCTGGCTGCCGCGATCGACTATGCGCGTGATCACGGCGCGACCACCCTCGAGGCGTATCCGGTCGCGGCGACGCGCGGCCGGGTAAGCCCGGCGAACGCTTTCCACGGCGTTCAGTCGATGTACAAGAAGGCTGGTTTCACGGTCATCGAGACGCGCCAGTGGAACATGACCTCGCCAGTCCGGCCGATCATGAGACTCAGCCTGACCTGACACCTCACCTGACTTTCGCGGCTGATGCGCACAGAGCATCATGCCCAGCCGATTCTCTGGGCCAACTCCGTCGAAATGCCTCTCCAGCCTGTCGGCCATGCTGGGATATGCCGATTCTGATGCGGCACACGCATCGGGCGCGTGTTCAGGAAACCGGGATGCGCTTCTCCGGGTCGACGAAGGGCATCGGCACGACCGTCGCGGTGCGGTCGCCCCACTCGGAAGCGACGCGCAGCGTGGAACCCGGCACGGCCAGATCGGCCGGCACCCAGCAGAAGCCGATGTTGGCCTTGAGGCGCGGCGAGTAGATCGCGGACGTCACCTGGCCGACCGGCTCGTCGGCGGGGCCGCGGTAAGCGTCCCACTTGACGAAGTTGAGCGCCGGGAAGGGTGCCCCGTCCATCTCCACGCCGACGATGCGCCGTGCCACGCCGCTCGCCTTGATGCGCCGCAGCGCCGCGAGTGAGATGGCCGCCGAATCGGGCAGTTCCCATGCGATCAGCCGCTCCAGGCCCATCTCGAGCGGGTTGTTGTCGTAGTTCATGTCGGCGCCCCAGTTGAAGATCGCGCCCTCGATGCGCCGGATGTCGGACGGGCCGGTGGGCTTGACGTTGTAGGGCTTGCCGGCGTCCATGACGGCCTGCCACAGCTGCGTGCCCTTCGATCGGTCGAGCAGGTAGATCTCGTAGCCAACCTCCGACGTCCAGCCGGTTCGGGTGACCACGACCGGGATGCCATTGACCTCTGCCCTGGTCCACCAGTAGTACTTGAGCTCGTCGGCCGGCGCGCCGACCAGGTCGTGCATCAGCGCCTTCGACTTGGGGCCCTGGATCTGCATCGGCGCGACGTCGAGCTCGCGGATGGTCACGTCGAGATCCGGGTAGGCGTGGCGCAGGCCGCGCGCGAATAGCAGGGCGTCGGACGATGCCAGCGCGAACCAGAACGTGTTCTCGTCCATGCGCGTCATCACCGGGTCGTTGACGATGCCGCCGTCCGCGTCGCAGATCAGCACGTACTTGGCCTGGCCCACGGCGCACGTCGATAGGTCGCGCGGGGTGAGCAGCTGGGCGAAACGTGGGCCATCCGGGCCGCTGATCTCGAGGCAGCGCTCGACCGCCACGTCCCAAACGGTGACGTCGTTGAGCAGTGCGTCGAACTCGGCCTCGAAGGTGTCGAAGCGGATCGGAAAGAGCATGTGGTTGTAGACCGTGAAGCCCTTCGGCTCGTAGCGCTGCGTCGCGTCGTAGTACGGGCTGTGGCGCAGCCGCGCGCCGCGCTGCACGAGGCTCATATCGAACTCGGTCATCTGCTCGCACTCCCCAGAAATGCCCCCAGGCGGCCCAGGATCCCGGCCGTGGCGCCCCACACGAGGTGTTCGCCGACGCGGTACGCACCATAGCGAAAGCGATAGCCGTCGCGCTCCGCATCGACCATCTCGATCGGCGCGCCGGCAACAAACGCCGCCAGCGGCGCAGCGATGACGCTCGCCACCTCGTAGCCATCCGGTGTCAGAAGTGGCGGACGCTGGGCGAAGGCGATGACCGGGTGGACGACGAAGCCAGACACGGGCACGTCGACAACGGGCAGCACACCGGCAATGGTCACCCCGGCCTGGGCCGGGTCGAGCCCCACCTCTTCTGCCGATTCCCTCAGCGCGGCTGCCGCTGTGGACGCGTCCTCTTCGTCGATTGCGCCGCCGGGCAGGCTGATCTGGCCCGCGTGGCGGTGATCGCCCGGAGAGCGCTCTGTCAGCACGAGGTAGGCGTCGCCGGCCGCGTCGGGATAGATCAGGATCAGCACCGCCGCGTCCCGTCGCGGCAGGTCGGGGAAGTTCGGCCACCGCCCGGGCGCGCCGTCCGGACCCGGCAACGCGACGGGCATCAAATCGGGTGGTGGCGGAGGCAGGCGCGTCGGCACATTCGCGAGTCGAGAGCGGGCCTCGTCGAAGCGCACTAGGTTGCCGCCGCAGGCTGAGCGCCAGCCAGCCCGCGCAGCGGCGGCTCGCGCTCGACTCCCTTGCCCAGCACGACCGCGGCGTAGCCACCCAGCGCCTGCGGGTCGAGCAGCCGGCGCACCGCGGCCCTCAGGTTGAGCGCCGAATCCCAGTCGTTGTCTGCCTCCGCGCGCGCCGCGACGTATGCCTCGTCCAGGCCGCAGCCCAGCAGGAACTCGGCCTGACGAACCTGCCCAAGCACGTCCAGGCCCGCGTTCCGCGCCCCGTCCGCGACTGCGTCCAGATCGACGTGCGCGGTCAGGTCCTGGTGGCCCACGGAACCCAGGATGTCGCTCGACACGTGCTGGCCGCGGAACGCGCGCAGCGTGCTTGTGATTCGCTCGGGGCCGTAGAGGACGTTCGCCGGCGCGCCGTAGTCGAGCATCAGGACGTAGCCACGCTCCAGGTCGCGCGCCACTTCGGCGAGCCATTCGAGCATGCCCAGGTTCACGTCCGCGCGCCGGCCGGTGTCGAGGCGGATGCCGCGCTCGCTGAACCACGCAACAAGGTGCCGATCGGACAGCTCACCCTCGATCTCGACGAAGTGTCCATCCTGCCAGCCGACCAGCAGCTCCGCCAGCCCACCATTTGCGCGGGCCACCACGCGATGCACGGGCAACGCGTCGAGGAACTCGTTTGCCAGGACGCAGCCGACGAACGGCCCGGTCGGCCGATCCGCGACCGCCTGGCGCGCAACGTTCTCTACCGGCTGGTAATCGAGCTGCGCGACGAGCCCGGAGCGGATGCGCGTCAGCCCATCCACGATCGCCACATGAAGCGCACCCGTGCCGGCGCCGTACTCGCGCAGCACGAAGCGCTCCGGCCGCCCCAGCCTGCGCCACATCTCGTCCAGCTGACGCGCCAGGGCATGGCCGAAGATGGGGTGCAGCTCCGGCGCGGTCAGGAAGTCGCCAGCGCGCGTCGGGCGGTCCGTGCTTGTGGCGTAGTAGCCGAGACCGGGCTCGTACAGGGCGCGCTCCATGAAGCGCGCGAAGGTGATCGGGCCGCTCGCCGCGATCTCGGCGCAGATCAGCTCGATCAGCCGCGGCTCGCCGGGATCGTCCGACGGCGGCGGCGCGAGCTCCGATCGAACCGGTTCTGCGCGCATGGCCCGGAAACTACAGGATTACGCAGTGATGCTCGATGCCGAAGTCGCCGCCCTGGCTGTCTGCGATCTCGAGACCCTGGGTCGCGTGACCGGCCACAGCCACGTCATCGAAATGTGGTTCGCGGCCGATCCTGAGCGAGAGCGGCTGTACATGTTGTCGGGCGGGCGCGACGCGGCCGACTGGGTGCTCAACCTGCGGCGCAACCCGAGTGTCAAGGTTCGCCTGGGAGGTCGCTGGCGGAGGGGCGTAGCGTCGGAGATCGAAGGCAGCGAAGACGACGGACGTGCCCGGCGGCTGCTGGCCGCCAAATACCAGGGCTGGAGCGAGGGCGGACGGCTCAGCAGCTGGGCCCGGCACTCGCTTCCGATCGCGGTTGACCTCGAGCGCTAGTTGAAGCGGCTCTTGCCGTCGCCACCGGTCGCGGCCGGCTCAGGCTCCTTCACCGCCGCGCGGCGAACGTCCCGCCGCTCGTCCGCTGCGCTAGCCACCACCGTCTCTGCGCCGGCGCTGAAGAGCAGCGTGCCGCTCCCCGCATCCGCATCGACCTTGATGGTCGTGCCCGGCTTGAAGCGGCCCTCGAGCAGCGCCCGCGCGAGCGGGTTCTCCACGAGGCGCTGGATCGAGCGCTTGAGCGGCCGCGCCCCATACGCCGGATCGTGCCCTTCGGCGGCAACCAGGCGCCGCGCCGCAGGTGTCACCTCCAGCGCCAGGTCGTGCTCCGCCAGGCGGCGCGACAGGTCGCCCAGCAGCAATTCGACGATTGCCGCCAGGTTGTCCTCAGTCAGAGCGTGGAAGACGATGATCTCGTCGATCCGGTTCAGGAACTCCGGTCGGAACACCTGGCGCAGCGTGTCTGTGACCTGCTGCTTCATCTGCTCGTACGACGCCTCGTCGCGCGCCCCGGCGTAGCCGCTGATGAACTGGCTGCCGACGTTGCTGGTCATGACGATGACCGCGTTCTTGAAATCGACCGTGCGCCCCTGGCCGTCTGTCAGGCGGCCGTCATCGAGCACCTGGAGGAGCACGTTGAACACGTCCGGGTGCGCCTTCTCGATCTCATCGAGCAGGATCACCTGGTACGGCCGCCGTCGAACTGCCTCCGTCAGCTGGCCGCCCTCGTTATAGCCGACGTAGCCGGGCGGCGCGCCGATCAGGCGCGACACGGAGAACTTCTCCATGTACTCGCTCATGTCGATCCGCGTCAGGGCCTGTTCGTCATCGAACAGGAACGCCGCGAGCGCGCGCGCCAGCTCTGTCTTGCCCACGCCGGTGGGTCCCAGGAAGATGAACGAGCCGATCGGCCGGCGTGGATCCTTCAGCCCGGCGCGCGCGCGTCGGACGGCGTCAGAGACGGCAGCTACCGCCTCGTCCTGCCCGACGACGCGCTTGTGCAGCTCGTCCTCCATGCGGATCAGCTTGGCCTGCTCGCCCTCCAACAGCCGCGTCACCGGAACGCCGGTCCAGGCCGAGACGATGCGCGCGATGTCGTCGGCGTCGACCTCTTCCTTGAGCAGCCGGCGCGCGCCGCCATCGGCGGCAGCGAGCGCGGCCTCCTCCGCCGCGAGCCTCTTCTGCAGCTCCGGCAGGCGGCCGTATTTGAGCTCGGCTGCAGCCCCGTAGTCGGCCGTCCGCTCGGCCCTGTCGATGTCGAGCTGGAGGTCCTCGAGCTGCTTCTTGGTCGAGCGCAGATCGGCGATCTTGGCCTTCTCCTGCTCCCACTGGCTCTTGAGCGCGCCGGCGCGCTCGCCGATGTCCGCCAGCTCCTTCTCGAGCGCGCCCAGACGCGTCTTCGATGCTTCGTCGCGCTCCTTGCGCAGCGCCTCGCGCTCGATCTCGAGCTGGATCCGGCGGCGCTCCAGCTCATCGAGTTCGACCGGCATCGAATCCATCTCCATGCGCAGCCGGCTGGCCGACTCGTCGACGAGGTCGATCGCCTTGTCGGGCAGGAAGCGCTCGCTGATGTAGCGGTTGGAGAGCACCGCCGCGGCCACCAAAGCCGAATCGGTGATGCGCACTCCGTGGTGGTTCTCGTAACGCTCGCGCAGGCCGCGCAGGATCGAGATCGTCTCCTCGACGCTGGGCTGGTCGACGTAGACCGGCTGGAAGCGGCGCTCGAGCGCCGCGTCCTTCTCGACGTGCTTGCGGTACTCGTCGAGCGTGGTCGCGCCGATGGTGTGCAGCTCGCCCCGGGCGAGCATCGGCTTCAGCAGGTTTGACGCGTCCATCGCGCCCTCTGCCGCGCCGGCGCCGACGACCGTGTGCAGCTCATCGATGAACAGGATGACCTGGCCTTCCGAGTCCTTGATCTCCTTGAGCACCGCCTTGAGCCGCTCCTCGAACTCGCCGCGGTACTTGGCGCCGGCGATGAGCGCGCCCAGGTCGAGCGCCACGACGCGCTTGTCCTTGAGCCCCTCTGGCACGTCACCGCGCACGATGCGCTGGGCAAGGCCCTCCGCGATCGCCGTCTTGCCGACGCCCGGCTCGCCGATCAGCACGGGGTTGTTCTTGGTCCGCCGGCTGAGCACCTGGATGACGCGCCGGATCTCCTCGTCGCGGCCGATGACCGGATCGAGCCTGCCCTCGCGCGCGTCGCGCGTCAGGTCGCGGCCGTACTTCTCGAGCGCCTGGTACGTCCCTTCCGGGTTGGCGCTGGTCACGCGCTGGCCGCCGCGCACCTTCTGGAGCGCGGCCAGGATCTGCTCGTGGCCTGCGCCCGCGGCTTCCAGGATGCGCTGCGCGTCGCCTGTGGACTTCGCCGCGGCGAGCAGCAGGTGCTCCGTCGAGACGTACTCGTCCTGAAGGCGCCTGGCCTCGTCTTCGGCGTGCTCCAGCAATTGTCGCGCGCGAGGATCGATGCTCATCGAACCGCCTGCGACCTTGGCCCGGTGGGCCAGCGTCGCGGCGAGCTCCACACCGAGCTGGGCCGGGTCGGCGCCGAGCTGGCGGATGGTCGCTGAGGGGATACCGTCTGGATCCTCCAGCAGCGCGGCCAGGATGTGCTCAGCGTCGAGCACCGGCGAGTCCGAGCCCGTCGCGAGGCGCTGCGCGGCGATGATCGCCTGCTGCGCCTTCTCCGTGTAGCGGTCAAGTTTCATCGTTCGTGTCCTTCGGCAAGATCAAGGAATTCCTCAGCGGCCTTCTTCGCATCGGCCGACAGCTCCGTCGGCAGCACAACCCGCATCCTGGCGAACAGGTCGCCCCGGCCTTCCTTGCGGAAATGGGGCAGGCCCTGCCCGGCCAGTCGGAAGGTGCGTCCGGTCTGCGTCTCGGGCGGGATGCGCAGCATCAATTTGCCGGTCAGCGTCTTGATCGCCGTCTCCCCGCCGAGCAGCGCCTCGCGCAGCGTGATCGGCACCTCGCGCGTCAGGTTCGCACCGTCGCGCGTAAAAACCGCGTGGGGCGCGACGCTCACCTTGACGTACGCGTCGGCCCCAGCCGCGACGCCTGAGAAGCGGATGCGCTGTCCGTCGCTCACGCCCTTGGGGATGGTCACCTCGATCCGCCGCCCGTCGACGTCGAGCAGCCGCTTGGTGCCGCTCGCCACTTCCTCGAGCGTCACCTGGGCCGCCGCCTCGAGCCGCGCCGGGGCAGCCGCGCGGCCGTTGACGGCGCCGGCCGGCGCGCCCATGCCGGCTAGAAGGTCCTCGATCGAGGTCCCCGTGCGCACCCGGGTCTGGGTGCGCGCCCGACCCGCGCCGGCCGGCTCAGCGTCAAAGCCGGCGCCGCCGCCGAAGAACGTCCGGAAGAAGTCGGAAAAGCCGGCCAGGTCCTCAGCGTTGCCGCGGTACTCGAAGCGCACGCCACCCGGCGCACCGCCACCAAAGCCGCCGAACCCGGCAAAGGGCCCGCTGCCCGCTCCGGCGCCTGGTCCGCCCGCGCCGGCGCGCTGGTAGGCCTGCCAGTTGCTGCCCAGCTGGTCGTACAGCTTGCGCTTCTCCGGATCGGACAGGACCTCGTTGGCCTCGTTGACCTCCTTGAAGCGGCCCTCGGCCGCGGGGTTGCCCTTGTTCGCGTCGGGATGGTGCTGCCGGGCGAGCTTACGGAAAGCCTTCTTGATGTCGGCCTGGCTGGCCGTGCGCGGCACGCCCAGCGTCGCGTAGTAGTCGCGGTACTCCATCGGCGCCGTCTTCAGCGCCGGCAGCGTCAGCCGCCGGTGCCAGCCTCCATCAGTGGCTGCCGGGCGCCGCGATGGCCGGCGGCTGGTCGGATCCGGGGAAGCCGCGGCGCATCTTGTCGGGTGCGGCGGGCTTCTCCTCGTC
>Ga0209341_10006743_pt1 | contig 10239 bp, 8 predicted proteins | sample RifCSP13_2_FD_184020 | JGI IMG/M metagenome (GOLD analysis project Ga0209341, IMG submission 184020) | Soil microbial communities from Rifle, Colorado - Rifle CSP2_sed 13_2 (SPAdes) (version 2) | ecosystem: Environmental > Terrestrial > Deep subsurface > Rock core/Sediment | place: Rifle... | reverse complement strand
ATAGATGGAATCATCCCGCGTGAAAAACAGCGGGCCCGTAGCTTAGCCAGGTAGAGCATCGGTAGAGCAAATCCGTGCTCTGGTGAGGCTTTTACCCCGGCTGAAGGGCAGAAACCCGAGGGTCAGGATAAGATTCCCCGAAGCGGGTTCAACTCCCGCCGGGCCCGCCACTGTTCCAACATAATCTTAACAGGACATGACTTGGACGAAAAAGGACGCTGGCTCTTTCAGCCACGAAAGATTCCACCTCTCCACCATCTGGGAGGAGTCAAGCCGATTGCTTTTGACGAATTTCATCAGGTTGTTTGTCGAACCTGTCAACGCGCATCTGAGAAAAGATGGTCCTTCACAGCTTGTACGCTCAAGCCTCACACACACATAGATCCTCGTGCTAAAGCGGAAGAAAACCTGCTAGGCTACATTGATAGGGACATTAAGCGAGTCAGGCAGGTTCCGATAATTGGACGGCTGGCGAAGCTGTACCTGGCCAGAGTACGAGCCTTTGCATTGTGCAGGCGGGACAAGACACGTTGCGGTTACTACTACTGCTGAGGGTGTTGAACCGCACGACGTTCCAGAAGGTGTAGTTGAGAGCATTAATTTCGAAGGGTTGCTGCTCTTGGCAAGCAACTGGACAAACCCTGCGGCGGGACTGCAGGTAACAGAGTCCGGCATGGTCCCGGAGCCTGCCGTTGCCGAAAAGGAGATGACCAATGGGTTCACGGCCCAGGTTGCCTTAGGAGTGGCTGACGGGGCGAGTACTATGGATGCGTAAGAACCTAGCATTATAGCGGCTATCGTCGTGACGACGAGGATATGCGCTAGGTAACGGCGGACAAGGTTCTGCAAAGAGAGTAGCTACCAGACTCGGCCCTGCTAAACTTAAGAGTTCCTATGTTTCCGTCCCCGACCCGGCAGGGTTTTCTGTCCGGGGATTTCCGATTATACCTGAAGATGGACGGGACAAGTCCTAAGGCGTTAGATAGCGGGGTGAGAAGGTCTGCTCGAGGCCTCGACATGACACGTCACGGAGTGCTCGCCGGGATACTGGTTTTCTTGACCGTAATAGAGGCCTCTGTTCTGGCTCACCGAGTTCTCTTTCCGTACTGGCCTGAAAGTCTCGCACCCCTAGCATCACTGGAGGAAGGTTTCTACTATGCCATCGCACCCATTTCTCCCATCCTCCTGATTGGGGTGCTCTTTGGAAGGCTGCTAATGGTTTCTGTCGGGCTGCTGATTCGAAAGTCTAGGACTCTCGGACCACCTCTCGCCTCCTTATCCAGGCCCATGGCCCAATTCATCAGTGCCCTTCGCTCCATCGAGATAGACAAGACCGCCGAGCGGCTCAGAATACTTCAACATCCCCGGATATTACTAACGATAGCCGCCATAGTCGGAGCCGTCTTCGCCTACACTCCATACCGGCCAGACCTGAACCCATCAGGCAACCTTGTTGGAGTCGACTCTCAACTCTACGTCGACTGGCTCGGAGAAATGATGTCACGACCCGTGGACGAAGCTGTGCATTATGCGTTCGCCGAAGCGGCTTTGGGCTCAAGACCTCTACTTCTCATCCCTGTATACGCAATCAGCATGCTCGGAGGAATCTCACCCAAACTTGCCATCCAGTCTTTGCCCGCGGCCCTGACACCTCTCCTGACCCTCTCCACCTTCATGTTCGTCCGGCGGGGGGTAAGGAGTGAGAACGCGGCAGGGCTCGCGGGGGTCCTAGCAGCTTTCTCGTTTAATCTCGCCGTTGGTATGTGGGGAAGCTATTATGCCAACTGGCTGGCATTGGCCGAGGCGTACCTCTTCCTCACAATCCTCCTCAGCTTTTCCGATTCTCAATCCTTTCCAAAATTCGCGGTGCTCACATGGCTGTCACTGACTATTCTTCTGACCCATCCATGGACATGGGTGATGATACTGACGGTATGCGTGGTCTTTTCCATCACCATTTGGAGAGAAGGGAAAGGCCCATCCTATACTCTGCACATCGTCTTGCTAATCCTAGTCGGGTTGGGCGCAGACGTTCTCAAGAACTGGATTCTTGGCCCACCTACTGTAGCAACGGACCTTTCTACAAAAGGGCCTGTTGCAGGTCTTCACGAGTTGATTATGATCTGGCCAAACGTCATCGATTCATTGTTGTTCACACATAGTGGTCTACTGGCGAATTCTGTCCTTCTGTCGCTTGCCATTCTGTCGCTCCTGGCTTTGAGGTTCGCCGACCAGTTCCAGAGGCTCCTAGTTATCTGGACGACCTCCGCGGCTGTTCCCTTCGTCTTCCTGGACAGTTACCATCAGGCACGCATCGTCTACGATCTTCCAATCCCGATTCTTGCAGCGATGGGGCTGGTATTACTCGCTTCCTTGACTGCAAGGAGCCGTCTACGCTGGCCGGGCCTAATGGTTCTGCTATTCATTCTCTTCAGTGCGAACTACGCGGTACGAGCCATGTTGCAACTCTAGATTTCCAGCTTTATCCATACTCCTACATCTCAGGCTATCCAAATCATCCTGACAGGTGACTCTCCCGCATCCCGCCATAGGCAAGGATAAAGGGCGACTCCTCAAGTGACCTGAACTCCCCACCTTGCGACTCGCGATACTGCAACAGTCCTACGGCAGGTTTGGAGGAGCCGAAAGACTAGCTCTCTCCCATTTCATCCAACTCAGAAGAATGAACGTTGACGTAACACTGTACTACAAGGGCGCAATATCACCAGGCTGGGAAAAAAGGCTCGAAGGATACGATGTCAGGTCAATCCCGAACGGAATCTCGGGAAACCTTTCCGACCTGACCGCCCTCTCAAAATTCCTCAAAGAAGTAGACAACTACGACAGAATAATCATACACCACCACGTAGAACCCACCCTCGCCTTCTACCTGTCAAAACTAATGGGAGACAAGATAGTCTGGTATTCTGGGTCAGTCTTCGAACTGGCCTGGGAAAAATTCATAACCGGCAAGGACTATCGAACCATAAGCCCCACCGTCAAAGCGACAAGCGCAGGGTTCTATGGCCGAGTGCTATCCTCATTGGCACTCTCTAACCTGTTCTTCGACGTTTCAGTCCAAATAGCCCGAGCCGTAGACATTAACACCGTGAGAGGATACCGCAAGATCCTTGCCAACAGCTTCTTTCTCTCAGGATTTCTCTCTAGAGTGTACAAGTTGAGAGACCGTCCGAGCGTCGTCTATCCCGGACCCGACCCGATACTGGAGAAGCTGTCGTCATCCCAGAACGGATTCTCGGAGCAGGATTTCATGCTGGCAGTGGGGGCCCTCATTCCCCTGAAGAATGTTGAAGGAATTATTCAAGCAGCGGCTGGCGTACCGTCGGCAAAGCTTGTCACTATAGGCGATGGCCAGGAGAGAAGCAACCTGAAAGACCTAGCAACCCGATTGTCCGTCCCACTAGATATGAGGGAGAGTTCTGTCGACGAGGCTGTGCTTGGACAAATCTATTCTGAGTGCAAGTTCCTTGTTCACCTATCGTTATATGAGCCGTTCGGACTCGCTCCTGTCGAAGCGGGACTATTCTCCAAACCATCCATCGTGACCAACCGTGGAGGACCGCCGGAAATAGTTGTTGACGGAGAAACCGGTTTCGTAGTAAACCCCTTCGAACTCAAACATGTAAGCTCAAAGATGAATGAGCTGCTTGCAAATAGCTCCCTCAGACGCTATATGGGACAGAGGGCAAGGAAGAATGTCCTGAACAAATTTACTCTAGAGGTATCTTCAAAGAAACTTCTCGCCGAGGTGGAAGGATAGCGCGGAATGTCAGATGCCGAGGCAGAAGACCAACCTAGGCCACGTCGACGAAAGCTAGAGCTTCTGATAGTATTCGTGATTCTACTCGGCTCGATTTTGACGCTGGCGATGGGCGGATTTGTGCAGCAGCCAGAAACTATTCAGATGGTTAGCGGCCTAGATCACGTTTCATCAGTTTACGGGGAACTCAGCTCTCGTGCAACTATAGGCTACCACGAGAATTTCGCTGGCTGGTCTATTGGGCACAAAGCTGCATCCGCGGAGGCGCGTATTCGAGCCACCCCAACTTCACTAGCTATTGAGGGGTCTTTTCAGAATGCCTCGCAACCAGCTTCTGTGGGAGTGTTCAAGAGCATGATTGTGAACATCACCTCAATTCCTATACTCGAAGCAAGACTGAACGTCACAAGAGGAATCGGCTACGGACTGAGGTTCTTCAGCGAATTCCCAAACGGGACGAAGTTCAACGTATGGTGGGAGGGATCCTCCCTAGACCATAGGCCAGGCAAGGGTTACGAACTCATTCGGGTAAACATGCAGCTCCAAGCATTCCGAGCGACGGGAAGAATACTCGACACCCTCACACAGTTCGAGTTGTATGTTGAAGCGCGAGCTAATACATCGCTTGACTTTCGGCTAGAACTCCTCGGATTCAAATTTCTTAGCGAGGAGATTGGCCAGATGGGAAGCCCGGAGGGTTACCGAGCAGTTTACATCGATTTGAGAACAAAACATGATGCGCCCCCCTCATGGTATCTGAATAAGGTCCAAGTTGGTGCCAGCATTCTCGCAAGCCCGGGCACAACCTTCGCGCTTCATTTGTTTGATGGCTATAAGCTCTACACTACAGTTGACTCGCCGAATAGCTTCTCGTACAATTCTCTTACTCCGGCATACAACTTCGCTTTCTACCCAAAAGAATCTCGAAGCATTTTCCCTGAGTTACTACCAAAGTCACAAGTCTCTGTTGTGCTCACTGCAGACTCAGGTTCCTTTAAGGAAGTGACACTCAACTATCTCGACTTTATCTTTCTCCCGCGACCCGAACAGGCGGCCGACCTTTCACCGCAGGCTCAAGGACTCTACTACACGTATTTCGTATTCTTTTTGTTCCTTCTCCCGTTAGGCTTAGCGATTCTTGTATATCGAGAGTTCTTCGGGCATCAAAAAGCCAGCAGGAGGGTGCTCGGGATCGTGCTCATGGTGGGCCTATTCTGTCGCCTCGCTCTAGCTCCACTCACGGCACACGAATTTGACATGAATATCTTCCTCACTTCCGCCCGGGCTTGGTTCGAGTACGGTACTCCGAGGGGGTCCCTGGGACCGACCCTGCCTCTGACATTCTTTCTTTACTGGATTCCATACTCCTTCTATGCTTTGATTCAGAGTCTCGGGTTTCACGATGTCTTTCTACCATCCCACGCTGCCGGAATTGTAGAAGCAATCTTCATCAAACTGTTTCCAATAATAGCGGATTCCTTCCTATTCATGATGCTCCTTCGATTCAAATCCGGTGGTAAGCCGTTCGTGTGGGCGTCGTTCTTCTTTCTGAATCCGTTAACAATTTTCGACTCTTCAGTCCGAGGTCATTACGATTCCGCAACTCTGGCTTTAGTTATTCTCGGAGTATACTGGCTGAAGGATCAAAGAATCATGAGGGCGGGGTCGGCCTTCGTGGCGTCTGGCATGTTAGAACTACTCGGACTCGTTCCTTACGTCTTTCTAATCCTGAAGTTGTGTTGGACAAGGCAATACAAGTTAGCTTTGGGAGTGGTGAGCATGGCATCACTGCTTTTGGTGTATCCTCCGCAACGAGATTTGCTCTATAGGTTAACGTTATCTATTTCTGGAATTATCAGCAATCCACAGTTCTCGCCTCTAGGCCATTATGCCTTGCTCGGCACATTCGACTCATTGGCGTTTATCTCTAATTTTCATCCTCTCCTCATCGTGGGTGGTCTCATTCTGTTTGGAATATCTCTAGATGGCTTCAAGCAAAGGCTCCATCCTGATTCAATTCTCCTTTACACTGGCCTGTCTTATGTTGCCTTTGTCTTGCTCTTGGGACGGCCTAACAGCTGGCTTTGGGTCTTGCCCGTCGGAATTTTGTATTCGATTCTAAAGGGCAAGGACAGTTTAGGTGCCTACATGTTGGTTTTCGGAGCGGCCCTATCCTTTCTGACTGTAGCTCTAACCACGGGTTCGGCCTACTATTTACTGGGCAAAGACCATGACTTGCTACAGCCTTGGATTGAGGGCGTGCAGAATCAGGTTGAGATTTTTGTAATCATGGGCACCATTCTCACAGCCCTGTTTCTTGCGCACATGATGTCTAGTCGAAACGACAGAAGACCGATGCTGCTAAGTAGCTCTTTGTTAGTGCTGGGACTCTTCCTTCTGGTTTACTTCTGGGTTGGCATAAATCCCGTTTGATACGGGTGCACTTCGAATAATCCCTTGAAGGCCGAAAGCGCTGGACAGCAAGAGCATGATAACCAGCCTAGCGAGAATCCGTGAAAAGTACCGGATAAAGCATGGTTCAAAGTTCGAGTTCGCTGAGTATGAAGACGGTCTTCTCCTCGCACCGGTCAAGACGCTGAGAGAGCTACGAGGGAGCTTCAAACCCCACGAGAAAGTCATGAGGGAAGCCATACGGGAGCTCGAAGGAGAGCATAGAGAGGAAGCCGGATCCTGAGAGAAGGCCTAGTCCGGGTCTGGTCTGCAACTAGCCACCTCCAAGACCAAGCTGTCCGCCCCTATCCTGTAACAGGCAGTGTCGAGGGCGGGTAACGTGAGAGAATAGAAGACTAGACCCGCTCGGTTCAGACAGATCCTTGACCGGCCCGAAGCCCTTCCGGTTCGTCTGCCCCTTCTGCCTATCCCAGATGACCATCTCAATCCGAAGTCTCTCCTCCGAAGTAAGGGGGGTCAGGAGAATCATACAACACATGAAACGCCACCAGAAACTCTTCCTACGAGCAGCCAGCATGATTAGCAAAGAAATCCCACTGGTCAAGTGGAGGCTCGCAAAAGCCCGCGCCAGCCTACGCCCCACCGGCCTAAGACGGTAAGGCTCCTGTTCCTACGCAAAACGATAAGACACCACCAAGCCCCGCCCATCATGTGAAACTCGCGAGCCCACCCCTCAACATCCGCTTCCTCCGAAAGAAGCTCAGATTCGTACAGCAGACAATGAAAGAACATGAAATCGACGCGTGGATAACCTTCACACGTGAGGGAAACGAGGACCCTCTAGCCCAGGACCTACGCTTCAACGACCTCACCTGGCGATCCGCAGCCATCATCCAGCAAGACGGAACAAAAACAGCCATCGTCGGCAACCTTGACGTGGAAGCAGTCAAACAGAAAAAATTCTACGACGAGGTCCACGGCTACGCCAGCGAAGGCGCAGCACCCAAGCTCAGACAGATCATCAGCAAAACAAGACCAAAGAAGATCGCAGTAAACACCAGCTACGACCACGGCGCCGCAGACGGCCTAACAACAGGCATGGAAAAGTACCTCAAGGCCGCGCTGAAAGGATACAGAGGCCAGTTCGTCTCAGGAGAAGACCTCATCATCGCCCTCCGGGCCAGGCTCATACCTGAAGAAGTCGAACTCGTAACAAGGTCAATCAGGGAATGCGAAAAAATCTACGACACCATCGAGGACATAATCAGGCCCGGCAGGAAGGACAAGCAGATCCACGACCACGTCCACAGGCTCCTCGCCCAGAAAGGCCTCGCACCGGCATGGGCCAGTGACCACTGCCCCTCCGTCATCGTCGGCAACAGTCCCGCCGGCCACGTCGGCTACCACAACGACACGATTCGTAACGGGGACTTTGTCAGGCTCGACTTCGGCGTCAGCCTCCAGGGCTACTGTAGCGACATACAGAGAAACTACTACGTGGGCAGCGGAAACATTCCCCGCGGCGTAACGCGCATGTTCGAGACAGCGCGCGCTGCCAACGCGGCCGCCCTCCAACTCCTCAGACCGGGAATCCCAGGCTACAAGGTCGACCAGGCGGCAAGAAGACACATCACGAACCGAGGCTATTCCGAGTACAAGCACGCCCTAGGCCACGTCCTCGGCAGGAGCACCCACGAAATCGGCCCACTACTCGGGCCCAGGTGGCCCAGCAGGTACGGTAAACAAGTCGAAAAACCCGTCCAGAAAGACATGGTCTTCACCATTGAACCCTCAGTCACGACCAAGTATGGCACCTGCAACCTAGAACAAGACGTCCTCGTCACACCAAGCGGCTATCGGGAACTGTCCACGCGCCAGAACGACCTCATCCGAGCCGGCTAAACACCCACGGCAACCAACACTGGACCTCTATCCGACTAGGACCGGTTACTAAGCGGTTTTCTATCAAGGAATCCCCCTCTGACTAAACAGCCCAGTAACACACGGGACGATCATGGCTTCCCTAAAGTTCCTAATATCATCCTCTCCCTGCCTAGCCCTCGCCACAGGCTTCCTACTCATCCTCCCCGAATTCTTCGGCACCACAACAGCACTAGTACAGACAGGATGGGGGCTCGTAACCGTCGGAATCCTACTACAGCTCGTCCTCCCCCTCTCACGCCGCTACAAGTAGTATGGCCTGAGAGGTGCTTCCGAGACGAGAACCCTCACCCAGAACCTCGCCCTAGTAGAGCTAGGCCTACTACTACCACAGCCCGCCCTGCTATTCCTCTCAATCTACAGAGTCTTCTCCTTCCACTACACAGCACCAATCATCATAATCCTCTCCGCTTCATGGGGATGGTTCAACTATGTAGGAAAGTCACAGCAGAGGGTACGGGAATTACTCGTTGAGCTCGAAGTGCTCCTCGACGAGTTCGGCACAATAAACTTCCAGCAGGGAAGAAAACAAGACGATGTCAGAATCATCAGTCTCCTAGACAACGCATCTTTCGGCTCCAGCCGAACAACCACACCGGAACTCGCAGCCGAGACCGTCGAGAAAATCAGAGAACAATACAAGACATTCCAGCTCTGGTATTTCTCCCTACTGCACAAGGTCAGAGTGATGGTGCGAAGAGCGGGAAACCTCCTCGACTATGACCTGGTCGACGCAGGAAACGACCTTGTCGACTTCTACAACAGCTTCATCGAAACCGTCGCGGATGAAACGCTCAGCCTAGTCAACAAAGGAGAGCTAGAAGACCTCCTCTCATCGCGGCAGATTCTCAAGTCCTTCACCATCAACATGTCAGAGCTGCGTGGAAAGGGAAACGCTCTCCTGAAAAAAATGCGGAAGCAGGGATACACCATCTCAGGAATGGAGCTAAAACCGTTCAGCCAGGACCTGGCCATGGTAGAAACCGTTGAGCCCGCGGCCCTGCAGGAAGACCCAGGACGGGCGCAAGTAAAATCATAACCTTTCCGGAACAGAGGTCTAGTCCAGAAACCCGTCCTTCCACGAGACCTTCGGGTCCCTCGTTCTCAGATCGGGACCCTTCATCGCGGCCGACTTGAGGTTTCCCAGATAGAACGCCCAGGGCACAGCCTCCACAAGCTGCCATTTCCGCCCCTCCTCCGTATTATCATACGTCGCCTCAAGCTCGAAAACAACCGGCTTCTCCCCTCTCAAGGAGTACCGGACCCTTCCCGGCCCGCCGGCCACCCACTCCATCTCCCAGTGCTCACCCCCCCTCCAGTCCAAGACCCTAAACCTGTCAGCGGGCCCGCTCGTCCACCCGAACTCCAGCATCTCACCGACAGCCATTCGTCCCTTGGCCGAGACGGGAAACCAAGACGACAAGCCCTGCGATGTCCCTATCAACCTCCAAGCTTCCGCCTTGCTGATAGGAAGAACAACCTTCAACCTCGTAGTATTACCCAAAAAGTACGGGTTCTCCACGTCAACAGTTTCCGTCAACACTGTTCACAACGCGAGACCTTGAACAGGCAAGTAGAAGTTTAAAGGGGCCTGGCATGTTCACGCATGGCTGAACAATAATGGAAGCAACAACCACCGTAACACGTCCACAGCCCAAAGAAGGAACCCTCGTACACTTCGAGATACCCGCCACCGACCCCGCCAAGATCTCCAGCTTCTATAGTCAGCTCTTCGGCTGGAAATTCAACAAGTGGGAAGGAGGCAGCATGGACTATTGGCTCATCAGCCACAAGGACGCCACCAGCCCAGACGACACGATGGGCGGACTCTACAAGCGCAACACCCCACAGGAACAATTCCTCAATTACATTCTCGTCAAATCGGTCGACGACTCGCTCGCAAAAGCCACCGACCTAGGCGCAAAGGTCTTGATGGCGAAACAGGAAATCCCCAACATGGGATGGTTCGCAGTCCTAGCGGACCCCGACGGAAACACCTTCGCGCTCTACCAGTCCAAAGCCGGAATGTAGAAACCCAGCCCCCTCAGACCACAGTCCTCTTTTTCGTCCAAGCAGAACCTATCCCACACTCTTACCGTGTGGGA
>Ga0209341_10006741_pt1 | contig 10243 bp, 7 predicted proteins | sample RifCSP13_2_FD_184020 | JGI IMG/M metagenome (GOLD analysis project Ga0209341, IMG submission 184020) | Soil microbial communities from Rifle, Colorado - Rifle CSP2_sed 13_2 (SPAdes) (version 2) | ecosystem: Environmental > Terrestrial > Deep subsurface > Rock core/Sediment | place: Rifle... | reverse complement strand
ACACCTGCCTTCTGAACGTGCAAAAAACGATTGTAAGTACGATTGCCAAAAACCAAAATACTAATAAAAAGAGCTACAAAATCCCCTTTAATCCTATACGACTTACGGGATTAGAGGGGATTTATATTTTCTTCATCCAATATTTATAAATTTCATCGCCAAATTACAAACTTTCATCTGCATAATTAAGTCCGATCTCCAGCCACATTTTTTGATGCCTCACAGCACAGTAATATAATCAATTCGCATTTCATCAAAATTTTTGCCAGATAATAGCATGCATCCACATTTAATCCTTTTACTATGGTTTCTGCAAATACATTATCTCGTTACAGACACAATTCTGCCCAGCACGGCAATAAAAGTGTAAACGATTTGTTTACACTCGTTAAATTTTTGTTACCAACCGTCATATACTTATAATATAGGTAGTTATAACCATCCTTCCCTCTATCCCGTGAAAACAAATCGTTTACACACAACTTAAAGCAAATTATATCCTAAAAATTTTTTATTTCACCGAACATCAGAAATAGATAATAGTTAGAACAATTCTGTCCGTCTTTAATTTTATGGGGTACATTGGTTGCGAAATACAATTACAGCTTTCACAGATGAACTTTATGTAAATCTGAAAACGTAAATTTGAATTGCTGTTAAACGTCGTACCTTTAAAGACAGGACTACACAAATGTTAACAAAAAGAATACTAATAGTTGATGATGAAGAAGGATACCGGAAGGTATTGTTGAATTCATTAGCAGAGATTGGATACGAAACGAAGGCTGTAAGAAACGGTTATGAGGCACTAGAAGAAATCAAAAAGCAAAGTTATTCGGTCATCTTGCTGGATGTAAAGATGCCGGGCATGGACGGCATAGAATTTTTAGAGCGGATACAGGGAATTAAATCAACATCTAATGTGGTAATTATTACAGCATACACAGATAAGGACGTCGTAAAGGAAGCAGTCATAAAGGGAGCCAAAAAGGTAATAACAAAACCTTTTAGTATGGACGACATCGAGGCGTGCCTCAAAGAGTTTACAAAATCTGCAATCAATAATTTACATAGCTCTGCTAATCTAACTTGGGAGGATTAAATAATGCCAAAAATATTTAAGGAACGCGTACTTATCGTTATCGCTGCATTTTTGCTTTTCGGGTTGTTTCCTTTATTTCTTTTAAAAATATTGGCATTTCCAAGGGCAAGCGCTGAATTGAAACAGGGCGTTCAAAGAAACCTTGAAGGCATTGTAAACAAACAAAGGGATATGCTCACGCTTTTATGGGATGAAAGAAAGTCGCATGCAAGGACTATTTCAGATACTATTCAGAGCGAGCTGCTTATACGCGGCAGCGAAGATTTTACAAGCATTGTAACTGGTAATAACGAATATGAATATCTCAGATTAAAAACACAACTGGAGTGTACAAAGACAGACTATGGATACAAAGGGATATTCATTTGCGACGAAGCTGGGATTATTTTGACTGCAACTGAAAATGCAAAATCTCTGGTTGGTATGAATATTATGAAGGAAAAACCCTTCAAAAATATCCAGAAAACCTTATATGACGGCGATACATACACTTCTGATATAACACATTTTGTTCTGGCTAACGGTATTCAAAACAGCGAGGAAGATGAATTGCCTTCCATGTTTATATCTCTTCCGATTAAAGGTGAAAATCGCGATGTAATTGGCGCAGTAGTATTGTGGATGGACACTTCGATATTAGACAAGGCAATGAAAAGCGTAATTTTGGGTAAGACTGGCGAAGTATATCTGGTAAATAAAGAGGGAACCATGATAACCCACTCAAGATTTTCTGAACATATAAAAAATAATAACGCAGAGACATGCAAGACATGTCATAAAGTCACTGAACCTGAGACAAGTATGCTAACGAAAGGTGTATATAATTGTGTTACCGCAAGAACAGGTGGCTACAACCTTGAAGGGTACAGAGATTATGACGGAATAAAAGTGGTTGGCGCATGGACATGGAACAAAGACTTGAACATGGGATTAATAGCGGAAATAGACGCAGACGAGGCATTGGGCGCTGTAGACAATATCAATTCGATGTTAAAATCTCTCATGATAGTAATAATAATACCGGCTTTTGTTCTGGCTACTTTAATGTACAGAAAATTGAACACAGGATTTATGTTAAAAAATCTGCCTCTGCCAAAAAAGGCTTTACTGGGTGTGACAAGCATCATCGCAGTAGGATTTGTCATAGCCATCCTAGATGGCTATGAATTAAGGAAGGAACGAGGTTTCCTTAGAGAACAGAAGTATAAAGTCCACAATCCATTAAATGTCTTTGGTTCAATTGTAACACAAAGAGACGAGGATTTTATTAAAAACAATATTTCAAAATTCAAGGAAGAGTTTCCAGTAATTAAATCCGAAAACACACCAAATAAAAACAGAAAGGATAAAGATGCACGGATTAACGTAATACAGCCAGAGGAAAAAACTGTCGCAACGTGGGAATTAAAACCATAATAAAATTTTTTTAATGGAGGTTAATAAAATGAACAACACACTATTATTAACAAAAACCGATTCTAATGCAGTTCTTGATTTACAGGATTTAAAAGGTTGGTATGAGTACGAACCTTCCTATGATGGTGTTATTACACATATCAACAGTGCTGGTGCAAAACTCTTTGGATTTGCTTCACCGGATGATTTAATCGGAAAAAAGGTCAACGAGTTGTATGCGCACCCTTTCGACCATGAAAAGACACTATCAATGCTGTTCAGAGACGGAGAGGTTAACGAATTTTATACGTTAATGAGGACAAAAAGCGGAAAACTATTTTACATAAAACAATCCAGTTCGGTTGTTACGGAAGGCCTGTATAAATGTCCTCTTAAGGTAAAAAGCGAATTCTTACCTATTCAGACACTAAATTCTGTATAGTCGCGGGCTAAATACAATAGGAGATTTGTATTCATGAATCCAGTAACACAAACATCAAACGGTAACACCAGGGTGCTTATATTGGCAACGCTGGCATTCGCAGTATGTTTTGCAGGCTGGGCGTTGTTCTCTCCGCTTGCAGTGTATTTTAAAGTTGAATTTAATTTATCCTCTACAAAAGTAGGACTGCTACTTGCTATGCCTGTATTGCTTGGTTCAATTGCCAGGGTGCCCATTGGAGTATTAACAGACAAGTACGGCGGCAGGCGGATTTTTAGCATTTTGCTGCTATTTGGATTTTTCCCAATGTTTATCGCGAGTTTTGCAAATAGCTACTGGTTTTTATTAATATGCGGGTTTTTCTTTGGTATGGTAGGCACATCATTCGCCATTGGAATTCCACAAGTCTCACAGTGGTATCCCAGAGAAAAACAGGGACTGGCACTCGGTATTTACGGAGTCGGAAATATCGGTTCTGCCCTTGCCACCTTTGGCGCGCCATTCCTTGCAGAATCTATTGGATGGCATAAGGTATTTATGATCTATTCGATCCCACTGCTTTTTATGGCGTTTGTATACTGGTTTTTCTCTGCTGATGCGCCACGGCCTGCTAATGCAAAACCCTCCACATTCAGTGATAAACTAAAGGTATATAAATCTTCCAATTTAATCTGGGTTTTTTGTCTCTTTTATTTCATGACATTCGGATTTTTCGTAACATTTTCATTATGGTTGCCTTCCTATTTCAGGGACTTTTACAAAATCACGCCTGTAAAAGCAGGTAGCTTAACCGCGATATTTGTCTTTGTCACTACATTCTCGCGTATCCTAGGTGGATATCTTGGTGACCATATTCCTGGCAGACGCATACTTGTCGTTCTTTCGCTGTTTATATTAAGCATCCTGATTTTCCTGAATCTAAATGTATCATTAATGATAACACTTACATTCTTTTATCTGATGGGCGTCTGTCTTGGCATAGGCAACGGTGTGGTATTCAAGCTTGTAGCTGAGTATTTTCCAAAAGATACCGGTACAGTTGGCGGTATGGTGGGAGCTGCTGGCGGTCTGGGCGGTTTTTTCATCCCAATCATCCTCGGCACGATTCGTGACTACACCAATAATTATTCTTTAGGTTTTATATTCGTAGCTCTTGTGTGCCTTATGAGCCTTTCTTTTATGGAAGAAAAGACGTTAGTCAAGTTGCACAGAAAGGTAGCACAGGCTTAATATTTAATAAAATTTTACAAAAACTACTGTTTATGAGCGTATTAAAAATCGCAACATATTCATCTGATAATCGCTGGTTCAATACCGTTATGGCAACAGTCATAATAGCGGTTGTCTCACAACTCTACGGATTCGAAAGAATTTCACCGTACTTCTTTATTACAGGATTAGTCGCGCTTTTATCAGTAATCGTATTTATGATTGTACGGATTGTTTTATTCAATAAGGATGCAATAAATGATTTGTTCAATCCAGAAAAGAGCCTGTATTTTTTTGCAATTATCAGCGCAGTTAATTTTGCAGGAATGTGTTTTTCCATGATATTTCATATGAACTTAACGGCAAACATATTCTGGTACGTGGCAATAACTCTATGGGTGGTTATTTCTCTTTCTACCTTTAGTATATTATTTTTGCACGGAAAATCGAGAGACAGAAAGTTCGAAGAGGTACTACATGGCGGATGGTTCTTTGCCACTGCAGGCACACAATCCACCGCACTTCTCGGAATAATTGTAGCGGGAGAGGCGACAAAAAATATATTGTTCATACATATATTTTCATTTGCCTTATGGTCTATAGGAGCCTGTTTATACATTATATTTATGGCGCTGATTATCCTTAGACTGTTCTTTTATCAGTTCAAAATAGATACATTGCTATCACCGTACTGGATGAACATGGGCGCAGCCGCACTAACAGCCGTTACAGGAATTGAATTGTATCAGCATATAAGCATAATGGGTGGACCATTTATGGAATTTCTTCCTTTTCTAAAAGGAATTTCTTTATTCTTCTGGTCTGCGGGTCTATGGTGGCTGCCTTTTCTTATAGTACTGGCAATAAGAAAACAAGTCTTTAGTAAAGAAGGGCTTGTATTCACTGTGGGTTACTGGGAAATTGTCTTTACGCTCGGTTTATATGCCCACAGCGCAATTAAATTATTCTGCTTATTCGGGGGACAATATCTAAATGTAATTTCAATATGTTTTTATATCGTTTGTATCATATTCTGGTGTTTTTCATTTATTTTTACACTCGTTCATTTGGTAAGGTCTTCGATATGGGTGCCTGTTAACGACCTGACAATCAATTATGTTATTCCTTACAGCTTTAGACTACGCGGCAGGCTCTTCAAAGTAAAAGAGGTTGTAAATGAATGGGTTGACCAGTCCATCCAGGGCGTATTGAAAAAACACTATTGCATAGTTACCACCAACAATATCACATGCCATATCTCCTGCGATTTAATTACAAAAAAATGGTACTTTGATCAGGTAAAGGATTAAATATTTCCATAACTCATATTTTACCTTCCAAATACCTGACATATCAAAAATCATCCCTTTTATAGTTAATACATAATTTTTATATTATTAAAACGGTTATCTATATTAACTGGAATAAGCCTAAGATTATATTTATAATTATCATAACTATTATTCAGGCGTAGAATTCACCTTTGTATAAGGACTGGAAAGACGCTTGTTAACAAGCTACAAACCATAACCGTATCTAATTATCGTTCAGTATTGCTCAACTTAAAGTGAATCTACTGTTTGTCTAAAGGCTATATATTATGATAAAAGGCGTAAATCTCTTTAGCGGTATAGGAAGGAAGCTACTCTGCTGGTTTTTATTACTATCCATTCTTCCCATTATGGTGGTTGCCATTCTTACCTATCGGTACGCAAGGGAAACTATAACGAACGAACTGATTAACGAGGAGGCATTCATTGCCGAGGGTATTAAAAACCACATTTTAACCATCCTCAATGCAGGTGAATATTCTTCCCAGTTCTTTGCCTCAGATGAATTTATCAGAAGACATCTGGAGATGTTGAATAACAACCCTGACAACAAGCACATTATAAGAAAATTTAACGATTACATGGTATACAAGACAAATCTGAATAAAGATTTTTACGAAACCTTTGTCTTAAACCATGCGGGCATTATCGTGGCATCAAGCAATAAGAAAAGTATCGGCAGGATAGAATTTGGCGCAGATTATTTCACTTACGGCAAACATGGTACTTACGTAAAGGATGTTTACATGAATGAAAATACCGGAGAGTATTCCATAGCCTTTGCCGCCCCTGTTTTGAAAAAACGCGGCGGTAAGTTTTTGGGGGTGCTGGTAATAAGGTTTAATGCAAACAGATTAAATGAAATCGTCACTGGCAAAAAAACAGGCATAAAAGATGATGCGGGTTCTTTTCTTAGAAGAGGCATGACAAGCGAGGCATATATAGTAAATAAAAATTATATGCTTATTACAAGCTCAAGATTTAAGGAAAATGCAATTTTAAAACAACAGTCAAAAACCGAACCTGTAACCATAGCGCTTAACTACGGAAAGGAAGTTACCGGTGTGTACAAAAATTATATGGATAAAAGTGTAATTGGCGCAACACGGTATTTAAAAAAGACGGGCTGGATATTGCTTGTAGAAACAGAAGAATCAGAGGCATACTCCCCGATTTCCAAATTTAAAAACCGCGCAATTACAGTAGTGGGTATTTGTATTGTTGCTGTTATCTTTATTTCATTCTTCGTTTCGCGTGGAATTATCAATCCCATTATTCTTCTTGTTAATGGCATGAAACGGGTCGCACAGGGCGATCTGAATTTCCGCCTTGAAACTAATTTGAAAGACGAACTTGGTGAACTTACGGCATCATTTAACCTCATGACTGACGACGTTAAGGACTCCCGAGAAAAACTGCTGAAGTTGAAGGCCGACCTTGAAGAAAGAAAGGAATATCTGGAAAGTATATTAAGGTATGCGAATGAACTAATATTCACATTGGATACCCATGGAAACTTTACATTTATCAACCCTAAAATCAAAGATTGGAATTACAGCGAAGAAGAACTAATCGGCCAGCACTTCTCGTCTATCCTGCCCGATAAACAGCGGAAGAATATAGACCAGGTTATTTACAACAGTTCTGCCAGGATATTCGAAATTGAGGTGCTGGATAAACAAAAGTATACCAGAAATATCTTGCTAAGCACATCGCTTATAAAAAACATTAAAGGACAATTGATAAGCATTCTCGGTGTTGCCGGCGATGTAACAGAGCTTAGAAGGCTCGAGAAGAAGCTTGTCCAATCAGACAGGCTCGCATCCATAGGCCAATTGGTTGCTGGAATTGCTCATGAAGTTAATAATCCCATAGGTGTAATTTACCTTTACAGCACAGAAAGTTTAAAGTTATATGAGAAAGTTACCAATTCCCTGAAACTCATAAGTTCGATACCCATTTCCGATAATGCAAACCAGTTAACCGAAGTAATTAACAACCTTGATACTGGACTAAATACAGAATCAAGAAAGGATGCGTTAAAAAAAGAACTTTTACATATTGTTGACGATCTGAACAAGTATTGTAAGGAACTGGTACAGATAAATAATGTCGTTAACAAACACAGGGCATTTTTGTATGAATACCTGGAAGGTTCAGTGAAGGAATCTGTGCGATGTAAGGAATTGATTAGTGGCTTGCTGGATTTTTCAAGGCAAAAAGAGCCTGAAATGGGAATGTCAAACGTAAATGATCTTATAGATAACGTACTCAGCGTAGTTGAAAAACAGTACAGAAAGGAAAAAATAGAGGTAGTTCGAATGCTTGAGAATAACATACCTAACATTATGATGGATGCCCGCCAAATGGAACAGGTTATAATAAACATCGCCAATAACGCCGTTCTTGCCATGAAAGAAGCGGCGGGTAAGGTCGAACATCTCGGAACACTTAGAAAGGGCGAGTTAACGATAGGCTCGCGATTCCATCCAGAGAGGGAATGTGTTGAAATATTTATAAAGGATACAGGTATTGGTATCAGTAAAAAAGACCTGAGCAGGATTTTTGACCCATTTTTTACCACGAGAAAAGACGGTAAAGGCACAGGACTCGGTTTAAGCATCAGTTACGGAATTGTCAAGATGCATGATGGAAGTATTGAGGTGGAAAGCGAAGTGGAGAAGGGCACGACATTTAAAATATTTCTACCCTTAAAGGCAAATAAGGAGCAGGAACTGTCTGTGGTTAAATTATAAGTGCCAACCGTAAATTATCTGTTATAATTATTATAAATAATTTTATTGGCATCATGTAACTGCAATTTTTTAACATGCGTATAATAATGCAATCTACTGATGTATTTAAAGACAATAATTAATCATATTGAGTATTTTAATGAGAACAGACAATACAAGAATACTAGTTGTTGATGACGAAATTGGATACAGAAAGGTATTAAGCAATGCACTGACTGAGCGCGGCTTTATCGTTAAAACCGCTGCATCTGGTGAAGAAGCCCTTGAGGAACTTAAAAAACAGGAGTTTGCAATTGCACTGATAGATATGAAACTTCCCGGCGGTATTGATGGACTGGAATTGCTTCAGAGGATTAAAAGGACATACAATACTTCTGTATTAATAATGACTGCGTACGGCGGTATAGAAACTGCCGTCGAGGCAATGAGGCGAGGTGCGCTTAATTATATTACCAAACCTTTTAATCTCGATGAGATACTCCTTAACATTGATCGCCTGATAGAGCAGCAAAATATTATAGATGAGAACAGATACCTTCATTCAGAACTTGAAAAGGTCTACGGGTTAAAGAAGATTATTGGCAGCTCAAGGGAAATACAGAAGGTACTGGATATGATTTCAAGGGTTGCCTTTAGTTCAGCAACCGTACTGATTACAGGGGAAAGCGGGACTGGAAAAGAACTTGTGGCAAGGGCAATCCATTTTACTGGCAACAGGAAAGATAAAAAATTTATTGTAATCAATTGCGCCACATTATCAGAGAATTTACTGGAAAGCGAACTATTTGGGCACGTGAAGGGTTCATTTACCGGCGCTATAAGGGACAAAAAAGGACTTTTTGAAGAGGCAGATAGCGGTACATTATTTATGGATGAAATCGGCGATATACCAAAATCAGTTCAGGCAAAGATATTGCGCGTCCTGCAGGAAGGGGAGTTTATTCCTGTGGGAGACACTGCCACAAAAAGGGTTGACGTTCGCATCATAGCAGCAACGAATCAAGACTTACTTCAATGCGTACAGGAAAAGGAATTCCGTGAAGATTTATACTACCGTCTGAATGTAATCAATATCAAGATGCCACCGTTACGCGACAGGAAAGAGGATTTACCACTCCTCGTTAAACATTTTATAGATAAATATAACAAAAAGGAAAACAAACAAATTAAGGGGATTACCCAAGATGTAGAAAAGGAAGTAAAACGCATTAATAATCTTTTTAAAATAAGAGGTTGGGAACCAATTGTCCTTCTGAAAAAACATCACAGTCACGAAGAACTTCAGACTTTTTATAAAATGACAAATGTCTGCTTAGTAACCTCACTGCACGATGGCATGAATTTAGTCGCAAAAGAGTTCGTAGCAGCCAGAGATGATAAAAAGGGTGTATTAATTTTAAGCCAGTACACGGGTGCCTCAAGGGAACTTAAAGACGCGATAATTGTCAATCCTTATAATGGGGAACAAACTGCCCAAGCTATCAAAACTGCACTTGATATGGAGCCTGGAGAACAGAAAAAAAGAATGGGGGCAATGAGAGAAGTCGTTAAAAATTTTAATGTCTACCGCTGGTCTGCTGAACTTTTAAAAACGATTACAGAGCTGAATTAAAGATGGATTTGTACAATGATTTAGACAAAATCCTGGCGCTTGTCAAAAAGCATGCTACCAAAATTTTAATACTTGATTTTGATGGTACACTGGCCCCTATTAGAACTCATCCGCAAAAAGCCAATATTACCATAAAAACAAGAAATCTTTTGCAGAAACTTAGTAAAAAAAGGGGATTCTATATTGCAATTTTAAGCGGCAGGAAATTGCAAGACTTAAAAGCAAAAATCAAGCTTCCAAATATAATTTATGCCGGCAACCACGGTATTGAAACAGAAATTTATGGCAAAATTTATGCATTCCCTATATCAAACAAAATACAATCATCCATATCAGAAATTGCCAAAAAGCTTGGAAAAATTATTGCCAAATTTGACAAGGCTTTTATTGAAGATA
>Ga0209341_10006740_pt1 | contig 10243 bp, 9 predicted proteins | sample RifCSP13_2_FD_184020 | JGI IMG/M metagenome (GOLD analysis project Ga0209341, IMG submission 184020) | Soil microbial communities from Rifle, Colorado - Rifle CSP2_sed 13_2 (SPAdes) (version 2) | ecosystem: Environmental > Terrestrial > Deep subsurface > Rock core/Sediment | place: Rifle... | reverse complement strand
GGGGATTCGTCAGCCGCCGTTGCCGGCGCCGCCAGGACCAGCAACAGGACGAGGGCCAGGCGGGCCGTGATCCGTCTCCCGCTACCCTGCCCTCAGCGCCGTGGCCCGGCACTCGGCGAGCTGCCGGAGATGCTCGATGTCGTGGTCGGCGACGTGGGTCGCGTACTGGCCGAGCGTGACCGGGCCGAAGAATCCGGAGAGGCCCACGCGCTCGGCGGCGGCCGCAGGCAGGCCGCGCAGGAAGGCGACCGTCTCCTCCCGGGCCGCGGCGAATTGGCGCCACTCGCCTATGAAGTCGCCCTCGCGGTGATCGCGCTCGGCGGCCCACGCATCCGGATCGAAGCGCTCGAGCGTGGGCCGGTCCTCGGCGGCGATTCGCTTCAGGCGGGGCAGGAAGAGATCCCGCTCGACTTTGAGCAGATGGGCCATCACTTCCTTCATGCTCCATTCGCCTGCCCACGGCCGGTGGCGCAGCTGCGCCACCGTGAGCCCCTCGGCCAGCTCCCTCACGCGCTGCGGCCCCGCTTCAACGGCCGCCGCGACCTCCCCCAGCGGCAGGGCCAGCTTGGCCTCGGCCCGCTTGGGCTTGAGGTCGAGCACCGCGCGCACGTCCTGGATCTGGCGCAGGTGCTCGATGTCGTGCTCGGCCATGGTATGGGCGATGTCGGCGATGCTCACCGGCCCGCGGCTCGGGCTCACTCCCTGACGCCGCCAGCCCGCCGCGTCGAGCGATCGGAGGATCGTGACCGCCTGCGTGTGCGTGGACTCGAACGCATCGAGCAGCGCGGTCAGGTCCTGGCCGTACACGCAGGTCCCGCCCTGCTTGTCGAACACCGGGCGCTCCTCGGTCAGCATGCGCTTGAGCCGCGGCAGAAAGGTGTCGAAGTCGCTCTCGACCAGGTGCCGGACGACCTCACCGATGGACCACTCGCCGGGTTTGGGCGGCGCCCACACTTGCCCGGTGGCGCAGTCCCCGGTCATGGCTCGCAGCAGTCCCGGCGCCGAGGCTAGGCTCGGAACGACCAATGTGTGGTCCACGCTCGCTCCCCGTCTCAACCCGCTCCGCGCGCGCTCGGTCAGACCAGGGGGTCGTAATTGAAGTACTGACCCGAGGTCTCCAGGGGCACCAGGTGGTGCTTGAGCGTGCCGGGGAACATCTCGGCCAGCCGCTCCGGCGTCCAGCCCTGATCGTGGTGGATCCGGATGGCGGGCCGCATGTGGCAGAACAGCATGATCTCCTTGCCGCGCACGCCGAAGACCTGCCCCGAGATGTCCTTGGCCTCGTCGGTGGCCAGGAAGGCCGCCACCGGGGCGATGTGCTCCGGCCCCATCTTCTTGATCTTCTCTACGCGCGCCTTCTGGGCCTCGGTTTCGACGGGGATGGTGCCGATCATCCGCGTCCACGCGAAGGGGGAGATGCAGTTGGCCGTGACGTTGTAGCGCGCCATGTCCAGCGCCAGGACCCTGGTGAAGCCGACGATGCCCATCTTGGCGGCCGCGTAGTTGGCCTGCCCAACGTTGCCCACCAGCCCCGAGGTCGAGGTCATGTTGATGAAGCGCCCCCACTTGCGCTCGCGCATGTGGGGCACCGCGGCGCGGGACACCGCAAAGGTCCCCTTGAGGTGGGTGTTGAGGACGCCGTCCCATTCCTCCTCGGTCATGTTGAAGATCATGCGGTCCCGGAGGATGCCGGCGTTGTTCACCACGATATCGATCTGGCCGAAGTGGTCGAGCGCCGTCTGGATGATCTGCTGGCCGCCGGCCATGGTGGCCACCGAGTCGTAGTTCGCGGCCGCCTGCCCGCCGAGCCCCTTGATCTCTTTCACCACGTCGTCGGCCGGACCCTTGTCGGTCCCCATGCCGTCGGCGCCGCCGCCGTAGTCGTTGACCACCACGGACGCGCCCTGCCGCGCCATCAAGAGGGCGATATCCCGCCCGATGCCGCGCGCCGCCCCCGTGACCACCGCGACCCTGCCCTTGAGCATCATGTCCCGTTCCTCCCGTTAGATTATGCGCCCGGCGGCGAGCGCCTCGATCTCGCCCGCATCGAACCCCGCCTCCCCCAGCACTTCCCGCGTATGCTCGCCCAGGGCGGGCGCCGGCCGCCGGATCCGCCCGGGCGTCTTTTCGAACCTCACGGGCGTGTTGATCGTCTTGAACCGGCCGGCGCGTGGGTGCTCCTGCTCCACGATCATGCCGGTGGCGAGCACCTGCGGGTCTCTCACCAGCGCCGGGTAGTCGTTGATCGGCGCGCACAGCACGTCGGCGCGCTCCAGCGCCTCCATCCACTCGGCCACCGTCCGTGTCGCGAACACGCTCTCCAGCACCGCCCCCAGCTCCTTCCGGTGAGCGGTCCGGGCCTCGCGAGTGGCGAAGCGCGGATCCGTCTCCAGCTCGGGCCGGCCGATGGCGCCGCAGAACGGGGCCCAGAGCCGGTCGACCCAGACGGCGACGAAGATCCAATCGTCCTTGGCCCGGACAGCCTGGTAGGGCGCGACCTCCGGATGCCCGCTGCCCCAGCGTCGAGGCTGCTCGCCCGTCTCGTGGAACACGGACAGCCGCGCCGCATGCGCCAGCAGCATGCCGTTGAGCAGGGAGGCGTCCACCCGCTGCCCCTGCCCGCTCCGGGCGCGCCCCACGATCGCCGTGAGGATCCCCGCGACGGCCAGCAGCGCGGCCAAGGTGTCGGCCACCGGCGCCCCGCAGAGGACCGGTCCGCCATCGGACTCGCCGGTGATGGCCATGAGCCCGCCCACCGCCTGAGCCAGCGAGTCGAGCCCGGGCTTGTCCCGCCAGGGGCCCTCGGGACCGAACGCCGACACGGAGCAGTAGATGAGCCGCGGGTTGACCGCCTTCACCGATTCAGAGTCGATGCCGAGCCTCTCCGCCACGCCGCCCCGGAAGCCCTCGATGATCACATCTGCCCACCGAGCCAGCCGGAGGAACACCTGCCGCCCCTCGGGCCGCTTCAGGTCCACGCACAACCCGCGCTTGTTGCGGTTCACGGTCAGGTGCAGGATGCCCTCGCCGCCCCGGAAGACGCGGTAGACGGAGCGCCCGGCGTCGGGAGCCTCGCGCGATTCGACCTTGACGACGTCGGCGCCCATGTCCGCGAGATACATGCCGCAGATCGGCCCCGCGATGAGGTGGGCCAGTTCGAGCACCCGCACTCCGTCGAGCGGCGGGGCGAGAGGCTCAGTCATGGCCGGATAAACCTAGCACACGCCCCGGGATTCCGCGATGGGCCGGGCGCCCTACGCTAGCCGGCCCGGCGGCCGTTGATCAGGGCGGCAGTGAACTCGGCTCCCAGGATGAACACCACGCCCGAGTAGTAGGCGAACATGCCGAGCCCGACCAGGGCGCCCAGCGGGCCGTACACCTTGTCGTAGACGCCCACGGAGAGGATGTACCAGCGGAAGATCTGCTTGGCCGTCTCCCAGAGCACCGCGGCCAGCAGCGCCCCGGCGAGCGCCGCCCCCGCCGGGATCTTCCGGTGCGGGAAGTAGCGGTACGCGATGAAGAACAGCCCCACGTTGATCGCCAGCGCCAACCCGATGAACACGGACCGGATCCACTCGGCCGGCATCTGGAAGGGCGTCAACAGGATGATCTTGAGCCAGCCGAAGAGGTCGGTGATCACGATGCTGGCCAGGAACAGGATGCCCATGAGGAAGAGCAGCACCACGTCCTTGAGCAGCCCGTGCAGCATGCCGTGCCCTCGCGTGAAGCCGAAGATGTCGTTCAGCACCAGCCGGACAGAGCCGAAGAGCTGGCTCGCGAAGAGCAGGAGCACGCCCGTGCCCACCAGGCCGGAGAGGTTGCGGCGACGGATGATCTGCTCCAGCGTCGCGCGCAGCTCCTTCTTGTAGACCGGGACGATCTCCGACAGCTGGCCCAGCACCGCGTCCAAGGCGGCCTTGCGGCTCAGGATGAAGCCGGCCAGGGACACGACGAGGAAGAGGATGGGGATGAGGCACGTGAGCAGGCTGAAGGAAAGGCCGGAGGCCAGGAATAGGCCACGGTGGGCGCGGAAGTTACCGAGGGCGGCGCGGAATGCGCGGAACACGGATGATTCCTGGTCGGGCGCGGCCGGCCTACACCACGCTCCTGATCAGCCCGCCGTCCACCTGGATCACCGACCCCGTGACGTAGGAGGCGCGCTCCGACGCGAGGAACACCACCATGTTGGCGAACTCCTCCGGCGTGCCGATACGCCCGATGGGAATGTCGGCCGAGGACAGCGCGATCTGCTGCTCGAGGCTGATGCCCGCGCGCTTGGCGCGGTCCGCCTGGTGCCCGGTGAAGCGGTCGGTCATGATGCGGCCCGGCAGCACCAGGTTCACGGTGATGCCGTCCCTGGCCACGTCGCCCGCCAGCGTCTTGAACAGCCCCGCGATCCCGGGCCGGATCCCGTTGGAGAGCACGAGGCCTTCCACCGGCTGCTTGACCGAGCTGGACTGGATGGCCAGGATGCGCCCCCACTTGGCCTTGCGCATATACGGCAGCGCTTCCCGGATGAAGCGCACCGTGGAGAGGTGCACCTGCTCGAAGGCCTGCTTCCACTGCTCGTCGGTCATCTGCTCGAACGGGCCGGGCGGCGGGCCGCCCGCGTTGGCCACCAGAATGTCCACCCCGCCGAAGACCTTGGCCGTCTGCGCCACCACGCGCTTGATGTCGTCCGCCAAGTTCACGTCGGCCGTCGCCGCGAGCACCTCGGCGCCGGTCTTGCGCTTGACCTCGGCGGCCGCCTCGTTGAGCGCCGCCTCCCCCCGCGCGCACATGACCACTCGCGCGCCCTCGGCCGCCAACCCCAGAGCGCAGGCCTTGCCCATGCCCTTGCTCGCCGCGACGACGAGCGCCGACTTGCCCTTGAGCCCGAGATCCATCGGTCCTCCGCTGGGGGGAGCCCCCCGGATCACGTAATCTGCTTGTAAAACTCGGCGCGGTCGCCGCTGGTCACGGAGACCTGGCGCAGCTCGCTGTCCCGCATCACCTCGAGCGCGATCTTCTCCCCGGGCCCGTGCCGCCAGAGCGAGAGGTAGAGCTCCTTGCGGGTGGGTACCTCCTGGGAGTCGAGCGACACGATGACGTCGCCCTCCTGGATGCCCGAGCGCGCGCCGGGCCCGTTGGGCACCAGGCCCGCCACGACCACGCCCTCCTCCAGCGCGTGGGCGAAGACGCCGAGCCACGCCCGGTGGGGACGACTCTTCACGCGCCCGTAGCGCAGAAACTCCTCGGCATTGCCCGCGTAGCACTCACTCGGGATGGCGAGCGAGCTGCGCGCAATCTCGTTGAGGTTGAGCGACACCACCCCGATCATCCGGCCGTCCAGCGTGAAGAGCGGGCCGCCCCCGAATCCGGGATTGCTCGCGCTCGAGACGATGCCCCGTTCGAGCAAGTACTCCCAGTACGCTTCGAACTCGCCCAGGTAGGTGATCACGCCCGCCGAGACGCGGCGCTCCCGCGGGCCCGTCGAGGCCAGGGCGAAGACCGGCGTCCCGCGCTCGATGCGGTCGGAGGGGGCGACCTTCACCGCGGCGAGCCCCTGGCGCTTGATCCGCACGAGCGCGAGCCCGATTTCAAAGTCCTGGGCCACGATCTCGGCGCGCTGGGAGCGCCCGCGCTCGAACGTGACCTGGATACTCTCCCCGCCCATCACCACGTAGTTGACGGTGAGGATCAGACCCGCCGGGTCGACCACAACGCCGCTGCCCATGCGCTCGTCGCCCAGAATCCGCGTCGAGGGGTGCGCCGCGGGCACCTCGGTGTGGATGTGGACCACCGAAGTCAGCAGGTACTTGACGAGCTCGACCGAAGCGTCCATGACCCGTCGCTCACGCTAGCACGCGCGGCCCACGCCCCGCAACGCCGCACCCCCTCGTTGGTCTCAGCCCTCGCCTCGCCGCTGGCCTACAGCTTGGCCGGAGCGTCTCGGCTCGAACTGCGGCCCTCTCCCCTTCGGGGGCGAGGGTTTCGAATAACCTCGCCCCTCTGGGGAGAGGGTCAGGGTGAGGGACCGTCAGCGCGCGCCCTTCAGATGCCGCGCGAAAAACGCCTCGACCTGAATGTAGGCGTCGGCCGCGGCCGCAGGCTGGTAAGACACCGTGGCGCCGTGGCCGCCCGGCTTGGACTCGTTCTCCACCTCGGCCAGCACCTCGAGCCGCTGGCCTTCGACATCGAAATAGTGGTAGGCGCCGGGATAGATGACGATGGAGGCGTCCGAGCCCCGGCTCCGCATGGCGTCGACCATCTCCCGGCACTTGGCCGCAGGCGTCCAGTCGTCGGCCCCCCCGATGAGCACGAGCAGCGGGCGCACCACCTGCTCCTTGACGAGGGAGAAGCAGCCGCCCGGGTAGACGCCGATCCCGGCGGCGAACCCCGTCGCCGGCAGCGCGACGCCGCGCCGCTGCGCCCGCTCGAGGCTCGGCCCGTTGATCACCGCCATCGCGTAGACGCCGCCCTGGGACCAGCCGATGGCCGCCACCTGGTCGGGAACCACGAAGGGCCGGGCTTGGAGGTAGCGCAGGGCGCCGAAGGCATCGTCGAAGCGCGCCGTGGTCGGCGGCTCGTCGGGCCCCGAGCGGCAGTCGCCCTTGACTCCACGCGGCCCGAAGCTGTCCACCACGAGCGCCACGTAGCCGCGGTCGGCGAACCACCGCGCCCAGCGGTAGGACTGGGGCTTGAGCCCTTCGCAGCCGTGGAGCTGAACCACCGCGGGAAAGGGGCCGGGGCCCTCGGGCTTGACCAGAGTGGCCGTGATCTCGGTCGGGGTCCCCGGCGTGGCGCTGGGAAACGAGACCCGCCCTGCGCATCCCGGGAGCAGTGCCGCCAGCAGCGCTGCGGTCAGCTGGAACCGTCGCACCGGGCCAGCATACCCGAAATCCGGAGCCCCTCAAGCCCCCGCTCGCGCCCTGGGGTAGAATCCAGCCAGGGAGGCGCTCATGACGGTCCACGTGGTGGAGTACGCCGACTATCTCTGACCCTGGTGCTACCCGGCGGCCGTGCGCCTCCGGAGACTGAAGGACGAGATGGGCGACGATCTCCTCATCCAGTGGAAGGCCTTCCCGCTCCGGCCCGAGCCCGACCCGTCGGCCGTGTTCAAGGGCACCCACCGCGAGGAAGGCTGGCGGCGCTGCGGCGCCATGGCCGAGAGCGACGGCATCCGCTTCACCCCGTGGCCGCGCGAGGACTATCCCAACTGGTCGCTGCCGGCGCTCGAGGCGGCCAAGTGCGTGGCGCTCCAGGGCCCCCCAGCCTTCGACCGGCTCCACCTCAGGCTCTATAAAGCCTTCTTCACGCGGAGCATCAACATCGCGAGCGTGGACGAGCTGGTGGGCGTCGTCAGCGAATCGGGCGCCGACATGGGCCGCTTCCTCGCCGATTTCGAGGGGGGCGCGGCCCGCGACGCGGTGCTGGCCGATTACAGGGAGGCGATCACGCAGGACCGGGTGCGCGCGATCCCCACCATCATCGTGGACGGCGGCCTCCGCTTCACCGGCCTCACCGATCTGCCCACCTACCGGAAAGCCATCGAGGAGGCCGCGGGGGGATAGCGATGGCGTCCGGGCTGCCCGCTGACGTGCCGGAAGAGGCCCAGGTCCAATTCCACCGCGGCTACGAAGCCCAGATGAGCGGGCGCCTGGACGAGGCCGTCGAGCACTACCGGGCCTCCATCGCCGTCCATCCGACGGCCGAAGCCCACACCTTCCTCGGCTGGGCCTACAGCCATGCGGGCCGCCACGAGGACGCCATCGCCGAGTGCAAGATCGCCATCGCGGTGGACCCGGACTTCGGCAACCCCTACAACGACATCGGGGCCTACCTGATCGCGCTGGGCCGCGAAGAGGAGGCCATCGCCTGGCTCGAGCGCGCCAAGAAGGCGCCGCGCTACGAGCCGCGGCACTATCCCTTCTTCAACCTGGCGCGCGTCCACATGCGAAAACACCGGATCCAGGAGGCCATCACGGAGCTGCGCGGCGCCCTGGCCATCGAGCCCCGCTACACCCTGGCGCGCCACGAACTGCACCGCCTGCTCGGCACGCTCAATTGACTTCGCTCCCGCTCCCCTTCTTCGACAACCCCCTGCTTTTCGGCCGCGGCGGGAGCCCTGGACTCCTCGCCTTCGAGCCCGGGGAGTCGAGCGTTCGCGTCTTCGCGCGGCGGGACGGCGGCGTCGTCGCGGCGGACGAGCCCTTCCGACCCTTCCTGCTCCTGGCCGACCGCGATCTTCTCAGGGGCTTCACGGGCGAGGCCGAGGTCCTGCCGCTCGACGGCGAGGGCGCCTACCGCTGGCTGGCCGAGTGCCCGTCCTGGGCCCACGCACAGGCGGCGCGCGACCAGTGCCAGCGCGTCTCCGGCAAGAGCGCCGGCGCCCCCGACGCGCCGTACCGCTTCTTGACCGACGCCACCCACCACTTCCTGCTCCGGACCGGGAAGACCTCCTTCCTCGGGATGGGCTTCGGCGACCTGCGCCGCATGGCAGTCGACATCGAGGTGACCACGGCCCCCGGCTTCGAGTTCCCCAACGCCGCGCGCGAGTCGGACCGCATCATCGCCATCGCCATGGCCGACTCGTCGGGCTGGGTCACGGTGCTCTCGGGGGCGGAGCTCTCCGAAGCCGAGCTGCTCACCGAGTGCTCCCGGCTCATCCGGGAGCGCGATCCAGACGCGCTCGAGGGCCACAACATCTTCCGCTTCGATCTCGAGTACATGGAGGCGCGCGCGAAGCGCCTGCGAGTCCCGCTCGATTGGGGCCGCGACGGCTCGACGCTGCGCAGCCACCCCTCGCGGATGCAGGTGGCCGAGCGCACCATCGCCTACCGCCGCTACGGCGTTGCCGGCCGGCATATCGTCGACACCTGGATCCTGGCCCAGCTCTACGACGTGGCGGCGCGGGATCTGGAGTCCTACGGCCTCAAGGACGTGGCGCGTCACTTCGGCATCGCCGCCCCGCAACGCACCTACCTGCCGCCGGAGGACATTCCCCGCATCTTCAGGGAGGATCCCGCGCGGCTCATGGCCTATGCCCGGGACGACGTGACCGAGACGCTGGGTCTCTCGGCCATACTGTCGCCGCCCTACTTCGCCCAGGCCCAGGCCGTGCCCTTCGACTACCAGATGGCCGTGCTGCGCGGCAACGCCACCAAGATCGACGCGCTCCTCATGCGCGAGTATCTGCATCAGCGCCGGGCGATCCCCGCTCCCCAGCAGGGGCGTGCGGTGGCCGGCGGCTTTACGGCCGTCTTCCAGCAGGGCGTGGCCCGCGGCGTCTGGCACGTGGACGTGACCTCGCTCTACCCCTCGCTGATGCTGTCCCAGCGGATCTTCCCCGCTTCGGACCGGCTGGCGGTCACGGCCTCCCTGCTGAGCGATCTGCGCGACTTCAGGGTCTCGGCCAAGCGGCTGGCGCGCGAGGCGCCCGCCGAGGCCGACCGCGTGTTCCTCAACGCGCTCCAGCAGACCTTCAAGACCTTCATCAACTCCTTCTATGGCTATCTCGGCTTCTCCCAGGGCCATTGGAACGACTTCGATGCGGCCAACCGGGTCACCGGCGAGGGGCGCCGGCTGGTCCAGGCGCTGGTCGCGCGGCTGGGCGAGCTCGGCGCAATCGTGATCGAGGTGGACACCGACGGCCTCTACTTCACGCCTCCGTCTTCCTCCACCGACGAGGAGCATCTCCTCGCGCAGCTCGCGAGCGTCCTCCCCGAGGGCATTCAGCTCGAGATGGACGGCCGCTACGCGGCGATGTTCAGCTACAAGATGAAGAACTACGTGCTGCTCGACGGGCGCGGCAAGCTGCTCATCAAGGGTTCGGGGCTCCGCTCGCGGGGCATCGAGCTCTTCCAGCGCCTCTGGATGGAGGAGATGTTTCATCTTCTCCTGACCGGTCGCCGCGACGAGATCCCCACCCTGGTCAAGCGCTGGGAGGAGAACTTCCTGGCCCGCCGGGTCCCGGTCAAGCAGTTCATGAAGACCGAGACGCTCCAGGAATCGCCCGCGGCCTACGCGGAGAAGACCCGATCGGGCAAGCGCAATGCGGGCGCCGCCTACGAGCTGGCGCTCAAGTCCGCGCGGCCCTATCAGGCGGGCGACCAGGTCTCCTACTACGTGGCCGGCGACGGCAAGCGCGTCAAAGTCAACGAAGCGGCCAAGCTCGCCGCCGACTGGGACTCGGCCGCGCCCGACGAGAACACCGACTACTATCTCGGCAAACTCCGCGAGCTCTACGACAAGTTCCGCCCGC
>Ga0209341_10006739_pt1 | contig 10243 bp, 16 predicted proteins | sample RifCSP13_2_FD_184020 | JGI IMG/M metagenome (GOLD analysis project Ga0209341, IMG submission 184020) | Soil microbial communities from Rifle, Colorado - Rifle CSP2_sed 13_2 (SPAdes) (version 2) | ecosystem: Environmental > Terrestrial > Deep subsurface > Rock core/Sediment | place: Rifle... | reverse complement strand
CCGTGAACCAGCTCGACCAGAGCAGGATCACCACGAGCACGAGACCCACGCCGACGGTCACCCGCCCCCCCCTGAACCCGCGGAAGCGAGCCCGCAGCTCCTGGAGGGTGCGTTCGAGCTCGGGCGACGGCCAGCGGGTCCCGCCGGGGTTCTCCGGATCATAGGCTGACATGGTCATTCTCCTTGGTTAGCTGTGGCTAGCCGCGCGGCGTGGTTGGTCTGTCCGTCTTCAGTGAAAAGTCCCTCCTCCTGCGGGCTCCGCTGCCCCGCGTCAGCCCGCCCCTCCGATGGGCTCATGCCGTCACGCTCGGCTCACGATGATCTTCTCGCCTCGGACGTTGAGGACGTAGCGGTCCAGCGGTCTGGGTGGAGGGCCGGCGATGTTCTTGCCGTTCAGGTCGTAGTGGCCGTTGTGGCAGGCGCACCAGATGTGGCTCAGATCGGGTCGGTACTGAACCGTGCACGCCAGGTGTGTGCAGACGGCAGACAAGGCCCTGAGCTCGCTCGCCGGAGTCCGGATCAGGATCCCCGGCCGGCTTCCGAACTTGAAGATCTGACCGCTGTTCGGCTTGACCGTGGCCGGATTAATGTCAAGTGTGACGCTGGCGGCACTGGACTCCCCCGTCTTCGGAGGAATCAGAAACCGGCCGACCGGATAGAGGACGGACGCCAGAAATACGCCAACGCTGGTGGCAAGAAACCAGCCAAGGAGCGAGCGACGCCCCTGAGAGTTCGAGGATAGGACCTCAGACATGCCTCGTTACTCCTCCAGTTCCACTCGGCCACCGCACTCCCGCGAATCGCATGCCAGAGCCTCAATGTTCAGCAGCACCCGCCGTGGCGGTGCGACCCGCGCGGCGCGCCCGGGTGCCCCGCCGTCTTCCCGTCATCGGCCCGGCTGGACTTCTCGACATTCGCGTCGAGCTCTTTCACGGCGGGATCCGCCTCGTCGTGGCCGTGCCCGCCCATCCCGCAGCGCACGCCGCTTCCTCATCGCCCACTACCCTACCCCCCTTAGGTATGCAAGCGAGGGGCCACCGGGCCCTGGCGGGAAGACGCCGGATCCCGCGAGGTTAGCAGACGGCGGCCGGCGCGCCGGGCCGGGGGGTCGGACATCCTGTCGCGGCCCGGCCACAATGGCGCGAAGGGGCTGTCATCCTGTCAGCAGATTTCCAGGAGGGAACCGGGATAATGACCGTGTAACGGGATGGTTCTTCGGCAGCAGGTAGGCGGGCTCCGGCTCCTCAGACTACTTCGATCGCGACGGGAAGACCATTGCGGCGGCGTCCGGGCGATATCCCGTCGTGGTGGGTGCCGGTGGCCGGCGGTCTGCCTGCTCCGGCCGGGCACGACGCCCTTCATCACGGACGCGGCTGAGCGTCGCGCTTGTACCCCTTCAGCTTTCGCCACAGGGTGTGCAGACTGATCCCGAGCGCCTTCGCGGTGCGCGTCCGGTTGCCGTGGTGCCGGTCGAGCGCCGCGAGGATCGCCCGCCGCTCCAGCTCCTGCAGCGACAGCGACCCCGTGAGCTCGCCCGCGCCCGGAGAGGCTCCACCGTCGCGGAGCGCCGGCGGGAGGTCGGCGACGGTGATCCGGTCGCACGTGGCCAGGACCACGGCGCGCTCGAGCACGTTCTGGAGCTCGCGGACATTGCCCGGCCAGGCATAGCCCGTCAGGAGGTCGAGCGCCTCCGCAGAGATCGCGCGGATCTCCTTGCCCTGCGCCGCAGCATGACGGTCGAGGAACAGCCGGGCGAGCGAGACGATGTCCTCCCGGCGGTCCCGCAGCGGAGGGATCACGATGTTGATGACGTTGAGCCGGTAGTAGAGGTCACGACGGAACTCGCCCTGGGCCACCGCCTGCTCCAGGTCGCGGTTGCTCGCCGCGAGGACCCGGACGTCCACCCGCACCGAGGTCGTCGCGCCGACGCGACGGATCTCGCGCTCCTGGAGCGCCCTGAGCAGCTTGACCTGGATCGCCGGCGGCGCCTCGGCGATCTCGTCGAGAAGAAGGGTCCCGCGGGCCGCCGCCTCGAAGAGCCCCTTCTTGTCCGCGACGGCGCCCGTGAAGGATCCGCGCACGTGCCCGAACAGCTCGCTCTCGAGGAGCGGCTCCGGGAGCGCCCCGCAGTTGATCGCGACGAACGGCCCCTTCGCCCGGCGGCTCTGCTCGTGGATGTACCGGGCCACCAGCTCCTTGCCTGTTCCGCTCTCCCCGCCGAGCAGCACGGTCGTGTCCGCGGCCGCGACCCGCTCGGCCAGCTCCAGGACGTCGCGCATCGCCCGGCTCTTGGCGATCGGGGCCTGAGGCCCCTGGAGGTGCTGCGCCAGACTCTTCCACCGCTCGGCCTCGCGCTTCTGTCGGGATACCGCCAGGCGCTGCTGGCGGAGCGCCTGCTCGAGCCGCGCGATCTCGTCCTGCACCGAGGCCACCTTGAAGTACTCGAGGTGCGGCTCGAGATCGGCGCCCCAGTCTGACCGCCGCTTGCCGACCGCGCGGCAGCACCCTTGCCCGGTGGCGCAGCAGTCGGTCTCGACAAAGTAGATCTCCTCCCCGAGGCAGGCCGAGAAGTAGCCGCTCACGTACCCCGCGAGTTTCCAGCACACGGGCTCGGTGGCCGGCCCCAGGTGGCGGAGGTGCTGCTCCGTCTCATAGCAGTTCTCCCATCTGATCTCGGCCTCGAACCCTCCGTCCCCCGTCAGCCCCGACAGCCGCGTCTTCACGGCCAGGGCCTTGCCCTCGAGCGCGTGCAGCACGAGACCGGCCTTGCACCATTCCTCCTGACTCTCCCAGCGAAAGAGCTTCTTCAGGGTCTGGGCGTCGCGGTAGCCGTCGGCGTAGCCGAAGCGCGTCAGGAGCCCCCGCGCGACCTTCGCGCCGACCGTCTCGACGAGCTCCCGGCGGAGGATGCCCAGCACGTCGGCGTCGTAGAGCAGCATCCGCTGATCGTGGAACGCGATCACGCCGTCCGCGGCCCGGAAGTCGAGCAGCTCGATCACCTTCAGGTCGCTGGCCCGCATGGCCCCCCTTCCGTCTCTGACCATATCATTTTCACACGGTCCCTTGCATTTTGACATGGTAGCCACGTTTCCGCCAGGCCTGCGCGATGCCCTAACGCCTCAAGATCCGGGACCTTCTCAGCCCCCCCAGGCCTGGCAGACCCCTTGCAACTCATCGAGGGCAGGGAGAGCGAGATGAGTCGGAGCATCGTGGCCTTGCTCGAGAACAGTATCGGCCCCCGGTTGCTGCTCGCCACCCGTCTCTCGGAGGTCGGGTACACGGTGACCGTCCTTTCGGCGGCGGACGCGGTCAGGGAGCAGATGAAAACGGGCACCCTCGATTGGCTCATCCTCGATGAGGCCGCCATTCGGCAGGACGGGGCCGCTCTCCTGGAGCAGCTGGCCCGTACTCGCGAGCGGCCCCGGATCGCGTGGCTGGGCCCGCATCCTCCGGCAGCGCAGGGCTTGATCCAGGTGAGGTTCGACAAGCCCCTGGACTACGGCAAGATCATCCGATTCCTTTCCGCAACGAACGACGAATGAAGGGAGCACGGTCATTGGCGACGGCAACCGGGTCCGGTTCGGGCAAGGCGCGCATTCACCTGTCCGGCGTGTTCGACGCCTCCCGGGCGATGGAGCTCGCGAACTGGCTGCGCCGTGAGCGCGCGACGGAGATCAGCGTCGACTTCTCCGACGTCGACCGCTTCGAGGCCTTCGGCGTCGAGGTGCTGTTCAGGGAGCTGGCCGGGCTCACAGGCGCTGGCGCGACGGTGCGCTGCCGCGGCATCCCGCCGTGCGTGAGCGAGCGCCTGGACGCGCTCGGCATCGCCGTCACGCCGTCCCCGCGCCATCCCCGCTGGGCGCCATGGGCGCCGTGAGGGGCGGAGGATGAGAAGCGAGATCACGCCGGCGGAGCTCCACTGCGGCGCCCACGGCGCCGGGCCGGTCGGCTTCGGCCGGGCCACGACGCCCACCGAGGATCTGCTGCGCGGCGTCTGGCGGGAAAACCCGGTCCTGGTGCAGCTCCTGGGCCTCTGCCCGACACTGGCCGTGACCAACTCGGTGGCCAACAGCATCGTCATGGGTCTCGCCACCTTCTTCGTCCTGCTCGGCTCGAGCTTCCTGGTCTCGACCGTCAAGCGCTTCGTGCCGAACGCGATCCGGATCTCGACCTACATCCTCATCATCGCGACCTTCGTGACGGTCGTCGAGATGGTGCTGCAGGCGCTCGTCCCGGACATTCACAAGGCGCTCGGCCCATTCGTCGCGCTCATCGTCGTCAACTGCATCATCCTCGGCCGGCAGGAAGCGTTCGCCTCGAGGCAGCCCGTGGGCCGTGCCGTGCTCGACGCCGTGGGCATGGGAAGCGGCTTCATGATCGCGCTGCTGCTCATGGGAGCGGTCCGGGAGGTGCTCGGCAGCGGGACCTTCCTCGGCATGAGCCTCTTCGGCCCGGGCTACGAGCCCTGGGTGATCATGGTGCTCCCGCCCGGGGGCTTCTTCACACTCGCCTTCCTGCTCCTCGCGATCAACTGGCTGAAGCGCGCGCGGGTCGCACAGGCGCCGGCCCAGGAGCAGCCCCGGTCCGTCACCGCGACGAGGGCCGCATGATGGGCGACCTCGTGTGGATCTTCTTCTCGGCGATGGTGGTGAATAACTTCACCCTCATGCTCTTCCTCGGCCTCTGCCCGTTCCTGGGCGTGTCGGGCCGCGTCGAGACCGCCGTGCGCATGGGCGCCGCGAACGTCTTCGTGCTCACCATCACCGCAATCAGTGTCTGGGCGCTCAACACCTTCGTCCTCGTCTACGCGCCGTACCTCCGCCTCATCTCCTTCATCATCGTGATCGCCTCGCTCGTGCAGATCGTGGAGATGGTGGTCAAGAAGGTGAGCCCCGTGCTCTTCCGCCAGCTCGGCATCTTCCTGCCGCTGATCACGACGAACTGCGCCATCCTCGGCCTGGCGATCTTCCAGACCAACCGCGGCTACGGCTTCCTCGAGGGGCTCGCCTTCGCGATCGGCGCGGGGCTCGGGCTGACGCTGGCCCTCGTGCTCATGGCCTCGATCCGCGAGACCGTCGACCTCGCCGACGTGCCGGACGTCGCCAAGGGCACGGCGCTGGTGCTCATCATCGCCGGCAGCCTCTCGCTGGCCTTCATGGGCTTCGCGGGGCTGTTGAGCACGGCGTGAGCGCGCGATGACCGCGATCCTGGCCGTCCTGGTCCTCGCCGTGCTCTTCGCGCTGTTCGGACTCTTCATGCGCGGGCGCCAGCGGGAGTGCGGAAGCAGCTCATCGTGCACAGCCCTGGGCCCGGACGGCGTCTGCCCGGCGAACCCCGAAGCGTGCAAGCTGACGGCGGTGCGCGGTGACCGAGCAAACCCACCGCTCCGCTCACGACCCGAGGTCACGGCGCTGGACGTCGGCGCCGCGCAGCTCCGGCGACCCGTTCTGAGCCGGATGCGGCCCGGAGAACGTACATCCATGGAGAACAATGGACACGCCGGACAGCACGGTTGAGCTAGCGATCCGGGGCATGAGCTGCGCGTCGTGCGTGGCCAGAATCGAATCGGCACTGGCGGGGCAACCCGGCGTGGTGCAGGCCACTGTCAACCTCGCCACCGAGCGGGCGAGCATCCGCTTCGAGAACGGCGCCACTCCCCGGACGCTCGTCGAGGCGATCCGCGACCTGGGCTACGAGGTCCCCGGAGAGACGGTCACGATTCCGGTGCGCGGGATGTCCTGCGCCTCGTGCGTGGCGAAGATCGAGAAGGGGCTGGCGAGCCTCCCGGGCGTCCTGTCCGCCGCGGTCAACTTCGCGGCGGAGCGCGCCACGGTGGAGTACGTCCCGACCCAGGTGGCGGTCGAGGGCCTCCGTGGCGCCATCCAGGAGCTGGGCTACGAAGCGGGGGACATCGCCGAGGCGGCAGCGAGCGCGGAGGACCTGAGCGAGCGGGAGGCGCGAAGTCACCAGGCGCTGCTCCGGAGGCTCCGCCGGAAGATCGCCGCCGGCGCCGTGGTGAGCGTTCCGGTGTTCCTGGGGAGCTATCCCTCGCTCTTCCCCTGGGTGCCCGACGTCCTCCAGAACTTCGTCGTCCTCTGGATCTTGACCACCCCGATCCAGTTCTGGGCAGGGTGGCAGTTCTACCGCGGGGCCTGGGCCACACTGCGGCACCGGACCAGCGACATGAACACCCTCATCGCGGTGGGGACCTCGGCCGCCTACCTCTACAGCGTGGGGCTGATCCTGTTCCCGGGCTTCTTCGAGGCCCAGGGGGTCGCCCGCGAGATGTACTTCGACACCTCCACCATCATCATCACGCTGATCCTTCTCGGGCGATACCTCGAGGCCGTCGCCCGGGGGCGCACCTCGGAGGCGATCAAGAAGCTGATCGGGCTGCAGCCCAAGACCGCCCGGGTCATCCGCGACGGGGCGGAGACGGACATCCCGGTCGCGGAGGTCGTGCCGGGCGACCTGGTCCTGGTCCGGCCCGGCGAGAAGGTGCCGGTGGACGGGGTGGTTCGCGGCGGGGCGTCGAGCCTCGACGAATCCATGGTCACGGGCGAGAGCATGACGGTGGACAAGAAGGTCGGCGACGAGGTCATTGGCGCCACCCTCAACACGACGGGTTCGTTCACCTCGGTCTCCGTCGTTTCGAACGCCCTGCGCCTCCGGCGCTTCCGGCCGCCCGTCCTGCTGGACCACGAAGGGAGGGGGAACCGATGAAACCCCTGAACCTCACCGTGATCGGCCTGACGCTCGGACTCTTCAGCGCGATCACCTTCACGCTCTGTATCCTGTGGGCCTTGGCCCTGCCCGCGTATTCCATGGTGTTCGTGCCGCTCTACAACTGGCTGTCCCGGCGCATCGAGGGCCGGCCGGCCACAGGAGGAATGAGACATGCCTGAATGGATCACGGCGAACTGGCTGTGGATCGTGCTTGCGCTCGGCGCCGGGTGGTTCCTCCTTCGCCGAGGGGGCGCGGGCTGCGAGATGGGCGGCCACGGACGTCATTACGAGTCGGCGTCCATGGCGAAGAGCCTCGACACGGATGTGTCACCTTCGAGCGCCAACCATGACGAGCATCTGACGAAGGGCACGGGCTCCGCAGGCGCACCCCGCCGGCGTGGGGGGTGCTGCTGAGCGGGGGCCCCGGCCACTGCGCCCCGGCATGAGCCGGGTCGCCCGAGCAGGACCGGACCATCACACCGAGAGGAGGTCAATCATGGCAAAGGATCCTGTGTGCGGGATGGAGGTCGACGAGAAGAAGGCCGCCGCGACGGCGACCCATGAGGGGAAGACCTATCACTTCTGCGCCGCTGGCTGCAAGAAGAGCTTCGAGAAGAACCCGCAGAAGTATCTAGGCAGCCAAGGCGGTCACTCCGGCCACTGAACATTCCGGAGGTGGGGCTCGGGGTTCCTCGCCGACGATTGGCGCGATGGCCTGCTCCGGCTGACAAAATGTCAGGCGTCCCGGCCTCACGCGTCCCCGGCTGACATTCCGTCAGAGACGTCGCGCGAGGCCTCCCGAGCCCCTCCCCCCAAAGCTCGCAGATCTTTGGCGGTTCTCCATCTTGGGGTTTGGCATCCCCGTTGCTTCTGTCGTGTTCTTGCCGGTGACGGGCTGGCCGAGCAGGCGTCTTCGTCCTGCCATGAACACGAGACGGAGGTGACCGATGGGACACGAGCAGAGGCGGAAGAAGCGGGCGAAGCGATGGAAGCGCAACGCGTACATTCTTATCGTCGGGACGGCGGTCGTCGCCGTGGCCTGGCTCCTGGCGCCGGTGGCGCGCGGTACAGGCCCGGTGCCGCCCGGCGGGCAAGTCGTGGACATCGACGGCACGATGGGCGGGTTCTCCAGGCAGGAGATTCGCGCGAAGGTCGGGCGGCCGCTGACCGTGCGGCTCACCAGCGTGGACACCCAGTTCCACACGGACGGCGGCGGCAAGCACCAGTTCGCCATCGACGGGCTGGGCGTCAACATCATCGCCCCCCCGAAGGGCACGCGATGGGCGACGTTCACGCCGGCGACGCCGGGGGTCTACGAGTATTACTGCGACGTGTGCTGCGGCGGCCGCGCGAACCCGACGATGCAAGGGCGGCTTGTCGTGGAGACGTAGCGCATGCGCGCCGCGCGCGTCCTGAGATTCTCCGTCCTGGCGGTCGTCGCGCTGGGCTTGGCCGCGTGGCTCGGCCTCGGCCGGCCGCCGGCACCGGCGTTCGCGGGGCTGCCGCCTGCGGTCACGCTCGGCACCGTCGTCGTCGCCGGCTTCGCCGACGGCTTCAACCCGTGCGCCTTCACGGTCCTGCTCTTGTTCGTCGCCTCGCTGCTGGCAGCCGCGCAGGTCCGGACGGGCGAGGGTGCCGTGGCGGTGCGGGGACGCGTACTCGGGCTCGGGTCGATCTACGTCGCCGCGGTGTTCCTCACCTATCTGGCGCTCGGCCTCGGCCTCCTGGCCACCAGCGCCGTGTTCACCCAGGGACATCTGCCGGCCCGGGTGGGCGCCGTGCTGTCCGTCGCGCTGGGTCTCTGGATGTTGAAGGACTACTTCATCCCGGAGATCGGGGTCCGCCTGCAGGCGCCCGCCGCTGTCGGCGAGTGGGCACGGGCGTCGGCCCGTCGGATGACGGTGCCCGGTCTCGTCGCCGGCGGCATCCTCATCGGGCTCTGCACCGTCCCGTGCAGTGGCGCCGTCTACCTCGCGGTGCTCTCGCTGCTGGCCGCCCAGGCGGACCGCCTGGCCGGCTTCGGCTATCTCCTCCTCTACAACGTGATGTTCATCCTGCCGCTGGCCGCGCTCCTCGTCGCCGCCTCCTCCCGACCCGTGCTGGCCCGCCTCGCCCGGTGGAACCTCGCGCACCGGGAGCGGATACGCCTCGGGCTCGGGATGGGCGTCGTGCTGCTGGGCTTCGCGATCCTGGTCACGGTGTGAGCCGCGCGCCCGGCCTCGCCCGCCGCGCGGCCGCGCCCCTCGTGCTGGCGCTGCTCCTCCTCGCGGCGGGCTGCGGCCGCCCGCCCGACGTCCCGCCCTCGCTGGCCGGCCTGCCCCTCACCCATACCACGCAGGGCGCGGAGGCGCTCGCGGAGATCGGGCGCCTGCACGGCAAGCGGATCCTGCTGCGGGACGCCTGGGTGGGGCACTACGAGCGCGCCGGTGCCGTTGCCATGCTCTACGTCTCGCGCTCGCACCTGGGTCCCGTCGCGCGGTGGCAGTTCTCGCGCATGGTCGACGGCATCGGGCGCGGCGCGGCGAATACCGAGGGGCGCTTCACCCACCTGAAAGCACGCAACGAGGCCGGCATCCCGCTCTATTCGGCGCTCGGGCTCGGCCAAGTCCACTACTTTTACCGCAGCGGGGCGGCCATCGTCTGGCTCGCGGCAGATGCGGAGATTGCCCGCGGGGCGCTTGCCGAGACGGTCCGTCTCATCCGTTGAGGGAGCGGAGCGTTCATGGCGGCGACGATGCAGTATCGGCGGATCCTCATCCCGGCGGGCATTCCCGGCGTGGGCGCAGCCGTTTCGGTCTCGCGCTGGGCACCCGCCTATCCAACGACCGACCGGCGTTACGCGAGCCCGCACAGCCGCGCTCGGCGCGCTGACCGCCAGCCCGCGCGTCAAGGGAGGGGGCGATGGCCGATGTACGTGGCGATGCGCGACGGGATCTTTCGGAGCGACAACGCCGGGGAGACGTGGGCCCGCGTGACGAATGGCCCGAAGAACGTCGCGACCGTCACGGTCAACCCGATGACGCCCAGCGAGCTCTACGCCGCGACGATGGACGGCAAGATCTTCCGGAGCATCGATGGAGGCATGCGGTGGAACGAGTCTCGCTGACAGTCGGGACCGTCATCATCCTCCTGATCGGGACGTCTTTCGGCGCGACCGCAGGCGGGACGAAAGACCCGTACGACGCGATGGTGGTCCATCGGCCCGTCGAGCCGTTCGCGGCGCCCGAGCTCATGTTCACGTCGCTCGACGGGCGGGAGGCGCGACTCAGCGACTTTCGCGGGAAGGTAATCGTGCTTGGCTTCTTCACGACCACGTGACCGATCTGCCGGCGGGAGGTTCCCGCCAAGGCGAAGCTGTACCGGGAGTTCAGGGGAAACGGCGTCGAGTTCGTGGGTGTCGGGTTGAGCGAGAACGCGGCGGCGGGATGACGGGCGGCTCGCCCCGCCACCAGGGAACGCCCGATAGGACGCGCTGACAATCACTTCAGGAGGACGCAATGGCGATCGAGACCAGTGA
>Ga0209341_10006738_pt1 | contig 10244 bp, 10 predicted proteins | sample RifCSP13_2_FD_184020 | JGI IMG/M metagenome (GOLD analysis project Ga0209341, IMG submission 184020) | Soil microbial communities from Rifle, Colorado - Rifle CSP2_sed 13_2 (SPAdes) (version 2) | ecosystem: Environmental > Terrestrial > Deep subsurface > Rock core/Sediment | place: Rifle... | reverse complement strand
CACGGCCTTCATAACCAATGGGCCTCTCCAAATTATTGCCTGCTCCTCAGGTATCAAAAATCCGATGGACATCAGGTGAACGCCGTATTTCTCAATGGGGACCATCTTCTGTCCCCTTATCTCAGGTTTATCCGTAACTCCCATCATGATCGGTATGCTGGGACCGTATATATCTGTGTCAAGCAATCCTACACGCGCCCCAGTCTTTGCCAGGGCTACTGCAAGATTAACGCTGACTGTTGATTTACCAACCCCTCCCTTTCCGCTGGAGACGGCCACAATGTTTTTGACCCCGGGTAATATGTCCCCCTTTTCCTCGACCCTGTGGGTAGTGACCCTTGAGGTAACATCAACATCAACCACGGAAACACCCGATATACCCTTGACGGCCTCTTCTGATGCCGCCTTCAACTGGGCCTTTAGAGGACACGCAGGGGTTGTAAGTTCCAGCTTAAACGAGACCTTCCCTCCGTCTATCTTTATCTCCTTTATAAATCCCAGAGAAACCACATCCCTGTTAAGATCCGGGTCCATAACAGACCTCAGGACGTCCAAAACCTTTTCTTCAGTAATTGCCATCTGCTGCCTCCAATTAATACCAATTCGCATTCAAATGATAAGGCTTGAATGCTCAGGTATAATATCAAGTAAGCTTTCTATAATTGTATTAATTTAATGTTTGAAAGCAACTTGGTATAAACAGGATTCACCATTTACCATAAGAACCCTCATGGCGTCAAATCATATCCGTCTTTACAAGATATTCTTATGATACACATCATGACTTATATTAAGGCAACGGAATTTGAGAGGGCGGAAAACTCGGATAGGGTCAGAGTTTCTCCCCTCCGTGAACCATCTATCTCTGCCCTCTTCAAGGCTGCCTCAACATCCTCTTTTGGGAGGCTAAGGCCGGAACTAAGGGCATTCAGCAGGGTCTTCCTCCTCTGGCCAAAGGCGGCCTTTACCACCTTCAGCATAAGCTCCTCATCATCTGTCTTTACAGAAGGCTCTGCAAGGATCTCAAGCCTTACAACGGCGGAATCAACCTTTGGAGGTGGTGTGAATGCGTAAGGGGAAACCTTGAAGAGGAGGGACGGAACTGTGTAAAGCTGGGCATAGACGGAGAGGATGCCGTAGTCCTTTGTGCATGGCTTTGCTACAAGCCTGTCGGCAACCTCCTTCTGGAACATCAGGGTCATGGACGAGATGTATTCCTTTCCCTCAAGCAGCCTGAAGAGTACTGGAGTGGATATGTTGTAGGGAAGGTTTGCCACAACCTTGATCTTCCTGCCGACCCTCTCGTACAGCCCGCCTATGTCAAATTTTAAAGCATCAACACTTATTATCTCGACATTTTTTTCCGCGAACTTCTCTGAAAGGATAGAACAGAGATCCCGATCCAGCTCAACAGCTATGACATGCTCTGCCCTTTGAGAAAGCAGGGATGTCATATCTCCAAGGCCCGGCCCTATCTCAAGGACGATGTCATCCTTTGAGACTCCGGCCCCGTCAACTATCTTGCGGATTATATTCTGGTCTCTAAGGAAGTGCTGACCAAAACGTTTTTTTGGAATAACCATCATAATTAGGGTTAGAGGGATAAGGATTAGATTCCAGTTATCTCATACTGCTCCTGATGGAATGTGTTTCTGGCCTTTATGATGATCTTCTTTCCAAGCAAGGCCTCAAGCTCTTCAACACCCTGACTTTCCTCATCGTATAAAATGTCCGCTATCTCCGGGTTCACTGAGATCATAATCTTGTCCCCTGGAAGCTCAATGTTATCACGCCTTACCGCCCTGAATATCCCGTAGCAGACCGTGCTCTTTGATTTTATCCTTCCCCTTCCATCGCAGTACGGGCATGGCTCGCAAAGGGCCTGGTTCAGGCTCTCCCTCACCCTCTTCCTGGTCATCTCAATCAGGCCAAATTCCGATATCTTCAATATGTTCGTCCTGGCCTTGTCCTTCTTCAGGGCCTCCATCAGGGCATTGTATACCTTTTCCCTGTTTGCGGGCTTGTCCATGTCTATGAAGTCTATGATTATTATGCCGCCAAGGTTTCTAAGACGGAGCTGGTAAGCCACCTCCTTGACCGCCTCCAGATTGGTCTTAAGTACAGTGTCCTCTAGCTTCTTCTTCCCTGTGTATCTCCCAGTGTTGACGTCAATGGCGGCCAGGGCCTCGGTCTGGTCAATGATTATATACCCTCCGGACTTGAGCCAGACCCTTTTTCCCAGTGCCCTGCTTATCTCAAGCTCTATCCCGAAGGCATCGAATATAGGCTCATTCCTGTCGAAAAGCTCTACAAAGCCGGAAAGCTTTGGCATGAAGGTATTCACAAACTCCATGGCCTTCGCGTATTCCTTCGGGGAGTCGATGACCAGACGGGATATATCTGTGGAGAACATGTCCCTTATGACCCTCAGGGTAAGGTTCAGCTCCGAGTGGATTAACGATGGGGCAGGTGCGCTTTCCCTCTTTTTCTGAATGCTGTCCCAAAGCCTGACAAGATAATCCATGTCAGCCTTCAGGTCATCTTCACTCTTCCCCTCACTTACTGTCCTGACGATAAACCCGGTTCCAGGTGGCTTCATCCTAAGGAGAATCTCCTTCAACCTCTTCCTCTCCTTATCATCCTCAATCCTCCTGGATACCCCCACATGGTCTACAGTTGGGGTAAAGACGAGGTGCCTTCCAGCCAGGGACAGATGAGATGTTATCCTTGCTCCCTTCGCGCCGAGAGGCTCCTTTGATACCTGGACAAGTATCTCCTGCCCCTCTTTTAAAAGGTCCTCAATCGGAACAGACGCGGCAGATGTGAACCTGGCAGGGCCAAACTCAGACTCAAACTCTACCCCCTCGTCCCCCTCTTTCATGAATACCTCGTATTCGTCCAGCTCTTCCCTTACGTCCGTGACATAGAGAAAGGCGGTCCTTTCAAGCCCGATATCCACAAAGGCCGCCTGCATGCCTGGAAGTATCTTTACCACCTTACCTTTGTAAATGTTCCCAAATATGCCGAGGTCGCTGCTCCTCTCCACAAAAAGCTCGGAGACCACGCCATTCTCAAGGAGGGCAACCCTTGTCTCATATGATGGCGCGTTTATAATCAGTTCATTTGACATCTATGCTCCTTAGAAACCCTGCGCTGTCCTCAGGCAGAGCCATATTTATATACATTCCGGTTCCCATCTCAAATCCAGATGTCTGGTAAACCCTTGGCACTATGCTCAGGTACCAGTGAAAGAATTCAACATTTCCGATGATGGGCCTCATTGAACGTATTGTATAATTAAAATCAGGATTATCAAGACCAAAATATACCTTTCCCAAGGTGGTCTTCATGATCCTCGCCAAATCATTTATCTCTTCGTCTGTTATCCCTGCAAAGGAGGGGTTGTGCCTCCTGGGGAATACCCATATATGAAAAGGGGAGAGGGCTGCATACGGGATAAATGCAACGAAGTGCTCCGTCTCCATTATTATCCTTGCTCCTTCCTGCAACTCATCTTTGAGGGTCTTACACATGAGGCAGTCGCCGGTGTCGTCAAAAAAACGTATGGCCTCATCCATCCTCATCCTGACCTGGATGGGTGTCACAGGCAACCCTACCAGCTGGGAGTGGGGGTGCTCGATGGACGTTCCCGCCCTTTCCCCCTGGTTTTTAAATATTATGACATGCTCCACCCTCGGGTCTTTGTAGGCCTCCACAAACCTTTCCCTGTACACCCTGAGGATATCCTCCACCTGGTTTAGAGGAAGGATGGCTGTGGTCATATTATGAAAGGATGTCTCGACAATGACCTCATGGATACCCACCCCGCTTAAAGTCCTCTTAATGCCGCCATTTTCCCGCTTTCTTTCTCCATCAAGGGAAAGGGCCGAAAATTTGTTGGGCATCACCCTGATCTTCCACCCATTTTCGTCCTTAAGGGAGAATGTCTCAGAAGGGGTCCTTTTCTCATTCCCAGGACAGAAGGGGCAAGTCTCGGAAAAAGGCGGAAGGGTCGGCCTCTCGGATTTTACCCTGAAGTCCTCTGGCCTCTTGGCCCTTTCTTTGGCAATTATAACCCACTCACGTGTTATAAGGTTTAATCGTAGTTCAGACATATATCCTCCATGTCAGGGATCGGGGGTCAGGGAACAGTAAAATCCGACCACCGGCCACTGACCCCTCTCCCTGTTCCCCGATCCCTGTTCCCTGTTATAAATGTGTCCTTGTCTTTACGATCCTCAGCAACTTTGTTTCTTCATTCCCAAGTCCAAAAAGGGTCTGCATAAGCTCGCCCGGCTTTATGCTTCCTTCCGTTCCGCTCTTTATGGTCATCTCTATTTTATTGTTTACAGCCTCAAGCCGCTCAATCAGAGGCCTTATGTCATACTCCCTTCCGGTCCGTTCCTTTTTGAAGATAAATGAATCACTTGCCATAAAATCCCTTAAAACAGCCGGCCGCTGACCACTGACCACTGACCACTGATTTCCGACCCCCGACCACTGTATCTCGTAGTCCGCCTTTGTAACCGCTGATGTAACGGCAGGGGATGCCATTGGAACATCAATGGCCCTTTCTATTCTGATCCCTTCAGGAAGCTGCAGATTCAGTCTGTCCCTTGCCTCGTCAGACGCCATGTATCCCTCTATCTCAATATCGGCAAACTCCTCCAGAGACTCCATTCCAAGTGATATTGGAGGAGAGAAGGTGATCTTTGGCGCAGGGTGAAAACCTGCCGAATAACGCACAGGGATACCTGCCCTTCTGACCGCCCTTGCAAGGACGCTCGACAGTTCCAGGTGCCCAAGAAACCTGGCGTCTCCCATCTTAGAGTATGTGAGGCGTATCCGGCGGACAGCAAGGATCTGTCCTGGCTTGAGAAGCGGCCTTGGACGCCTCCTGATCTCACCCTCCCCAATCCTGTTTTTTATCGTCTTGAAGTCACATAGACCGCACCCCGTACACTCATCATATCGGCAGTCTGGAGTAAATACAACATCATAGCTCCTCTTTGCCTCAAGCTTCTGATATTTTTTTGAAACGCCTGAATCTATATGATCCCAGGGGAGGATTTCCTCCGTCTCCCTTTTTCTCAGGTAAAAGATCGGGTCTACACCGCAATCCTCAAACGCCCTTTGCCAGAGCTGGAACCTGAAGACCTCACCCCACCCGTCGAACCTGCACCCAAGCTCAAAGGCCCTGGCTATGACCCTTGACAGCCTCCTGTCCCCTCTGGCGAAGACCCCCTCCAACTCACTCATGGCAGGTTCATGCCATTTGAAGGTCACCCTGTTTTTCTTCAGCTCCCGCCTGAGGAGGTCGTGCCTCCTCCTTGTCTCGTTAAGGCCTATCTGCTCTTCCCACTGGAAAGGGGTATGGGGCTTAGGGACAAAGGTTGCAACCGATGCGGTGACGTTCTTCCCTCCGGCCTTTCTGGCAATTTTCAGGACCTTGCCGGAAAGTTCAGCGATGGCCATTAAATCTTCATCCGTCTCTGTCGGAAGGCCTATCATGAAATACAGTTTTATGGACTCCCATCCGGCCTCAAATACCTGCTGGGCGGACTTCAGTAGATCCTCCTCCGTTATCCCCTTGTTAATCACTTCCCTGAGCCTCTCACTCCCGGCCTCCGGGGCCATGGTGAACCCTGTCTTCCTCACCCGCTTTATCTCCGATATCAGCTCAGGGGTCATGGTGTCGACCCTCATGGAAGGCAGCGATATGGCAATCTTTTCATCTGAATATCTGTCCATCAGATTGGCAAGCAGATCACTTATACATGAGTAATCCCCTGTAGAAAGTGAGAGGAGAGAAAGGTCCTCATACCCTGTAGATCGCAGCGCCTTTTCAGCTATCTCCTGTAGTTTCTCCGGCGTCCTCTCCCTCGTGGGCCTGTATATCATCCCTGCCTGGCAGAACCTGCACCCCCTGGTGCATCCGCGCGTTACCTCCAGGGTCACCCTGTCATGGACTATAGCCATGAAAGGGACTATTGGCCTGTCGGGATATGGAACGGTGTTGAGGTCGGCAACTATCCTCTTTTCCACCTTTGGATAATCATCATATTTTGGCCTTATCTCCCTTACAGTCCCATCATCATTGTATAAGACATCAAAGAAGGAGGGAACATAAACCCCTTTTATCTCCGCCAGTTTTTGAAGGAGTCCCAACTTCCCACCTTCGCATCCTCTCAACTTCCAGCTTTTATAAACCTCGACTATCTCAGGAAATGCCTCTTCCCCGTCACCTATAAGCACAGCATCCAGAAAATCGGCCACAGCCTCCGGGTTGAAGACACATGGGCCTCCTGCGATAATCAGAGGGAAGGACTCATCCCTCTCAGTAGCCCATATGGGGATACCTGCCAGGTCCATCATATTCAGCATGTTGGTATGAGAGAGGTCGTACTGGATTGAAAAACCTAATATGTCGAACTCCCGAAGGGGAAGGTTTGATTCCAGGGAAGAAAGTGGAAGGCCTCTTTCCCTGAGGAGCTTCTCCATATCGAGCCACGGGGCATATACCCGCTCTGCCACGACCCTGGGGATACTGTTCAATATGTGATAGAGGATCTGGAGTCCCTGATGGGACATCCCAACTTCATATACGTCAGGAAATGCCAGGGAGATACTGACATCTACCTTATCGAGATTTTTATGTATGGAGTTGACTTCATTGCCAAGGTAGCGGCTCGGCTTGCTGACGAGGGTTAGAAGGTCTTTAAAAGAAGGGTTGTTCATGTTTTATTTGTATCATAAGGAGACACCTCTGTCTATTAATTCGTAACTACTCAGGTATTTAGGCTGAAGACTGTTTTTGATATCTTAGGCTATGATACGGCGAGTACCAAAAAAGGGATGCTGAACCAGGGTAAACGAGACATTGTACTTAACCTGGTTATTCTTTTGGAAGGGTCTTCGACTTCATATAAAAGGCAACTGCGGCTTTTACCTGTGCCTCTTCTGCATCTCTTCCTTATGAAACTTCTGATAGAGGACATCCCACTCCCTGCTGCCTGCAGGAATATTCCTGGAATATGACGATATCTTGTTTCTGACGACTGTATCCACCTCGTCCTCGACCTTCAGATAGTTGGCAATGCCTCTCTTTATCTCATCAACAACCTTGTATTCCTCGTCCTCGTCATAATCTATCAATTCATCCTTCCACAATCCGTCGGCCACCAGATGCGAGATATGGCTTATCCTGTCTTCACTTAGTTTCATATGGTCAGGTCCCTCTCTTTTACAAGTTTTTCCTTTATCTTGTTGAACATCTTTGTATAATCCAGTTTGCCGCTCTTGAAATCGGCTTCATAGGTCTCAAGGAACTTTTTGACCTCCCTATCCACCTCCTCCTCTACCATCAAGTCCTTGGTAATTATCTCTACAATCCGATGCAGCACCTTCTCTTCCGGGGCATTGACGGTCACCATGTCCATCCCCTTCAGCTTTTTCAGAATAACCTTTGAAATCTCTTCTGTCTGTTGCTTTGTAAGCCTCATTTGTGCCTCCGGTCTGAATATTAGCCAATATGAAGATAGGAGTCAACATGGAATTACTTTTATCCCTTGACCTTCAACCCCATTTTATCTAAACTTACCAGTCATGGAAAGGATAGATGTAAAGATAAAGAGGGTGAGGGACAGAGGCGACATACCTCTCCCCAGATATATGACCTCTCATTCCGCAGGGATGGACCTGTATGCAGATATGGAGGGAGAGATAACCCTCCAGCCTATGGAGAGGAGGCTCGTGCCCACAGGGATTGCCGTAGCCCTGCCCGACGGTTTTGAGGCGCAGATAAGGCCCAGGAGCGGTCTTGCCATAAATCACGGGATAGCGCTTTTGAACTCTCCAGGCACCATTGATGCCGATTACAGGGGGGAGATATCTGTGATAATGATTAATCTTGGCGATAAGCCTTTTGCTGTAAAGAGGGGGGACAGGGTCGGCCAGATGGTGATAAACAGGGTTTACCATGCCGCATGGGATAAGGTCGAGGAGCTTGAAAAGACGGAAAGGGGCGCAGGCGGTTTCGGGCATACCGGTTTGTAACAACCGGCATTTCATGATATAAAAGGATAATGAAGAACAAAAAGGGCGAGACGAGCGAGAAGCTAAGCCTGCATACTGTTGATATAGCCAGGTCTGTCTGCGGCGAGCGGGATGAAAACCTGAGGCTTATAGAAGAGGCCTTTGATATAAGGATCGGCGCAAGGGGAACGGAGCTCACCCTCATAGGAGCGCCAAGAGAGGTTGAAAGGGCGAAAGGGTTTATATCCCAGGTAGAGGGGCTGCTCAGGGAGGGGTATCCTCTTTACAGGGGTGACGTGGATTATGCGCTCAGGGCCATCAAAGATGAGCCTGAAACAGACCTTAAGGAGATATTCCTCGATACCATTTATGTCTCCGCCAAGAGGAGGCTCATAACCCCCAAGGGGCAGGCACAGAAGGCGTATATAGACGCCATAAGGAAATACGACATAGTCTTCGGGGTTGGCCCTGCCGGCACTGGAAAGACATACCTTGCCATGGCTATGGCAGTGGCTGCTTTGATGAAGAACCAGGTCAGCAGGATAATCCTTGCGAGGCCTGCCGTAGAGGCTGGAGAGAGACTTGGGTTCCTTCCAGGCGACCTTGCTGAGAAGGTCAATCCATATCTCAGGCCGCTTTATGATGCGCTGTATGATATGGTGGACATGGAAAAGGCATCAAAGCTCATAGAGCGCGGAGTGGTGGAGGTGGCTCCTCTTGCATTCATGAGGGGGAGGACTCTGAACGAGGCATTTGTCATCCTGGATGAGGCCCAGAATACCACAGCGGAGCAGATGAAGATGTTCCTTACGAGGCTTGGTTTCGGCTCCAAGGCGGTGATAACCGGTGACGTAACCCAGGTGGACCTCCCGACAGGAAGGCCTTCAGGGTTGATAGAGGTGCAAAGGATACTGAAGGGGGTCAAGGGTATCAGGTTCAGCTATTTTACGGAAAGAGATGTGGTAAGGCACCGCCTTGTGCAGGACATAGTCCGGGCCTACGACAGAGACGAACTGGAAAAGAGGGGAATAATTGAAGAAAGCAAGGCCTAAGATAGCCATAGAGAACAAGCACAAGAAGATCAAGGTAGAAAAAAAGAAGGTGAGTGAGGTGGCTTGCTCAATCCTTGCTGCCGTGGGTTGCACACCGGTGGAGCTTAGCATCCTGTTTGTTGATGATGAAGAAATAAAGAGACTGAACAGGGAGTACAGAAAGAAAGATAAGCCTACAGATGTCCTCTCCTTTCCCATGAGAGAGGGAGAGTTTGGTGGTATAAACCCAGACCTCCTTGGAGACGTGGTAATATCGCTTGACACTGCATTGATGCAGGCTGAAGAAAGGGGAGAAACGCTGGAGGAGGAATTAAACTTCCTTCTGATCCACGGGATCCTGCACCTCTTTGGGTTTGACCATGAAGGAACGGCCTCTGAGGCGAGACGGATGCAAGCTAAAGAAAAAGAGCTCTTGGGGCTTCTCAAGCCATGAAGCCAAAAAACTGGTTGGAAAGCCTGAACTGCGCAATAGAGGGGATACTTTATGTGGCCAAGACCCAGCCGCACATGCGGCACCACTTCATAACCGCTATAGCCGTCCTGCTTCTCTCTCTGTTCCTTAACCTTTCCTGGATAGAGTTCAGCCTCCTTTGTCTCTGTATAACCCTTGTACTCTTCGCAGAGGTGATAAATACAGCCGTAGAGGTCACCATTGACCTTATCTCCGAGGAGTTTCACCCTCTGGCAAGGATAGCCAAGGACGTGTCTGCAGGAGCGGTGCTTCTCGCTGTTATCGGTTCCCTGACCATAGGGTATGTGGTCCTTTCCAGGCATATATTCCCGCCTGCCGCCGAGACCCTTAAAGAGGTGAGGCATTCTCAGGCCGACCTGACGTTAGTATCGCTGCTCCTGGTAATAATAGCAGTTGTAATAACAAAGGCAAAATTCGGGAAGGGCGCCCCACTTCACGGAGGGATGCCAAGCGGACACTCTGCCATAGCATTTTCTGTATGGACTGCAATAACCCTTATAACGATGGACCCCATGATTGTGTCGATCACCTTCGCTCTTGCGGTAATGGTGAGCCACAGCCGTATGTTAATGGGGATACATACATTCTGGGAAATTCTGGCCGGCGCCATTTTAGGGAGCCTTATAACATTAATAATATTTCAGGTATTTGGATAAAGGAGTAAAGTTTGGAAGGCTACGACTGGT